>Ga0118677_10001035_pt1 | contig 59962 bp, 53 predicted proteins | sample AliMusrvi5mmetaG_FD_86154 | JGI IMG/M metagenome (GOLD analysis project Ga0118677, IMG submission 86154)
CTTTCTTCTTATGCCTGCGCAGCCAGGGGTAAATGGATGTGCGACACAACCCCAGAGAACGCATCACTTCGCTTGGTTTTTCTTTGTCTTCAACCACTCGCCGCACTGCGATGAGTCGGAGCGTTTCTAGTGATTTGTGATCCAGCTTACGTCCGTCTTGCTTCGACATGACCCACTTTAACACTTCTATTGATGTAGTCTATACCAAAGACTAGTCAGTATATGCCAAAATCGAGAATACCCGTTGAAAGAAGCATCAAGGGATCCAGCACTATATATGAGTCTGTTTTGGAATTGTCAGTAAGGCAACAGGAGAGCCCTCAATCCTCCTTGGTTTCGGCACATAGCTGAAAGCCGAATAGAGAGCGTCAAGGCGATCCGATAGATGGTTCATGTGATGTCGTTTTTTAGTCAATTATGTTGATCTGCGAGGACCCTATTTACAATCCCCGTGAATAAGCCTAGGATCTGGCGGCACTCCAGGAATCATTACCCCCCCCAGGAAGCGCTATCGCCCCATCTGGTGATGTACGTTCGAGTTTTATAGTATTAGAGCGAAATAATTTTTCCTTGTCTGGATTTATCCGAGGTGGCGAAGAACTTGACTCACAAGAAACAAGACCCGCAAATGCAAAAAGAATAACTTGGCTAAGTTTCATCAAGATCAATTTGGCTTTCATTTTGGTAATGGCGTTGGTGTAACAGGTGGAATATAGGTTTTAGTGCCTAGGCCGCCACCATTTATACCACTTGATAGTCAAGGCTTTTTACAGGTCTTGACAACTATAACAACTAGATTCAAAACAAACAAGATCATCCATAGAATGATATATATATATTTTCGATCATTAGTCATGTCTGAAAAAGACATATAAAGCCCAAATAATGAGATAATAATATTCACTGAATAACCGACCATCTCTTTTTTGCTCATGGCTTGTATAAGTTTTCCAGAAACGCAGGCATTTCCCAATGCGTTTCGAGCATAAACCTCGCTTGTGCGCAGATCCAGTAGAAAATTTTGTAACAGCGGGCGCGGAAAAGTGTTGGGAGCGATGTAAACGGCGCGCTTGAAAGATCCAACCGCGCTCACTTCACACCTCTGGCACCCTGCTCCAGCGCCTCACATCAAACGCTTCATGGGTTTCCACTAGCTCGGAATGCGGGAACTTGTGCTCGAACTTCGGGAAACGCGTGTCACCCGGATAGTCAGTGGACACATGGCTAACCAACAGGTCGTCAAGTTCCGATAGGAAGGCGGCGTAGATCTCCGCGCCGCCGATGATGAACACCTGACCTTCCAGATCCGGCAGCAAACGCAGGTCTGCTGGCTGTGAGACCACCTCCACGCCGGGGGCAGACCATGCCGCATCCCGCGTGAGCACGATGTTGCGGCGCTTTGGCAGGGGTCTGCCTATCGACTCGAAAGTTTTGCGGCCCATCACCACCGGATGCCCGGAGGTCACGCGTTTGAAAAATGCGAGATCCTCCGGCAAGTGCCAGGGCAAGGTTCCGCCACTGCCGATCACGCGGTCGGATGTCATGGCCACAATGGCGGTGAGGTGGAGCTTCAAGGGTTGGTATTGTTAGTATGTCAGAGTCGTGTGTCGGGCGGATATATAATTTCCGTGTTAGCGGCGGAACGGCACTTCGAGTTTCGTGAGATCCAGATGGTAACGCTCTACCAGGCTGCGGGTGGCGGCCAGGGCGATACCTTCTTGATGGAGAAGGTTTGGCAGCTCCTTCTGTAACAAGGCAGCTATCTCCGCAGGATCGCGCTTCTCGGGCGGGCAATCGTGACCGGTGAATTGATCAACAGCGCTGGGTTTCACCCACTGGTCGAGCAGGCGGAAGGCCTCCTTGCGCAGGGCTTCCGGGCGCTTCGGGTCTGCGGCAAATTTGAGAACACGCGCAGCGTTTTCCGCGTCGCCTATGCTGTAGGAGTTACAGAGCAGGCGGCGCAGCATCACGGGAGGCCATTTTTTCGCGTCCAGCTCATCAAACAAGGCAGCCACAGCGGGGCGCTGTGCGGCTAGATCAAGATCACAAACCGCGCGGATGGCCTCATCTAGCACCTTGGGATCCGTATCGCTGAGGAAATCGCCCACAGCCGGGCTCTGTTTCCGTCTCAGCGCGATAACAGCCCCAAGCCGCGCCGCCGGGGAATCCGATTTTGAGATGATGCGGATCGCCTCGGCATCCGGGAACATCTGATCGAGGGCGTATGCCCCTGCGTGGCGGAGATAGGGATCCTTGTTGTCATTGGCGGCCAGCATGTCACAAACCGGGCCGTAGTAGGCGGTCATCTTGCGCTTTCCTATCAGGATGGCGGTGAAGAAGCGCACACGCGGGGACGGGTCCTCTAGCAAGGTGGACAGTTCCAGCAAACCGGCATGAGGTCCTGCCTGGGAAAGTACGCGCAGGACTTGGCAGCGGGTTTCCTCGTTGGGATCCTTGAGCAGCTTGAGAAGTTTTTCCTCCGCAGCCTTGTGTATGCTCTCCGACGGAAGGACGCCGAACTCACTGAAGGGCACGGGTGCGGAGCCCTTGCGGTCAAGAACGCCCAGGCCCCAGATGCCGTGAAGGCGGACCATCAAATCCGAGGAAAGGGCGGCCTTGCCCAAACATTCGATGGCATCCGACTTGCGGGTGATGGCAAGCTGGGCAGCAAGACGGACGCGGGCGTCGGGATGTTTGAACAGGTTGATGAGTTCTGCGGAACTGCGTTGCGCCATGCCTTCGCTCATGATCCTCGGGGTGCTGGCAGCATCCTTGGCCCGCCATGCAGCAGTGCCGACATCCAGTGAAAGCAGGCGACCATCGTCGTGCGAGTTCCACCCGCCGCAGAAGTCAGTGATGAACAGCCTGCCGTCCAATGAGAACTTCGCGTCGGTGGCGGCAACTCCTGTTAGGACGTTCCGAACTCCAGTCATCTTCATGCCCGCGCCTTCCGGTTTTATTCCGAACGAGCGGATGCCGGAGGTCGAGGGATCCCCTGTGTAGTTGCAGATGAAGAAACGGCCGACCTCGGACTCGAGAAACCCGGCACCCGGGTGGAAGGTGATACCGCCGGGCTCTACAGCTAGATTGGCCACTGCCGGCACGATATAGGCGGGCTGCTCCGGATTGGCGGGCTGCCACATTTTCTCGCCCATCCACCGGTTGGGCAGAACTTCTGTAGGATCTGCCTCGCGGGAGTCCATGCGCTGTTTCTTTTGTTCGATTTCCCATCCCGAGTCGCCACCATCCACGAGGTAAACGATACGCGCCTCATCACCCTGGCCGGAGCCGCCATCCACAGCAAACGGATAACCTAGGGAGTCAAAGGCCACGCCCTTGGGATTGCGCAGGCCGGTGTGAAAAACCTCAAAACCGCCGCCATCTACCTCAAAACGGAAGGCTGCACCCTGATTGAGCGAATGAATGCGCACGCCCTCCCGTGTCGTTAGGTCTATTCCGCAATCGCCAATGGTGCCGTAAATGCGTCCGTCCGGGCCGAGCGCAAAACCGCCCAATTGGCAATGCGGGGAAAAATACACCCCTAAGTCATCGACAATGGTTTTGCGCTCATCGACAGAGCCACTACCCTTGGCATCGCGCATCATCAGGATATTGGGGATGCAGCCCAGATAGACCACTCCCTCGTGGGCGAGTATGGCCGAGGCTGGACCATCTAGCCGATGCTTGAATCCCCCCGCAAAAAATTTCGACTCGTCGAGCGTGCCGTTTCCTTTCGTGTCTGCGAGTCGCCGGATGAGTTCGGATTCTTCTGTGTTTGCTGTGGGCGCGAGTTTTTCCTTACGTTTCCCGAATAGGGTGCCCTCCACACTGAAATCGAAGCGGTCGGTTTCAGTCACATAGATACGACCTTGCGCATCGAAAGTAAGAGCGGTGGGCGATCTGAGTTGCTGGTGTGCGAAATCCGCCTCGATCTTCAGCGTCGTACCCGGCGGAATGGCCACTCCGGGCAAGGCCGGTGAATCCACCAATTTACTAACATCCTCCCCCGCGGCCATCAGGGAGCCAGCAAGGGCGAGCAAACAAGACAAGGAGCGGATCATGGGTTGGAAGAAGTGGAATGCGGCCCCAGTATCCAAATCCGAGGCCCATCTGCCAACTGCAAAGAAAATAGGAAGATATGCTCGCGCAAAGCCGCTAAGGCGCAAAGGAGGAGAGATAGGGTGTTGCCGCGATTCCGCCGCTTTTCTGAGCTGGGGGAAGAGGGTTTTTGAGTGGAAGAGGAAGAGAGAGCGGGCGGGTTATGGCCGTAGGTCACTGAGTTGTTCCTTGAGAATTTGCCGGGCCCGGTAAATGCGGGTTTCCACCGCCTTGGGGCTGCAATGGGTGAGTTCTGCGATTTCCACGTAGCCGAGTCCCTCGTGAAGAAAGAGTGTCAGAGCTTCCCGCAGATCCACCGGGAGTGAAAGGATGGCGCGGTTCACCCTCGTGGATTTTTCCCGGGAGAGGGACGCCTCGCCGGGTGTTAGCTGCGGATCCACAGGTTCGGGATAAATCTCCGCGCCCTCAGTGTCGGTGCTATCCAGAGAGACCGTGGGGTGACGGGATTGCCAGCGGCTGTGGTTCCTGGCAAGGTTTGCGGCGATGGCAAAAAGGTAGGTGCTGAAATTTCCCTGCGGCCTATACCTGCCGCGGGCTTGATAGAGCTTCACGAACGTTTCCTGTGCCAGATCCACGGCAGTTTCTCGCCGCCCGGTCATCCGGTATAAAAATGCCGAAACGCGCCCACTCCATCGGGTCATGATGGTGTTGAGTGCTAGGTCATCGCCCGCAGCGAGCAGTGACATTAATTCGGAATCGGAGACATCCATAATGGGTCCGGCGATACCGCCTAATAATGTTGTTTTTTCTCCGCAACCTCGGAGGTGGAATCCAGCGCGTGAGGCACCATGGTTTCCAGATAGCGGGCAGCCTGCTTTTCATCCAACAAGGCAGCCGTCTGATAGAGGTGCTCCAACATTTTCTGTTGGCATTCCGCGTGGACGCGTGCGTTCTCGCGGATGGCCTCGACGAGTTCCGGAGTCGTCCCGCGCCCGCTGCGGGACAAGCTTTCCAAGCGGGCTTGGGACTGGGCGATATTGCGGCACATCTCCTCACAGGTGGGCCGGTATGCGGCATGCAGTTCGCTGGCCTTGGCAAATTGATCGTCCGTCAGTTTCAGCTCAACTCGCAGCCATGCAAGTTCCGGCATCGAATCCAGAAGAACTTCCTTGTGAGCGGAATGACAGTGAAAGCGAGTGACGCAAAACGCCGCGATGCCCGTCACCAAGGCCAACACGAAAATGAGCACTCCCTTTTTCATCACCGGTGAGATTGGGCAAAGGGGCTGATGGATTGAATGTAAGCCACCTCGTCAGACGGGGCTGAACGCTCCGATACCGAACCGATCCACATACCTGCCACCGCCATCACCGCGCAGCTCGCTAGGGCGACGCGCGGCAGGGCGAAATAGCCAAAAAACCTGGCCACGATCTGATTCAGGTGAAACTTCCACCCGTTTGCTTCTTCCGCGCCGATACGGTTCCAGACATCGCGGTGAAAACTCGCTGGAATCACTAGGGGTGTGTCCACCGCCTTGAGCAGTTGGTCCAGTTCAGTATCGTTCATTGGTTCGGCTAAGTATGGAGCTAAGAAATGCCCAGAGTCGAGCGGTTACATGACATTATACCCCGACAAATGGTGAAACCCTTGCGGTTTTTTGATTTTGTTTAGGCTCGGTGAATGGCGGCGTTTCATACGCCCGCCATTCTTACCGGGCGTCAACATTTCCAATCGTCACTTCCCAGCGTTTTTCCCACTGGTTTTCTCGACGAGTTTCATGCCGCACTTGGGGCATTTCCCGGGAGCATCTTTCAGCACCTCAGGGTGCATAGGGCATGTGTATTGCTGAGCCGCCACACTGGCAGTGGAGTTGACGAATGCCACAGCAAGGGGTGATTTATGCAGCGTGCTTTCGAATGGTCCTTTGCCTGGAGGAGCAGCAGATACCGATGTGATGAGGCCGACGGCAAATGAGGCGGCCATGAGTGTTTTGATGATCGATTTCATGATGTTTGGTATGTTAGTTGCATGTCTATTGTCCCAGACAGTGGATTAGCTGTATTCAGATCTTCCTTTTTGTCGGTTGTTTTACCATTTCCGGTTAGCGGCAGCAAGTCTGTTCGTGACGTGTCTCACAAGTCACACTGGATATGATGAATCCTTTGTCGGCACCACCCAGGTGTTTGACGGCCACATTCATTTGGCAGGCATCAGCTTGCGTGGTGACAGTGTGGTGGCAGCAGGAGGCTGGCTTGCTAGCCGGACATTTCACGGCATTGTGACCACAAGGCGTGGGTGATTGGACATTCACCTGCGGGGGAGACTGCTTGGAGATCTCGAACCCTAGCGGACCCTTGCCGGGAGGCGCTGCTGATACCGATGCGGCGAGGCCGAAGGCAAATGCTGCGGCGATGATAGTTGTGAGTGTGGTTTTCATAATCGTGTGATGTTGTTGTTGGTTTGTTTACATTGTCGCTGGGGTGGTTTGATTCCCCGACTATTCTTGTCCGGGAGTGCCTCAGCTTGCCGGGTATTAACCCGTGACACTTCCAAACCCTGATGAAATCTGAAATTATATTTGAGAGGGAAGAATGGGGACCGCATTAGGCGCGGAATTGAGGCTTGGAAATTGTGTGGGTGGAGATCACACTCGCCGCCATGCGCACGAAAGCAATTTCCCTGTTGCAGGAACTGACGGAGGCCCATTCGGTCCCCGGTCACGAGGACGAAGTCCGGGCGATTTTTGTCGATGAGTTGGAAGCTAGTGGCGAACTCACAACAGACCGCAATGGCTCGGTTTTTTGCGAAACCGGAGATAGTGGCCCGCGTGTTCTGGTGGCGGGGCACATGGATGAGGTCGGCTTTCTGGTGCAAAACATCACCCCGGAAGGATTCCTGCAGTTCCTGCCAGTGGGCGGATGGTGGGAACACAACCTGCTGTCCCAGCGCGTGGAAATCCTGACCCGCCGCGGCGAGAAGATTCTGGGGGTGATCGCCTCACGCCCGCCACATTTCCTGCCGGACGCGCAGCGCCGCCAAGTCATGCCCATCGAGCAAATGTTCATCGATGTGGGCGCGGACTCCCGCCGCCACGCGGTGGAGGATCTGGGGATTTCGTTAGGTGATCCTATCGCGCCGCTCTCCGCGTTCACGCCGATGGCGCGCGAGGATTATTTCATGGCCAAGGCTTTCGACAACCGGGTGGGGATGGCTGGCGTGATCCAAGCCGGCAAGATCCTAGCCGCCTCCGCCCACCCTAACAGGCTAATCCTCTGTGGCACCGTGCAAGAGGAGCTGGGCCTGCGTGGCGCAAAAACCGCCGCCGCATTTTCCAATCCGGACGTGGCCATCGTGCTTGAAGGCCCACCCGCGGATGACGCGCCCGGGTTTTCCCGCGCAGAAAGTCAGGGCCGTCTGGGCGGTGGTGTGCAGATCCGCCTTTTCGACCCCACCGCAGTGGCCAATCCACGTCTGGCGAGCCTGGCCATCGAGGTGGCCCAGGCTGAAGGCATCCCGCACCAAGTGACCGTGCGCCGCAGCGGCGGCACGGACGCCGGCGCATTCCACCTTGCGAACCACGGTATCCCGAGCATCGTATTAGGAGTGCCTGCACGCTACATCCATTCACACAATGCCATCATCGATCTGGAAGACTACTTTCACATGCTCACGCTGGTCATCGCGCTGGTGCGCACGCTGGACCAGGAAACCACAGACGGGATCACGGCATACCTCTGAGAACCCTGGTCGAATAGAATCCACCAGGACACGGCCTCATCCCCCCGGGACGCACACGTGAAAAGTTACTTTCTCCGCAGACTCTTGCTGATTCCGCCCACACTGGTGGGGATTACGCTGATGGTGTTTGTGATCACACGCTTCGTGCCTGGTGGCCCGATGGAGCGGATGCTTCAGCAGGCCGCGCGCGGCAACGAACAGGGAGCCAAGCGGACCTCCTCGTCCAGCCACGCGCAGGGTGGGCTGAGCGAGGAACAACTTGAGGAGTTGGAGGAACAATTCGGCCTCAACAAAGACGTGCTAACCGCCTACGGCCAGTGGCTGGGCTTGGTACCGCGTGAAGTGAGAATCTCCAAGGGGGAATTCGGCACACCCGGTGACGAAATGATAGGCTCTGAGATCGATCCCGAGACCACCGCACAAGTGGTGCTGCGCGGAGACGGGCGCACCGTGCTGGTGAAACGCGCAGGGGAAAAGGTGGAGTCCGCCGTGTTCGCGGAGGGCGGCCAACCCGTGGCTTCCGAGGGCTGGCAGGTGCGCTATGAAACCCGGCAGGAGCGCGTGGAGCGCTACAAACGGCGCAATCCGGGCAGCGACTCCACGCCAGACTACGCACCACGCGCGATAGCCTATCAGACCAGGCTGTCCGGCCTGCTCCAGGGTGACATGGGCCGCTCCACCTCCTACAATGATCCGGTGGGTGCCATGATTCTGGCACGCATGCCCATCGCCCTTTACTTCGGCCTGCTAACAGCATTCATCACCTATGCGGTGTGCTTGCCGCTGGGCGTCTTGAAAGCACTCAAACACCGGACTTTCATTGATACGTCCACATCAGTGCTGATTTTCATCGGCTACTCGATTCCGGGATTCGCGCTGGGGGCTATCCTGCTGGTGCATCTCGGCGCGCGCATGAACCTGTTTCCCTTGTTTGGCCTGACCAGCGCGGACTTCGCCCAGCTAGACACCCTTGGCAAGATCAAGGATCTGGCACACCACACCGTGCTGCCGCTCTTGTGTTACATCGTGGGATCATTCGCGGTGCTGACGATGATGACCAAAAACAACCTGATGGATAATCTGGCGGCGGACTATGTGCGCACGGCGGTGGCCAAGGGCGCGAGTTTCCGCAAGGCGGTGTTCGGCCACGCCTTCCGTAACTCGATGATCCCCATAGCCACCAGCCTCGGCAGCCTGGTGGAAATCTTCATCGGCGGAGAGTTGCTGGTGGAGACCGTGTTCGACATCCAGGGCTTCGGGCTGCTGCAGTATCAGGCAGTCATCGCGCGGGACGTACCGGTGATCATGGGCACACTGGCCATCGAGGCGTTTCTCATGTTGCTGGGCCATGTGATCTCAGACTTCATCGTGGCGATGGTGGATCCCCGCATCAAATTTGAATAACCATGCGACTGACAGGAACATGCGCGATTTTATTAGGTCTGCTCGCTGCCGCGGGCGAGATCCTGAACATCTCGTTCCCCACGGCGCGCTGGTTTTTCGAGACCAGCTATCAGGTGCCATTCCTCCACGCGCACCCGGGCGGGCAAGTCACCCTCCCCTGGTTCGGCTGGCTGAGTGTGCTGCTGCTGGTGGCGGGTGGGCTCACCCTGTTCGTGCGCTCCTTCGGCCACGGCCAGCGCAACCCGCTGACAGTGCGCCGCATCCAGCGCTTCCGCGCTATCAAACGCGGCTATTATTCACTGGTCATCCTCATGATCCTGGGAGCCCTGGCGGCGCTAGACCAGACAGTGGTGGGTAAACGCGCGCTGGCCGTGCAATACAATGGGCACTGGACATTCCCGGCCTTCCTGCCCACCGACCTGAAAAACAAGGATTACGGCATCACCGGAGAATCCGGGGACGCGCCGGTGGATTACCGCAAACTCAAAAAATCCCTGGCAGAATCCAAGAGCGGCCGGGTGGTCATGCCCCTGATCCCATACGACCCCACGGGCGACACGCTGCCGCCGCGGTCACGCCCGCTCATCGAGCACGACGGGATTTATTATGAAACCGGTAGCAGCAAGCCGTATTGGGGACTGGCTGCCAGATTCTTCGACGTGGACGACGCTAAAATCCACCTGCGCCAGACACTGCGCAACGGAAAGATCTCCGGCCCCACGGAAGGAACGGACCCTAACGGAAACCCGGTCTACACCGCGGAGTATCTCAATGGAAATCTGCTCAACGAGCACTACCATGGCGCTGGCGAAAAGGGAACATTCCTGGCCATGCAAAGCAGCGGGCTGCGCGCCGTGAAATACCATCCCGCGCCGCCTATCCCCGAAAAAGGCAACTGGCTGGGCACCACCTCACAAGGGTATGACGTGCTGGCCTACCTCTACGGAGGACTCCAGGTGAACTTCAAGGCGGCATTGATCTATCTGCCCATCGTTTATTTGATAGGTGTCACCCTGGGCATGATGATGGGCTTCTTCGGCGGGTGGTTTGATCTCGCGGTGCAACGGTTGATCGAGGTGTTTTCCAATATGCCGTTCCTGTTCGTGGTGATCATCTTCTCCAACATGGTGCCTGAGAAATTCAAGGGCCTGCCGGTGATACTGACCATACTGGTGGTGTTCGGGTGGATGGGCATGACCTTCCTGATGCGCACGGCAGCCTACAGGGACAAGGAGCGCGACTACATAGCCGCGGCGCGCGTGCTGGGCGCGGGCACACCGCGCATCCTGTTTCGCCACCTGTTACCTAACACCATAGCCATCATCGTCACTCTGGTCCCCTTCACCGTGTCCAGCCTGGTATTCGCGCTGACATCGCTCGACTACCTGGGCTTCGGCCTGCCGCCGGAATACGCCACATGGGGACGCCTGCTCAATGACGGCCTGTCAAATCTATCAGCTCCGTGGCTGGTCACCTCCACCTTCGCCGTGCTGGTGGGGCTGCTGGTGCTTATCACCTTCGTGGGTGAGGCCGTGCGCGAGGCCTTCGACCCGAAAAAATTCACCTATTACCGTTGATGCGACGACTGATCAAATATCTGGCCCTGGTTTCCGCCGCCGTGCTGGCGCTGGCGGGGGCTGGCTGCCGCCGCGAGGCACCGGAGAGCGCGCGCAAGCTGGACTTCGATTCGTTCATCCCGATCTATAACCGATATATCCATAACTGGCTCATCAGCGAGCAGGCCGCCACCGAAAAGGAGTTGGCCAAAGTGGAATCCGAACAGCCTACCGCAGAGGGCAAGGCCAGTGAACTCCTGCAGAACCGCGCCAAGGCCCTGCGGCTGGACCGGGAAAAATGGAGCTTCCGCCTAACATTGGGAGACTATCTGAAAATAGGCAAACCCACCGATATCCCGGGTGATCTGGTCTGGCAAACCGGCATGGACCAGCCCGAAATCGGAGATCCCGCTGCCAAAAAGGGCGGAGTATTCCGCAAGTACATCTCCACATTCCCGCCCACCATCCGCCCGTTCGGGGACAATTCCAACAACTCCTTCCGCGCTGAGTTGTATGATTACATCGATATCCCCTTGGTAAACCTCCACCCGCATACCATGGAGATCATCCCCGGGCTGGCCAGGGAATGGGCGGTTTCCAAGGACGGGCGCACGATCTTCTTCCGGCTGGATCCTGAGGCAAGATACTCCGATGGAGAGCCAGTGCGGGCGCGCGACTACTTGTTAGGCGTTTATCTCCAAGCGTCCGACCACATCGTTAATCCCAGTGCCAAGCAGTTTTACAGGGAGGAGCGCGCCCAGCTCGCAGTGTATGACGACCACACTCTGTCGGTCACACTGCCGAAAGCGAAAATCTACGCCGCAGCCCTGGCCGGCAACCTCACTCCCTCCCCACCGAAGTTCTATGCCGAATACGGCTCAGACTACAACGAGCGCTATCAGTGGCGTTTCCCGCCGACTACCGGAGCCTATCAGGTCCTGCCGGGGGACATCATCAAGGGAGCCTCCATCACCCAGACGCGCGTCAAGGATTGGTGGGCCAAGGACAGAAAATACTACAAGTATCGTTTCAATCCGGACACCATCGTGCAGACGGTCGTGCGCGACGAGTCCAAGGCCTTCGAGTTGTTCCGCGCCGGGGAGTTGGAATCCTTCTACGTCACGCTTCCCCAGCTCTGGTATGACAAATGCGAGATGGACCCGGTTTACAAGGGCTACATCGAACGTGTGACCTTCTACCACCGCTACCCGAAAATCCCGAGAGGGATCTACCTCAATGTCACCAAGCCGCCGCTGGACGACCGCAACGTGCGCATAGGCATCCAGTATGCGATGAACTGGCACAAGGTGATCGATGTCATGTTCCGCGGAGATTTCCAGCGGCTCAATGCCTTCAACGAGGGCTATACCATCTTCAGCGATCCCTCGATACGGGCACGGCCGTATTCGATAGACCTCGCGCGCGCATCATTCCGCGAGGCGGGATACACGGTGGAGGGGAAAGACGGGATTCTGACAAAACCAGATGGCAGCCGCCTGTCTGTGGCCGTCACCTACATCAACTCACAGCCGATGCTGGACCGCATGTTCGCCATCCTGCGGGAGGACGCCAAGGCCTGCGGATTCGAGCTGCGTCTGGACGGGCTGGAGGAGACCGTGGAATACAAGAAAGAGATGGAGAAACAACACGAGATGGCGTTCGGCAGTTGGAACATCACTCCGCCAACCCCGGATTTCTATCAGTTTTTCCATTCCTCCAACGCATTCGATGAAAAGGGAAATCCCAAAACTCAGACTAACAACACCTTCAGCTGGGGCCGCGCGGACACCGACCAACTCTGTGAGATCACGCGCACCGGGCGCACTGTGGAGGAGCTGAAAGACGCGGCGTGGAAGCTCCAGCACATCATCCATGACGAGGCAATCTTCGTGCCCGGTTACTCGGTGGACTTCATGCGCATCGGTTCCTGGCGCTGGGTGCGCTGGCCGGATTGTGAAACGACCCGTTTCAGTCCTCCCGTGGTGTATGATCCGCACGAGGTGTATGTATTCTGGATAGACGAGGAGATGCGCAAGGAAACCCTGGCCGCAAAACGCGCCGGCAAGGCCTTCCCGGAATCCACAAGGACCATAGACGTCTATCGTGAAAACCCTGACGACGCACCCAAGGACGAGCGCAAGGAACCATGAACGGCAAACCTAACAATATCCTGGAAGTCGACAAGCTCATCACTTCGTTCGAGACCGATCGCGGCCTGCTGCGCGCGGTGGATCAGGTATCGTTCACCGTGCCCGAGGGGAAAACCGTTGGCATCGTTGGTGAGTCCGGCTGCGGGAAGAGCGTGACGGCGATGTCAATAGTGCGCCTGCTGCCACAACCTGCCGGGAAGATTCTCGGTGGCAAGATTATCTTCAAGGGGCAAGACCTGCTGCATGCCAGCGAGGCCGAAATCCGGAAGGTCAGGGGTGGGGAGATCGGCGTAATATTCCAAGAGCCGATGTCCGCCCTGAACCCCGTCCACCGCATAGGGCACCAAGTGGCGGAGGTGTTCCACCTGCACAAGAAAATCTCGAAAAAAGACGCGTGGGATGCCGCAACGGAAATGTTACAGCTCGTCCGCATCCCCGATCCTGTAAAACGCATGATGGACTATCCGCACCATCTATCAGGCGGCATGCGGCAGCGCATCGTCATTGCCCTGGCGCTGGCGTGCAGGCCCTCACTGGTGATAGCAGATGAACCGACAACCGCGCTCGATGTCACGGTGCAGGCCCAGATTCTGGACCTGATGGGGCGGCTCCAATCCGAGATGAAGATGTCCATCATCCTCATCACTCACGATATGGGCGTCATCGCTGAGACCTGTGACGAGGTGGTGGTGATGTATGCCGGGCGGGTGGTGGAAAAAGCGTCAGCGGAAGAACTGTTCGCCCATCCACTGCATGCCTACACCAAGGGCCTGCTGCATTCCATCCCCACCTTGGACACCCCGTCCAAATCCATCCTCAACACCATCCCCGGAATGGTGGCCTCTCTGGCAGATTATGCCCACGGTTGCCGTTTCTGCCAGCGCATGGGACGTAAGGCCCCCGGCGTGAGCGAACGCCCTATATTCGCCGAAGTCTCACCCGGTCATTGGGTGGAAACCTGCCCGGAATGTTATCAACCATGACCCCTCCGCCGCTGCTATCAATCTCACAACTGTGCGTGCACTTCCCGGTGCGCGGAGGAGTCATGCTGCGCCAGACCGGAACCGTGCGCGCAGTGGACGGCGTCTCGCTGGATATCGCCCCCGGTGAAACGCTGGGCCTCGTGGGCGAGTCAGGCTGCGGGAAATCCACGCTCGGCAAGGCCGTGGTGCGCCTTCTCAAGCCGACTTCCGGTTCTATCCATTTCGGTGATGCGGACATCTCGCGTACCAGTCAGCGCGCACTGCGCCCCTTACGCCGGAATTTCCAAATGATCTTCCAGGATCCGGCGGAATCCCTCGATCCGCGCATGAGCGTGCGCTCCATCCTTGAGGAACCGTTCATCATCCATGGACTCGGCTCGCGTGCGGAACGCCGCCAGCAGGTTGATGATTTGCTAGACCGCGTGGGTCTGCCTGCGTCCACCGCGGAGCATTATCCCTTCGAGTTTTCCGGCGGCCAGCGCCAACGCATCGGCATAGCCCGCGCGCTGGCCCTCAAGCCGAAACTGATCGTCTGCGATGAACCGGTCTCCGCGCTGGACGTCTCCATCCAGTCCCAGATCCTCAACCTACTCGTGGAACTGCAGCAAGACTTCGGACTGTCCTATCTGTTCATTGCCCACGACCTGTCTGTGGTGAAACATATCTCCGACCGCGTGGCAGTGATGTATCTCGGAAAAATTGTCGAGGTGGCCACCGCAGAAACCATCTACCGCGATCCACGCCACGCCTACACCAAAGCCCTGCTCTCCGCCATTCCCACGCCAGACCCGAAGGCCAGACGCGAAAAGATCCTGCTTGAGGGCGACGTCCCCTCACCCATCAACCCGCCAGCAGGCAGCGCCTTCGGCCACAGGATAGGCCACCCGCGCTATGAAGAGACCATAGGCATGGACCTAGCGCTGCGCGAAATCGCGCCTGGGCATATGGTGGCAGCGGATCCGTGTTGTCTGACAGATGAGGATTGGAGAAAGATCCGACCAACATCTCTGTAATGACACTTGCTTATACTGATTGCCAGATGTTCTTGCCGAAATGGGTGAAGAATGTCTCGCGCAAAGCCGCAAAGGCGCGAAGGAACGGGGTGCTTAACTGCTCTGCTTCATTGTCTTTGCAGAAATATCTGAATGTTTTTTGCATTAATTGCGTAATACCTATCTGAAAAACTTTGCGTCTCTGCGCCCTTTGCGCGAGACAACACTTCATCTTAATTCACCACTATGACCCCTGAAATGACACCCCGCGAACGATGGCTGGCGCTGCTGGCACACAAACCGGTGGACCGCATCCCCACTGACTACACGGCTACTCCAGAGGTAACGGCACGGCTGTTGCGCGAGCTGGACTGCGCGGACGAGCGGGCGCTGTGGGAAAAACTGCACATCGATGCCCGCATCGACATCTCCCCGAAATGGAAACCGGCGCAAGCACCCGCAGATGCCGGGACCGACCAATGGGGCGTGAAATACCGGCAGGTGGAATACGGCACAGGTGCCTATGACGAGCCTAGCTACCACCCGCTGGCGGCGGCCAACTCCGTGGCGTACATCCACAAGCACCGCTGGCCGGATCCGGATGACTTCGACTATCAGGACGTCACACGAGCGGTGGAGACCGCAGATGGCACCCACCCGCTGCACGGCGGTTGTTATGAGCCATTTCTATTATACGCCTACATGCGCGGCCTGGAAACCGCCTTTGAGGATCTCATCGTTGAACCAGAGATAGCTGATGCCATCCTGGGCCATATTTTTGATTTCTTTTACGAGTACAACCGGCGCATGTTCGAGGCTGGACGCGGTAAGATAGACATCACCTGGGTGGCGGAAGACCTGGGCTCCCAAACCAGCCCGCTCATCAGCCTGGAGACCTATCGCCGCTTCCTGCTGCCCAACCAAATCCGCATGGCGGATCTGGCCCGCAGTTACGGCGTACATGTGATGTACCACACCGACGGCGCTGCCCGCATCTTCATCCCGGATCTGATCGACAAGGTGGGCATCGAAATCCTCGACCCCATCCAGTGGCGTTGTTCCGGCATGGAGCGTGAGAATCTGGTGCGTGACTTCGGTGCGCGCATCGCCTTCCACGGGTCCATCGAAAACCAGCAGGTTCTGCCCTTTGGCACCGTGGATGACGTGGTGGCGGAAGTCACGGAATCGGTGAAAATCTATCAAGACGCACGCTGGATCTGCGCCCCCTGCCACCGCATCCAACCCGTGACCCCCACCGCCAACATCGTGGCACTCTACGAGACCATCCATGCGATAGGGTGAGGAGGGCGTCACTTATAGTCCCTCCTATCTGGATACGTGTTCAATTGTATTGCCGACAGCACCCACATCCTTCCCAACCCCATGGATTGTGTTACAGCTCGAGCTGAACAGGGCTACCAGTGCGGATGCGACGACAAGCAATACGATATGTTTTAATGATTTTTTCATGATGGTTATAATAGAGTGATTCTGTTATTATGTGGAGAAGACAGTTCTCTCCTACCTTACTCTGCCTGCTGTGCTTTGGGAAAGCTCCACGAACCATTGATGATTTCCTGCCTTGGCTGATACATCCGCACAATATAGTTCCAGCCTGGAGTGATAGGCAGATTATTTATAGCGCCGGAGGCTCCGCCAAAATTGATCGTGATACTATGGTCTGGATTCTTCTTGGTCGTCACGTTGTTATAGGAATAAACGTTCAGATCGTTTTTCTCCATGAAACCGTCCTTGTTGTAAACCGTAATAGACCAGAAACCGTCAACCGGCACGTCCTTCACGGTTACACTGTATGGGGACTTCCCGTCGTTCTTCGCAGGCACTACATTGTCGTAGACGGCGGCTTCTTCCGGGTTTCCTCCCCAGCCGTAGGCTGTGCCCAGCAAGTGACTGATGGGGTTGAGCTTCGCTTTGTCACCAAACATACCCTTGGCACTGCTTCTGGTCGCCGCTAGAACGTTGATTGCATCACGTACCTTTTTCAGCGACACCTCATCCCAATCTGGAATCTCAAACTTTCCTGGGTTCTTCTGCAGCACAGTGATCTTGTCTTGCAGGGCGTTGGCAGCTTTGATGTCAGCTGGGTCATTCGCATCGATGAATGTGCGGAAGAGGACGATTACATAGCGCGTTCCAATTCTTTCCTTCGTGAATGTGAATGCTCCCGAGCCATGCTCGGCGGGAAGCATCGAGTGATCCTGATTGATGACCAGCATCGATTGGAAGCGACCTTCGGAATCCGGTTTTATAATGGTGACCGGATCGGTCAGGTCAAATATCCCTGCCGAGTATAATGTATCGCGGTTCATGCGGATAACGCCCTGCTGGTCGATTGGCGTGGGATTGCGACTGTGCAGAAATTTTCCAAAAGCCTCCTGCTTGACATACCGGGATAGAGTCATGTCGGTCTCCGCCCGGACGAAGTTGTCCACTGTCACTATTTCAGAGGCGAGACATGAAATGGAGCTCATAAGAACCATTCCATTAAATGCTAAAATTAGCGTGTAACGGTGCATATAATTGTGGTTTTAAGGTTTGTTTATAAGTTCAGGAGAATGTAAGGACTGATTTGAGCGCAAGCGCGGGCTTTCCGGGTTGGCTTGCACGCTTTATAATTCGTGTCTGACAGATTTCTAAGGGCACGTCAAGAGAGTTGGAAACAATAGGAAGAACCCTTTCTCACCCGTGAAGAATCCCCTTTATGCGGTGGTCATTGCGGGTTAGTGTTCCGCGAATGACAGAATTCCCTGACATAGTCACGGTCACGTTCAATCCGGCGCTGGATGAAACGGTATTCCTGGAGCGCCTGGTTTCGGGTGAGGTGAACCGCGCGGAAAAGCATCACCGCCAGGCGGGCGGCAAGGGGGTGAATGTGTCATCGCTGTTGGGGGATTACGGGATCCCTACCGCAGCCACTGGTTTTCTGGGCAAGGACAACCCGCGTTTGTTCGTGGAGCTATTCCAACGCAAGGGCATCCGCGACGAGTTCGTCCGCATCCCAGGAGAGACACGGACGGGGATCAAGATCGTGGACCGCTCAAACAGTGAGACTACGGACATCAACCTGCCGGGCATCCAACCTGACACGGAAGCGCTGCGGATGCTGATGGATATACTCCGCAGGTTCGCGGTGCCGAGGCGCTGGTTTGTGTTCGGCGGGACACTGCCTGCGGGAATAGCCACGAGTTATTTCGGCGAAGTGCTGAAGATGCTCAAAACCGCTGGCGCGCAGATCGCAGTGGACACGAGCGGCGCGGCCCTGCAGGTGGCCATCAATAGCGATGTGGATGTGATCAAACCGAACGTGCACGAGCTGGAGGAAATCCTGGGCCACGGTCTGCCAGATGCAGCCGCACGCAAGGCGGCGGCGCTGCACCTGCAACGCGGACAGGTGCCGCATGTGATTCTATCACTGGGCGCGGAGGGTGTGCTCTTCGCCACGCCGGATGGCGCGTTCATGGCTGAGGCTCCGCCGGCGGAGGTGATCAGCACGGTGGGCGCGGGAGATTCCCTGCTGGCGGGTTATCTGGCAGGACTGGCCACCGGCATGAATGCCATGGAACGGGCAAAGCTGGCGTGCGTCTTCGCGTGGTGCGTGCTGGAGAAAGTGGAACGCGGGCTGCCGGGGAGGGATGTTTTGCTAGAGAGGATGGGGAGAATCATTCTTCATCCGGTGGAGGGTGGATGAGAAGAGGGGAAAAATTTTCGAGCAAAGGCGCAGGAAGATGGATTGATGGTTGTTGATTTTTGATTTTTGATGGGAAGAGAAGGTCTCGCGCCCTTCGGCAGGCTCAGGGCCTGCGGCAAAGGGCGCAGAGGAAGAGAAGATATTGGGTTTAAGGAGAAGGGGGACAGGAATGTCCCCCCTCCTTATGGTGCGGGCACAAGACAAGCTGTCTAACGACGCGGGCGGCTCAATGAGCGACGGCGACGCGGGTGCCTTTGGACTGGCCCATCCCGGCCAGGAGTTCCTCGAACCACGGGGTGTCGATGTCAAAGGGTTTGCCGCCCTTGATGCGATCGAACTCAATGGCGCGGAGCCTGTTTTCCTTGCCCTCATCGTGGCCGATGACGCCGCCTTCGCGGCGCAGCGCGCATTCCACGGCTAGGTCCGCGCAACTCTTGATGAGGCGCTGGTCGGCGAGATTGGCGGCAGCAGCGCGGCTGTAGTATCCGCTCTTCTGGACGAGGGTTTTTTCCGCGCCGATCTTGGCGGCGAATTCCTTGGCGAAATATGCACCGGGATTGATAGAATCTAACTTGATGTGGCCGAAGGCGTCGCGCGCGACGCTCTGGCCGGCGGCTTCCATGGCGCGCACGATGTCCTCCACGCCGGCTCCCTCGGAGATGAAAATGTTCACATTGTCGATCTGGTCCATGATGCGGGTCAGCCGGGCGGCTTCCGCATCGAAGTCCACTGCCATCTCGGGAATGTAAACCGCATGGACGGAGAAACGCTCCTTGGTCAGGCCGAGCTCAGGCAGCCATGCCTGAGTCTTCAGCGATTCCTGATATTGATGGGCGGTGGCAGCGGTAAGCCAACCGCAGTTACGGCCCATCACCTCATGGACGATGAGCATGCGCGGGTTGGCGTTGTGCTCGGCGACTACGTTGGCAAAGTTCCGGGCGCCGTGCTCGGCAGCCGTCCACGCACCGAGGCTCTGGCGGATGGGATAGACGTCGTTATCGATTGTCTTGGGCAGGCCGATTACAGTTAGATTGTACTTGTTCGTTTCAAGGAATTTCGCGAGATCGGCGGCGGTGGTGTTGGTATCGTCTCCGCCGATGGTGTGGAGCACGTCCACCCCGTCCTTGATCATCTGGCGGGCGGCGACTTCCTGCGGGTCCTGCCCTTCCTTGACCAGGCCGCGTTTGACACAATCCTTCACGTTGGTGAGTTTCACACGGCTGTTACCGATGGGGCTGCCGCCGTAGCTGTGGAGGATGTGCGCGTTTTCCCGCACAGTGGGGGTAACCTGGATGCTGTCACCTAACAAAAGACCCTTGTAGCCACCGCGGTAACAGATGATCTCAATGGAAGGATCAATCTCGGTGTAGCGCTCGATGAGCGAAGCAATGGCGCTGGATAGACAGGGAGCAAGGCCTCCGGCGGTGAGAATGGCGACTTTTTTAGGTTTCATGATGAATAGGGACGTGGAAAACGGCGGTGACGTAATGCCCACCCGTGGGAGAGGCAAGACGTTTTCAACATGAAACCGTGGAATGGGCGGCTCTCAGGCGCGCAATTCCTGATCCAGGGTGGCGAGCCGTGCGGGATCAAGCACCGGGCGGGCACCGATTTGCCAATCCGCAGGCGGCTCAGGCAGGGTGATCCAACTGCGGCACCCACCGAAAGCGGGCACGTAGGGGAATTCCCAAGGCTGGGCCAGCTCAGTAACGCGCACCAGGGCAACGTGAATGCTGCCGGACGCCATGCCCTTGCCTTCCCAATCGAAGCGATCCCTAACGGTTTTTTCAGAGTAGATATGATGAGTCTCCAGTGCGGAAACTTTCTCCCAATCCGTAAGGGTGATGGCCCACAATGCCTCAGCGTGGTGGGTGATGCGGATGGTATCGCCGGGCAGCCACTCTGGCATGGTCTTCACCTCCCCCTCGCGGACTTGTTCCGGGAGGGCATGGAAGCGGGTGGGAAAAAGGAAAAACGACTCGTGAGCAAATGAAAATCCCTGCCGCCCTTCGTGGATGCCGCCCTTGCGCAAGATGAGGGACTGGCGACCAGAGGCTAGTGCATCGCAGACGACCTGCCATTCTTTGAAACCGATGGGGGGCATGGGGGGGAGAATAGTGAATTAGGAATTTAGAATAGTGAATGAACGGCGCGCTCAGCTGAGATCACTGGCGGTGACGGAGGTTTGTTTGCGCGCGCCGAGTATGTGTGCCTGGTGAATCACGCGGTCCGGCGTGGGATCGAAGCGGAAGCTGTGGCAGTTCGGGCAGAGGGCAGCGGCGCTGCCTATGATCGAGTCACACCCTTCGCAAACTTTATAATCTGCGGGGTTGGCGGCGATTTTTGCGGCGGCGGCAGCGCGGTTTGGTTGGGGGGAATTTTTCATGACGGGGATGAAAAAAAGCGGCACCGGAAAACCGGCCCGCTCGTTTCTGAATGACCGGATGAATCCGGGCTGAAATGCGACTCAGGCAATCGCGGCAAATGCCTTGGCGGCCTTGCGCTTGATGTTGGCCGCCTTGTTCGGATGGATGAGGTTACGCTTTGCGGCCTTGTCCACAGCGGATGAAAGGTCAGAGCTGGCTTTAGCAGCCGCTGCCTTGTCTCCTGTCGCGATGACGGTGAGAGCCTTCTTGCGGAGGGTTTTCATGCGGCTTTTTTCCGCACGGTTACGCTCCGTACGAACGACAGTTTGGCGAGCGCGCTTGATCGAGGATTTGTGGTTGGCCATGGTAATTGCGTGAGAAGATCAATATGCCGAGAAGGCGGGCCGGGGAAAGTAGGAAATCCGGCACAGGTGTCAAGCTCGTGTTTCGCAGAATCTCAACTGCTCGGCTTGGAGGTGAAAATTCCGGCTGATGCAGAGGCAGGGGCCGGATTGAATTTCTGGGATTGGATGGAACCGCGGATGACGAAAACGTCCGCGCCATTGCCGACCCGCTTGTAGAGATCCGCCACATCACGGCTGGCCATACGGATGCAGCCGTATGAGGCGGGGGTGCCCAGGCGCCGTTCCTCGGGGGTACCGTGGATGTAGATTGTGCGGCGGAATGTGTTGCGATTGCGCGGTTCTGTGCCAGTGAGCCAGAGGATACGCGTGACCACGGGGTCACGACCTGGGGAGTCCGGCTTCACGATTTCCCCGGTGGGGCGGCGGTGCTTGAAGACACCGCCCAGGGGGACATTGTCACCGATTTTTTTCGCCACTTGAAGGCGGCCTAGCGGGGTGCAGTTGCTATTGGGCCGGTCACCCACGCCGAACTTTGAGGTGGAAATCTTGTAGGTTTTGACCGGGGTGCCGTCGTGAACGAGGAGAATTTTCTGATCACGCACGCTGACGATCATCTTGTTCTGCCCATCGTTCCCGCAGGGAACATTCTCACATCCCGAGAAGAATACGGCGGCCAGCAGGCCGAAAAGTGGTAGGAGGAAGTAACGCGGGATGGGAAATCCGGTCATGGTTCTATCACGAAGTTATGTTACGATTCACAATGTCCCGCACCGGGGCATTGCTGCCAGATGGCAACATGCGTGACAGCGAAGACAGTGATGTGTAGAAGAATCCGATCGGAAAGGGAAGCAGAAGAATCGCGGAAGACCAACTTCCCCGCATGGCGGCATCCACCACCACGAAGAGGAAAAAGAAACCGAAGAGCAGTTCCACGAAAGGAGTGAGCGATTTGATGGCCTTATAGCTGCTCTTTTTCCAATCATTGCGGCAAGCTTGGCCGATGCCGTATTTGGGAGTGCGGACAAATGAGCTCTGGTGATTGCACAGGGCCTCAATGACGGCCTTGGCATTGCTGATGGACATACCGATGCCCAGCGCGAGCAACAATGGCAGATAGGGAATCTCACGCCACCACGAACCGGGACGGAGCGCCTTCTGGGAAGTCATGTAAAAAACAATCACCGAGACCGAGGAGAAGAAGAAGATGGGGACATTGATGATGTAATAGGTGAACTTCCCGAAGTCCGGCTGCCATTGCTGGTTCGGATAGATCAGGAAGCACAGCAGGATGAGTAGCAGATAGGCAAAGTTCGAAGTGAGGTGGGCGGTGGCCTCCATCTTGATGAACAGGGGGACATCCGCGCGCCAGATCGCGGGCAGGACTTTCTTACAAACCTGGATGGAGCCTTTGGTCCAGCGGTGCTGCTGACTCTTGAAGCCATCCATGTCCACCGGAAGCTCGGCGGGAGTTTCCACATCGTTGAGGAAAATGAAGCGCCACCCCTTGAGCTGGGCACGGTAGCTGAGATCCATGTCTTCCGTCAGGGTGTCATGCTCCCAACCTCCGGCGTCGGCGATGCAGGACTTGCGCCAGATGCCACCGGTACCGTTAAAGGTGAAGAAGCGGCCTGATCGGTTGCGGGCGGTTTGTTCCAGTTCCAAGTGGCCGTCCAAGAACATCGCCTGGATGCGGGTGAGCACATTGAACGTTCGGTTGAGATGGCCCCAGCGCGTCTGGATCATGCCAATCTTCTCATCGCTGAAGTAGTGGATGGTTTTTTCCAGCAAATCGGGATTGGGCACAAAGTCCGCATCCAGAATAAGGAGGAACTCGCCCTTGGCGAAGTGGGTACCGTTTTCGAGTGCTCCAGCCTTGAATCCGGTGCGGTCCGTGCGATGGATGTGCTCGGCATCGAAACCGTGGGACTTGAGCCGGGCGATACCCGCACGGCAAATCTCCACGGTCTCATCCGTTGAGTCGTCCAGCAACTGGATCTGAAGTTTGTCCTGTGGATAATCCAATGCCGCCACCGACTCCAGCAGGCGGTCTACCACATGCATTTCGTTGAAAACCGGCAGTTGCACCGTGACCAGCGGCAGTTCGCTAAAAAACTCCTTGGGATGCGGCCGCTTGCTGGCGTGCTTAAGGTACAAGAAAACAATCGTCAGGCGGTGACTTCCATACCCCGCAAGGCCGATCAGGACTAAGATGTAGCTGGCATACCAGAGGGGAGACGTCCAGTCCATGGAGTTGGGGAAAGTTGAGGTAAAATTGAATACCCCAAGGCAGGGGCTGGAGAAATCAGAGAGGCGGCAACCGTGACGGTGATAAATGATGCGGAATCAGCCACCAGACGCCGTAGGCAATCGAAAATGAGTCGATATGTCAAGCCCTGACTTCCGGTGGTCACGGGGCCATACGCGACTGAAGAGTCTTTCATTTCAACAATCTGGATATTCTCCGGGCAATATCCAGGCCCCCGCTTTCGCGCAGGTGGATCATTCGAGAGATTCCAGTGGACCTACCCTGTCAGTCCCTGCGGCCGAGGGCCATTGAGAGGAAATACAGGAACTGGGCAACCGATCCCAGGGCAGCGACAACGTAGGTCATGGCGGCCCAGAATAGGGCATTTTCCGCCTTTTCATGTTCCGTGCCGGCAGCCACGCCGCTGCCCCGAAGCCAAATCAGCGCCCGGCGACTCGCATCGAATTCAACAGGCAGGGTGATGAGCGAAAACAGAGTGGTGACCCCAAAAAGCGCCACCCAGACCCACAACATCGTATTACTGCGAAAGATGCCAATGCCCACAAACCCGAAGAACATCACGTAATTCAGAAGCTGGCTGGAGAGTTGCACTGCGGGCACCATTTTCGTACGCATACCCAGCCACACGTAGGCCTGCTGGTGTTGCAAGGCATGGCCGCATTCGTGCGCGGCCACGGCGACAGAGGCCAGAGAGCTGACGTTATAGACCGATTCGCTGAGGTTGACGGTGCGTGACACCGGGTCGTAATGGTCGGTCAACTGGCCGGGCACGCTGACCACCTTTACATCGTTGATGCCATTCTGACGCAGCATTTCTTCCGCGATCTGCGCACCGGTATATGGCATCCGGATCTGCGAATACTCGTTGAAGCGCCTCTTGAGCGTGCCACTCACAAGCATGCTGACCAGAAAGGTAACCCCAATAAGAAGCCAATACTGCGTAGATATGCCGTAGTAGGGGTGTCCGATTTGCGCGAGTTGGAAGGTTTCCAAAATCATATGCGGAAACTACCCATTTCTGCCGAATGCGCAATCATAAGCGAGCGAATGGCGCGCCCGTTCATCCTTCCAGCCAGGTCCAGTTCATCACCACTTCTATGTCTGGGTGAATACTCTGGCTCACGGGGCAAGCATGCGCCGCTCCCTCGAGCAGAGTACGGGCCGGATGGCTACCGGCCAGCGGCACAGAAAAATCCACCTCTAGCCGTTTTATCCGGCGGGGTGAGTCATCACTCATGTGCTTACGCACAGTCACCATCATGCCTTGCAAGGCAATATCCCTGCGCTTGGCGACTATCCCCATCACCGTGACCATGCAGGAACCCAGCGCAGTAGCCACAAGATCGGTGGGGGAAAACGACTGCCCGCGCCCGTTGTTGTCCACCGGGGCATCGGTGACGAGAGTGTTACCGGAGGGTGTGTGGAGGGCCGTGCAACGCAAGTCCCCTTCGTATGCGACTTTGATTTCAACCATGATGTTATTGGATTGTTAGTAAAATAATAACGGCGCTCACTCGGTCTTGGCCGGAACCTTGGCGAGCACCACACGGAAACCATACATAGAGTCCTGAGTGCCGGGCGGCATTCCATTTCTGGATCCGGTGTAGAGATTTTCCATCTGGTAGGTGTTCCATGCCCCACCGCGCAGGACTCCTAGAACGTTAGAACCAATCTTAGAGTATTCATCTTCCACCCATTCCTGGACGTTACCGCTTAGGTCATAGATGCCGAACTCGTTAGGAGGAAAACTGCCCACAGGTGCGGTGAATGCAAATCCGTCATCATAGCCCTCGATGGTCCGATCTGTAGCGACACCCGGTGTGCGGGATAAGGTCATGTCAGCGAAGTTCCCAACCTTTTCCCCCTCCTCCGGCCAGCTAGGACCCCACGGGAAGACCTTCTGCTTGCGAGCGTCCCTCCATCCCGGGCTGGTACCCTCCTCTTCCTCAAGGCCGCACATCGCGCTCCATTCCGTATCGGTAGGCAGACGGTAAAGATGTGCCTGGGCTATGCGCTCATCCTTGCGCTCACGCTCGGTTAGCCAGACACAGAACGCCTGGGCGTCATCCCGCGAAACATTAACCACCGGATGATTGTCTTCTTGCTGGAAAAACGGTTCTCGCGGGGCGGCATGCCCTGTTTCCTTAACAAAAAGCGCATAGTCCGCGACGCGGGTTTCCCAAATGGAAACCATCAGATCCTGCCCCACGGGAGCGAAGCGCATGTGAACACCGTTCTCCCACATCCGGCCGAAGACCACACCCTGGTTTTTCTCAAGCGTCAGATTTTCCTGGTAGATCTGACCCTCCGCCAGAGTGAGGGTTTTCGCCAAGGGTTTGTATCCCTCCAGCACCAGCAGAAGATTGACCGGACCGGGTTTCACGCCGGGCACCTCCAGCGGTTCATGTGTGGAGCCCACCTCTTGGCCGTTCACATAAACATCCGCCCCCGGTGGATTGCTCGCGAGGCTCAGCCGGGCGCAGACAATCTGCCGGATCTGTACGCGGAATGGCCGCAATCCTTCCGCGCGGGCTTGTTCACTCAGCGCAGGATCCGCGAACGCATCATCGCGCCGCGGCCGCACCTCATGACTCTCAGTTAGATACCCCGCTTTGATGGCACCGGAGCGTAACCATGCGCAGAAGGCATCCGCCGCCGCAGGCGCACAGAGAACGATGTCTACCGATTCCCCGTTTTCCGAGGAGTTAAGGATTTCTACCCGCCCGTCTGGCACCTTGGACACCTTTGAGAACTGCTCCCAAGACTCACGGGTGACAAATCCCGCGCTGACATGCTTCCCGCCATCCGACTGATAGAAATTTCCCAAATGATCTTGCCACGATTCTCCCTCCACCGGCGGACAAAACACCTGCATCTGCCCGAAGAGGGGCAACGGGTCATTCACTGTGGCAGAAGTCATCTTCCCTTCAACCTTGAGCGAAAGATAGCCTTTCTTGCGCAGGGTAAAACTCACCTTGTCACCCACCTTGGCGGTCATCGTGGGTGTATTAGTGGTTCCTATCACCACACCGTTCTCATCCAATACGTCCGCCCCCTCGGGGCTACTGAAAACGCGCAACAATCCCACTGCGGGTTCCGCAGCCACCGTTCTGGAAGTCACTCGTTTCGCCCATGCGGTATCCTTGAGCACCTCCCAGCCGGCCCAGCAGGAAAAACCAGTTAGAATGAGAGTGGTTAGCCAGACGGCAAGTCCGCCGCTGCGGCGGCGTTTCCCCTGCTGGATTCGCCGCAATGCCCCAGCAAGTTCCCCGGCCGTGGAGATCTTGCGCTTGGAGATCCTTGGTTCGCACACGTCACAGATCACCCGGTTAAGTTCCAACCAGCGCTTGCGGTCGGCCCCGGCGGGGATCTCATCCGGCAGCTCGGGGAAATTCATCCGGTCCTTGCCGGTGGCAATCTCGTAAAGCACCTTGCCCAGGCTGTAGACATCCGCCTGTGCGGAGCCCGGCCCCTCCGGTGGCACAAAGCCCTCAGTGCCCACAAAAGTCCGCTGGCCGCGTGCTGCCACCAGGCCAATGTCGGCGAGCTTCGCCTTGCCATTGACGAAGATTATGTTAGACGGTTTGACGTCGCGGTGCGCCAATCCCTGCTCGTGTAGATTCTCCAAGGCCTCCGCCAAACGCAGCCCAACCTCGATGCAATCATTGGTGTCCCAGCGCGGGTTGTCTCCCTGCTGGTGGTCTGCCCGCAATGTGCGTGGCTCGTATTCTATCGGGTTGATGTCCGTCCCGGTACGCACATCGTCGCCAAGCTGCATCACATAATAATAAAACGAAAATCCGTCCGGGCTGTGCCCGACGTGCAGGATATTGACCAGGCCCGGATGGTCGCGCGAGATCGGCTCAAATTTCAAAATCCCCTCGAACTCGCGCTCGAACCCGCGCTCGTCCTCGAAGTCCTCGCGCCATACCACCTTCACCGCGCGCAACGCACCAGTAACGCCGCGCGCCAACCAAACCTCCCCGTAAGCTCCGCCACCGATTTTTCGCAGAACTTCGTGATCGGGAATCTGGGGGCTAGGACGGTCTCTAACTGGCATCGTCTTCTTCGAGTTTGGCCAATTCGCGTTTGAGCACGGATCCCACCCGGTGTTTGGCCAGATAAACCTGGGCCATGCTCACGTTGAGTTTTTCCTGCACCTTACGGGCATCCCATTGCTTGACCACATAACAATCGAAAATCTGATATTGTTTCGGGGACACCTGGGCCTTCACCCGGGATAGTGCCGCATCCGCTACGTTCTTTTTCCACTCGATATTCCACAGGCGTGACAACACATCCCCTGCCGGATCCTCCACGCGATCGATGACCGCAGTCTTGCGGTCGTCCTCCCAATCCCCGGAAACCATCGCAGTGTCCTTCTTGCGCTTGCGGAACTGGTCGTTGATACGCCAGCGCGTCATGTTCATGAGCCAGGTTTTGAATGATCCCTGCTCCGGATCATAGAGCTTTTTTTTGCTCTGCTTGGCGATCGAAAGAACCGTCTCCTGCACGCAATCGAACGCTTCGTCCGAACGCAGGCCCGCCTTGACTGCCACCGAGTAAATCAGCCTCCAATAGGTCTGATAGAATTCATCCCACGTCTTCTGGTCCTCCCAGTTGTCCAGCCGCGCAATCAGGCTCTTGCGGGTTTTCCCGTAGGCCTGTATCAGCGCCTCGTCACGGCTCACGTCTTTTTCCTCGTCGTCCTCGGACATCGGCCAAACCCTACTCCAATCGGGGCAGCATGTCTTTCACCGAATCCAATTTTTCGCAACCTGTTCGAATCCAGTGGCTTGCTTCACCACCCCAAGCACGAAAACACGCCCTGAAACCGGAATTTTCCCGGGACTACTGCCCTTTCCAGGGACATCGCCCAAAAACCTTGGTTGGACTTCCGCGAAAACCTCGCTTGAGTGATGCCATTCCCAAAAATGAACCATCTGGACAACCTCCTGCGAAATAACCGCGAATGGGCCGAATCCATCCGCAAGCAAGATCCCGGTTTTTTCGAAAAACTCGCCAACCAACAAAGCCCTCAATACCTGTGGATAGGCTGCTCGGATAGTCGGGTGCCCGCCAACCAGATCATAGGCATGGCCCCCGGTGAGATCTTCGTCCACCGCAACGTGGCCAACGTAGTCGCGGAAACCGATTTTAATGTGCTCGCGGTGCTGCAATACGCTGTGGATGTCCTCAAAGTCCGCCATATCATCCTCTGCGGGCATTACGGCTGCGGTGGCGTCACGGCCGCCATCGAGAACATCCGCCATGGCATGATCGACAACTGGCTCTCCGGAATCCGCACCCTCCACCGCAGCCACCGAGCCGAACTCGACGCGCTGCCCCCGGAAGCCGCCACCGACCGGCTATGCGAACTCAACGTGCTAGCCCAGGCCCAGCACATCGCCCGCACCACCATCCTCGAGGACGCCTGGCAACGTGGCCAATCCATAGCCATCCATAGTTGGATCTACCGCCTCAGCACCGGCATCATCACCCCGCAGGCCCCAGCCATCACCGCACCTATCAAAGAGGCATAGGGGGTTCTCCTGAAACGCACATCAGGATATAAACTGGGATTTCGTTTGAATCCTGCCATATCCACGCTACTCTACTCACGTCCAGCAAATGGGGGCGTTCTGGTTTCGACGGAATGTCTGATGCGCTGGTTGCACGTGGAGGTTGAACGGCTGGCCTCCTTAAAAGCCGCTCAAAACAAACAAATGCAAACTCTAACGAGCTCGCACTGGCTGCTTAATTGACAGTCACGTCAGAACCCCGACGCCTTCTGAGGGGGATGGCGAAAACTAGAAGGCTGGGCGGAGAGCCGGGAAACCGGGTTCATCGCCGAGATTTAACAGGTTCCTAGGAAAACAACGCCGCAAGCGGGCCCAGTTTCTCCGAATCCCAGACCGCATGCTAAACGTGTAGATACCATCGCTGACGGCGTCCCGGACAGGGGTTCGACTCCCCTCGCCTCCACCATTTGCTTTTTATAGAGATCGCTAAAAATTTCTGACCGCAAAGGGATCTGACAAGGGTTTGAATTTGAATGCGAGTTTGTGCTGCCGCGAGAAACCCGGTTTCGCACACGGCCTTTCTGTAATCTCTTTTTCGCACCTGCATGGCCATGCGAGTAGGGATATACCCCATAGTCTTCACACTATCACTATCGTAGTATGCACCAACTCCAAAATCCAATGATTGGGAGCGAAATACTAATAGAGTCAAATATTATGAAAACACTTATTCAATTATCAGTCGCCACTGGTGTGGTTCTAGCTATTGCTGCCTGCACAACCGTTGAAACAAGACGCGATCCCGTCGCGCCTGCCGTGAGCACAACCACCACCACGACTCAACGTAGCACCGTCCAACACCCGACTAGCACGACCGAAACGCAAACGACCCGCAGTTATTAAGCGCCTGCAGGGTATGGCGCAGTTTCTTGCTAAATATCAGCATGGTGGAAACGCAACTCCACCAACGAGAGTCCTGTAACTGGGCAATCGGGAGCGACCCCACATACATATTACGCGACCCTATCCGATGGATCGCGCGTGTTATAATTGGAATTCCCGGATGAGTTCTTCAATCACCTCCGGGCCCATGGGGCGGACTTCTCCGAGCGAGCGGCTGAGGATCACAGCCTCGGCGGTGGACTCCAGCACTTCAAGGCGATCGAAGGCGTCGAGGATCGACTTGCCAATGACCAAGGCACAATCGTTTTCGATGAGGGCAATGGGGAAATCCGGCGTCATCGCCTCCGAGATTTTTTCCGGAGAATCATAGACCCACGAGAATGGGAACACGGCCACATCACGCAGGAAAACATAACTTTCAGGAATCGTGCGCGTGTCCAACCGGGCGGTCGAGGCAGAAAAGGCAGTGGCATTCACCGGGGTGGCATTGACAATCGCACGGATATCAGGGTGGTGTTGATAGATCAACTGGTGGAGAAACCACGCGCGACTCGGAAGTGTCCCGCGTTCCACCCGCCCATCGCGAATGAGCGCGAGCTGCTCCGGCGCGATGGTGGCGCGATCCACCAACTGCGTGCTGATAAGGAATGAGTGATCGTCCACTCGCACTGAGAAACTGCCAGCATTGGCCGTGAGCAGGCGCTGGTGGTAACCGCGGCGGATGAAGTCGCACAACTCGCGGCGCAGCGCGCGTTCCGTGCTGGTTGCCGGACCGGGATCGAATTCTGTCGCCTGCGGGCCATCCTGCGCGCCGGTGGCCAACTGATCTTCAGTCAGATAACGCACCTCACCCAGCGCGTGCGCCTTGACCACGGTTTTGGCGACAAACTCCAGCGTTTCAAAGCGGCGGAAGGCATCGGCAAAATCTCTTCCACCGACGACTACGCCGTGGTTTTCCAGCAGCACGCAGTCATGCCCCGCTGCGAAAACCTCCGCTATGCGTTTTCCTAACAAATCACTACCCGGGATGGCATATGGTGCAAAGCCGACCTCACCGCATACCGTGCGAGCCTTGGTGAACAGGCGGGTGTCCGGCACCTGGCCGCAGATACTGAAGGCCACCAGCGCCACAGGATGGGCATGGACCACGGCTTTCAGATCCGGCCGTTTTTGGTAGATCCGCTGATGGAACGGCAACTCGGATGATGGCTTGTGCCTGCCTTCCGTAGTTCCATCCGGAAGCACGCGGACGATGTCCTCCACGGTGAGCGAGCCCTTGTCCACGCGAGCTGGAGTGATCCAGATCGAACCATCATCATCGCGGATGGAGAGGTTTCCGCCGGATGTAGTAGTCATCCGATATTGATAGATGCGGGCCATGGCCTGCACCAGACGGGTGGCGGGGTGAGTGATATCACGCATGGGGATTAGCAGTTGGCATTTCCGGCGTTCACTCCTTGCGTTTAAGCAGAGGGAAGAATACCACATCACGGATGGTGGGCGCGCCGGTGAGCATCATCACCAAGCGGTCAATACCTATACCGATGCCGCCGGCGGGAGGCATGCCGTGTTCGAGGGTTTCGATGAACTCATAGTCGACTTTTTGTTCCTCTTCGCCGCCGGCCTGATGTTCCAGACGCTGACGCTGGACATCCGGATCATTGAGCTCGGAATATCCAGGGGAGATTTCCTGGCCGTTGATGATAAGTTCGTAAACTTCCACGGTGCGGCCACCGGGGGAGACTTTGGCCAATGGCACAAGTTCGCTGGCCACACGAGTGACAAAACAAGGATCAAATGTATGCTCCTCGACCCTCTTTTCGAAAACCTGCTGGATGACTTCGTAATCCTCCATTTGATCTGATAGTTGCACACCGAGTTCCCCGCATTTTGTGCGGCGCTGGGCTGGCGTGATATCGAAGAAATCATCGCCTGCCACGCCCTTGATGAGATCATGATAGTTCGCGCGTCGCCATGGACGAGACAGGTCTATGGTGCGGGTGATATTACCGTCCTCATCAGTGTGTTCGATTTTGAGTCCTCCACAGAATTTCTCTGCGAGGTGGCAGGTGAGATCCTCGACTAGGTTGGCCATTTCCTCGAAATCCGAGAATGCCCAATAAGCTTCCAGCATCGTGAATTCCGGATTATGACGGCGCGAGATACCCTCGTTGCGGAAGTTGCGATTGAGTTCAAAGATTTTGGTGAAGCCACCAACTAACAGACGCTTGAGGAACAACTCCGGTGCGATACGCAGCGTGAGAGGCATGCCAAGCGCGTTGTGATAGGTTTCGAACGGGCGCGCTGCCGCACCGCCGGGGATATCCTGAAGCATCGGGGTCTCCACCTCCAGGAATCCGCGCTCCTGAAGGAAACTCCGGATTTCAGCGAGCATCAGGGAGCGCGTGACAAAGAGCCTGGCGCTCTCCGGATTGCCCATCAAGTCGAGGTGGCGTTTGCGGTATTTCGTCTCACGGTCAGCCAGGCCGTGAAACTTGTCGGGCATGGGACGTAGCGCCTTGGAGAGCACCGTGAACTTTTCCACCTTCACGGTGGGTTCGCCGGTTTTTGTGACAAACGTCTCGCCCTCGATGCCTATCCAATCCCCACGGTCGAGGCATTTCCAGATGGCGGCCTGATCTTCAGATAAATTCTTGATGCTGATGTATCCCTGGATCGATCCAAGCACGTCGCCGAGCTGGAAGAACACAGACTTGCCCATGTCACGCAAAGCGATGATGCGGCCTGCGATTTTCACTTGTAGATTTTCGGCAAAATCCGCGCGGAGTTTGGCAGGGGTGGTGGTGAGTTCGAAGCGCGAGCCATAGGGATCAACCCCCAGATCGCGGAGTTTTGCGAGTTTCTCGCGGCGGATAGCGATCAGCTCGACTTCTGTGGACTGGGGTTGCTGCGGCGTTGCGGCTTCGGACATGGCAGGAATGGCTTAGGCTGTGGCACGAGCTCCCGCAAGAACCGAAATGAGCGACGCACCCAGAGCGGATCAGGCGAACATTCCGCGAGCAGCAATGTGCTGGAGCCAAGGGCGGAACGAAAGCTCAGGTACATGCCCGGCCGAAATGGTGGCCAAGTCCTTGCGGCTGCGCGATCCATCCATCATGGCCAGAATTTCAAAGTGTCTTTCTGGAAATGTACACGGGCTATGCCACGCATCGACCAAGGGCAACCCACGCCGGGCACATTCCAGCCGGAAGGGGTTGAGCTTCGGGAAATCCGGCGGCTCAAGATCATAACGAACCGGCTCAATACGTGGAAGTAACCAGCCTTCCCTGATGCCATCAAGAATGCGGAGCACCGCAAGAGGCCTGTCCCGGTCCGTCATCTCTAGCAATTCTTCCACGGCAACACTCTCGTGACGAATGGCATCGGGCAGACGAGGTATTCCCAAGTTTCCGAGCGGGGTTTTCGGCTTTTTCTTCACAAAAAGCGGAGTGACCTGCTCCTTGGGGTGTAGGTTTTTCACAGGGGCATCATCGCGACAGAGGACAAGGGTCCGAAACGTCCGTGCTGCCGCAGCATCGGCAGCAATCAGAAACGAGAGAGGATCCGCGGACTGGCGACGCAGGTTTTCCAAGGTCGGGGCATCGAGACCTTGGGGGAGGTTTTGTCCCGGATCGGACTCGCCCAAACAGCGCAGGCCCGCGTTTGCCGCCGCCCTGACGAATCGATCCAGCGGCCATGGATCGTTGATCGGGGCGAAATCATCAAAGGGCAAAATATCCGGACCCTTGGCTAGCATGTCATCGATTATGGAAATTTCAGGAGACTCATGAGGCGTGACAGACCGCAAGACGGAGAGGGCGGTCATTTCATCTACTTTCCCGGCCTGTTGGATGGCGCGGGCTTTTTCAATGACGGGAAAGCGTGGCAGCCATCCGCATTCGAGGTTAAAGCTGATGGTGGCAATGCCCGCTGGTGAGAGGTTGTCACGGCAGAAAGTGAACAAGGCCGTTTTTATATCGTCGGGTACCCATGAGAAAAATCCGTGGGCAATGATGTAGTCCCATATGCCGTTAGGTGGTGCGAAACCCCGCAGGTCCGCAACGTGAAATTCAATATTTTCCGCATGCGCGGTCGATGCCAGATCCCGAGCAAGACCAATGGCACGACCAGATAGATCCATTCCCGTGAACCGGCCTTGTGGCCAACGCATGGCCAAGGGGATGAGGTTGTGGCCCGAGCCACAACCGATTTCCAGAAAGCGGGCCGCCGAAGGGGGCGGGACGGCCAGACCACCTAATAAGGCGGCCGTTGCACAGACCGCCGGGTCCGAAGACGGGTGGCTCATGGCCGGATAGTCGCGCATGGTGTAAAGTTCTCTGATGAGCTCCGGCATGGGAATGGTTCGCGTTAGGAAATTTTCCGCACGGCCAGATTCCGCCAATGATCCAGGTCCCGCCAATCAGTAAACTCATCATCGTATGCGGCAAGACGGCGGCGGGTGGCGACGTACTCCCCAGCCACCAGCACCTCGTTCATCGCCCTTACGGAGGTGAGGGATCTGACCACCGGGAACGTCTCGCGCAGTGCCCTCCGAGTAAGTGACTGCATGGTGCGGTGGCCGTCACCGGTGACCAAGTTCACAGCCAAAACTCCGCCGGGAGCAATTGCGCGCTGGAGATTATTCATTAAACTTTGATCCCACTCACGCGGCCGGAACACGTCCGTCTTGCCCGCCAGATAGATATCATCGATCACGACATCAAAAGTGCGCCGGTTTTTCGCCAGCCATGGATAGGCGTCGCCGATGACCACCTCGATGCCGAGGGTGTCGAGGTCCATATGCTCACGGGCGAGGTCGACGATTTCGGGGTCGATGTCGATGGCGGTAAGCTCACACTGTGGCAGCAGGTGGCGAAGGATGCGGAACGAGGTGCCGCCTGCCAACCCCAGCATCAGCACCGAACGCGGAGCGTTTTTCCCCAGCAAGGCGGCGGCCGCAATCATGTCCCATGCCAGACCAGTCAGGAAGCGCCGACGGTGGAAAGACGCGTGTACTGCCCCGGCCACCCGAAATTCGGCAGCAAGATCCGATTCCCAGAGTTCCAGCGATTGGTGGCGGGTGTGGATGATACTTGTGCGGCGCATCGCCCACATAGGTTGAACTACAATCTCTATGATGCAAGGGCATGTATATGCTGAATGCCAAAAGTTATTACCGAAATGGGATAGGTGGGCGTTGGAAAAGACTACCGCCACGCGGGATCTGGACTCCAAATCCGGCGCGGAAACACCGAATCCGGCGTTGTTTCTTAGGTCTAGAATATTCCCAGTAGACACGCAAGGAGCACGTTTGGCAGGAGATCAGGGCCTCTTGCCCTCAGGAAATCCACATGAACGACGGCTTGCAGTTTGGGGATTATCCGGTAGGATGCCGCTCGTATTCACTCACTATGAAAGCCATTCCCGTCTTGTCCCTGTTCGTTTTGATGTCACCGTTGGTGGCCCAAAACGCGCCCACCCCTGCAGCGAAAAAGCCTGAGCAGGCGAAGCAGGAAATGCTGCCCAACCAGCAAGCTTTCCTGAATCTGCCTGAGGAAAGCCGTAAGGAGTTTGCCAAGCATATCAACGATGCCAACCGCTTATTCCAGCAGAAGCGCATTTTTGAGACATTGGATGAACTCGAAAAAGCCTCCAAGATTTTCGCCGACAGTCCAGAGTATTTTGAACTGCGTGGCAGTTGTTATGTCGAGATACGCGCCTTTGACAAGGCTCTGACAGATTATAGAAGGGCCCTTCAATTGTCTAAGGACGATGTCGGCATCAAGTTCAACATCGGCGAGGTCTACTTTGTCACCAAGCAATGGCAAAAGTCTTGCGACATTTTGGAAGAAGTCGTGAAGCAGCTGCAGAAGGATAGGCAGGATCTCTCGCGATTGGCAGAATTCAAGATCATGCTGTGCAAAAAGAAACTCGGAAAAAACACCGAGGTGAAAGCACTCGCGGAGAAGTTTGATTTCCTCGATGACTCGCCATATTATTACTATGCCCAGGCGGCGCTCGCCTATGATGACAAGGATCTGACCAAAGCGGAAGAGTGGTTGGCTAGGGCCAACCGGATTTTCAATGATGCAAATACTCTGGCACCATGGCAGGATACGATGGTGGAATATGGTTACATCAAGAGTTTCTACGGCGATAATACTGATGCCGAGTAGTGAGCAATCACTTCTTGCGCGCGTTTTGCATGGCTTGTGAAAACCAGTCGTGGGCAGGTGCAGCGGGTCGTTGAGCGCGGGTGGAAGTAGGTGGATTACCGCGATCTCCGGGTGCTGCACGGCGGTTTTCCATGTCCGGCTTGGATTTCATCGAGAGAGCGATCCGATTGCGCTTTAGGTCCACCTCAACAACGGTCACGTGCACTTTCTGACCGACTTTCACGACTTCCGCAGCGTCCTTGATGAAATGATCAGCCAACTGGCTAACATGGACCAAGCCGTCCTGATGAACTCCCACATCCACAAAGGCCCCGAATGCGGTGACGTTGGTGACAATTCCCGGAAGCTTCATCCCGACTAAGAGATCCGAGGGCTTTTCCACGCCGTCCTGGAACGCGAACACCTCGAACTGTTTGCGGGGATCGCGGCCGGGCTTGGCCAACTCGGCGATAATGTCCTGCAAGGTCGGTAGACCAACATCTTCACTGACATATTTTTTCAGATCGATTTTTTTGCGGACTTCTTCCCGTGTGAGCAGATCCTCCACTTTGGTGCCGACATCGTCGGCCATTTGTTGGACGAGCGCGTATCGTTCCGGATGGACAGCAGAGGAGTCCAGCGGATGGACACCACCGCGCACACGCAGGAATCCTGCAGCCTGTTCAAAGGCTTTTTCGCCCAGTCGCGGCACTTTTTTGAGCTGATCGCGGGATTGGAACGCCCCGTTTTCATTGCGCCATGCAACGATGTTTTCAGCGAGCGTCGTATTGAGGCCAGAGACATACGAGAGCAATTGTTTGGAGGCGGTGTTAAGCTCCACACCCACGGCATTCACACAGGAGATCACTGTGTCATCAAGGCTCACCTTTAGTGCACGTTGGTCCACATCGTGCTGGTATTGACCCACACCAATAGACTTTGGGTCGATCTTGACCAGTTCCGCGAGCGGGTCCATGAGCCTGCGACCGATGGAAACCGCTCCACGTACAGTGACATCCTCATGAGGGAATTCCTCACGGGCCACATCAGAGGCGGAATAGATGGATGCCCCGCTTTCATTTACCATCACCACTTGGATGGAGGCAGGAAGCTGCAGCTTTTTAACAAACGATTCCGTTTCGCGAGATGCCGTGCCATTGCCGATGGCAATGGCCTCAATGTTGTATTTTTTCACCAACGTGGTGAGTTCCACCGCAGCCTCATAGAGTTGATTGTTAGATCCAGCGGTGGCATGCAGCACAGTGTGATGTAGGAGTTTTCCCGAGCGGTCCATTACTATGGTTTTGCAGCCGGTGCGGAAGCCCGGATCAATGGCAAGCAGGCGTTTTTCCCCTAGCGGTGATGCCAGCAGAAGCTCGCGTAAGTTTTCGGCGAACACACGAATTGCGGTTTCGTCCGCACGTTTTTTCGCTAGCAGTCGGGTCTCGGTTTCCATCGATGGCATGAGCAAGCGCTTACACCCGTCCTCCACGGCTTGAGTGACGTGTTGACCTGCTTCGCCTTGAGAATTCACCCAATCAGGAAGAGCCAATCGGCATACCCGTTCCAATGGCACCTCGACACGCATCAGCAGGTACCCCTCCTTCTCGCCGCGCCGGATGGCCAGCATGCGGTGTGACGGGATGGATTTAAGCGGCTCGTTCCACTCAAAGTAATCACGGAATTTCTGAGCTTCGGGCTCCTCGTTTTTGCCATACATGACTTTGGAGGAAACCTCTGCCTCTTCTTCATAGAGCTTGCGCAATCGGCCGCGCAAGGTGGCCTCCTCTGACACTCTTTCGGCGATGATATCGCGGGCTCCCGCCAACGCATCACCGACTGTGGGGACTTCCTTTTCCGCATCCACATACTTCGCTGCCTCGTCAGCGGGATCGGCCTGCTGATTTTCCAGCAACCAATCAGCAAGCGGAGTGAGACCGCGTTCGATGGCCTTGGTAGCGCGTGTCTGGCGTTTTGGACGGAACGGCGCGAAGATGTCCTCCAAGGTGGTCATGGTCGCAGCAGCATCGATTTTTTTCCGGAGTTCGGGCGTCAGTAATGAGCGTTCTTCGAGCGATTTGAGGATTGCGCTGCGGCGGGTGTCGAGCTCCGCTAGTTGCAGCATGCGGTCGCGTATGGTGGTGATCTGGACTTCGTCAAGTGAGCCGGTCTGTTCCTTGCGGTAGCGGGAGATGAAGGGCACTGTGCCGCCCTCAGCGAGCAGCTTTGCAGTGGCAGAAACGGAGGATAGCGAAATACCCGTTTCACGGGCGATGGTATCAAGATGATGCGTCATGGAAGGGTGCAGACAAGAGTGTGGGTGAAGTGGCCGGGATGAAAGCAGGTTCTCGGCCAACAGCAAGCGCGAGGTGGGTCCAATACCGTCACTATTGAAGCTGCGGGATGGGATTGCAATGGGTCGGCACTCGTGCCAGAATTCAAGTTGAAACTTCGGAAACCCATCGTATGACCACCTATCTATTCAGTTGTGAGAACGCCACGTGCGCGGTGCCCGAGGCTTATCGGGAACTTTTTCACGGTGAGGAAGATGTCTTGACGTCTGCTGAAGGGTGGGAACCTGGGTCTCTCAATCTCGCCCAAGGCTTCTCCATGAAATTCCGGACGCCGTTGATTCACGGCGACGTGACGCGACTACTCATCGATTTTGAATGTGACGGGGACGAACGCTGGAGCCGTTTTTCCATGAAGCTGCCAGAAACCACGCGCAACAAGATTGCTGAACGTCACGAAATGCCATACCGGGCTATGCTCTTGCAGAGAATAGAAGGAGATTTGAAGCGTCATGCCACAGTGGTGCACGTGATGGTACACACCCACGCAGAGACCGATGGACGCATTCTATTAGATACACAGAAGGACTCACTGTTAGCATGGAAAATCGCCTCCGCATGGCGGATAGACCTGCGTGGCAGGGAGTTGGATGTGACTCACTCGCGGAAGATCAAGATCTCCGCACTGGCTGCGGGTCTATCCCGGGATTTCCCTGTGGTGCAGTACGCACAAATCCGTCTATCCGTCTCACAGTCATTTTTCCTGGAAGGCCGTCCGACGCGCTGGGAAACGCTCAAGAAAATATTATTAGAATCACTGGCAGAGGCTGTATCCGCCGCCGGGCCGGTCAATGACCCAGAATTCCCTTTGATTGGTCAAGACTGAGTGAGCGCTGTTGCTTCCAGTCGATGACATCCGGCATCGGGTATTCCTTAACATCACTAGCCGTGTCAGATTTTTTGGTAACCTTGGAAACACCAGTCTCTCGCGCGGCATTTAAGGCATAAGTGTGGGTCTGATAAGGACCGGCAACACTCGCGGATGAGCCGTTTTCATTGGCTTTGCTCTTGCTGTAGGCAGAAGTGTTCTGGAAGCGTCCGCCATCGGTACTGCCGCCGTATGACTGTTTGCCGTAGTCCTTATTACCCCACCAGGCTTTTTTACCGTATTCGCCGGTCTGGTATTGTTTGGCGTTGTTATTGCCCTGGAAGTATGGCGACTGACCTTTGGACTCGAAAGAACTGCGCTGGTCGCTTTTTGGAACCCAAGCACCATTGGCATCCACCTTGTAGCCATTGTTTTCACTAAGTCTCTGGTTGAGAGACTTGTGAACAGGCGCGCTGGCAGCAGCGCTATTGGAGGCCGCATTCCCGCCGCCAGAATTGGAGGCGCAGGAGACTGGCAGGATCACTAACAGCCATAGCAATAAGCGGAGGTATTTCATTGTTTCTCGAGGGTTTCCTCCAGCGTGGGGTCCGGCACGGCACCATGCTCGAGGGCTTGATGATAATAGTTTCTGGCGTCTTCTAAACGTTTTGTGCGCGAATAGATCAAAGCAAGGTTGTAATAGGGTTCACTCATCACCGGATCCGCAGTGATGGCTGCCTTAAAGTAGGATTCTGCCTCGTTCGTGCGTCTCAAGCGGTAACACAAGGAACCAAGCAGGTTCTGACTAATTCCGTCGTTTGGCGCGAGATCCACAGAATGGCGGGCGGCCTGCTCCGCTCCCGGCATGTCCTCGGTTCGCATGAGCGACAACCCCAGCATCCGCCAAGCATATGGGTTGTTAGCATCCATCTCCACGGCGCGGCGGAAGGTGTCCACCGCGGCGGAGGGGTCATTAAGTTTCAGATGGACCACTCCCAACTTGCAGAGCGACGGGGTGTGGTTCGGGTGTTGTTCGAGAATCATTTGATACAACTCGCGTGTGGGCAGTAGCCTGCCAGCGACAAATGACTTTTCGGCCGTGCGTTCAAAAACCGAGATGTCACGGTTCAAATCATCGGTTGCCTGGCCGACGCTGGCCCTGTCCCTGGCAAACGGCGAGACGAATTCCCCATCCACTTCCCGGCCAACGAGCAGTTTTTGTTCCTCCGGGGTAAGGGCGATTTCCTGCGCGTCAAACAAATCGATGGCTTTGGATAGACGCTCGTCCTTGGCTCCCAGATCCTTGGCCGCATCGACTAATAGATCGCGTGCCTGGCGGCGGCGCTCCTGAACGCGGAGTTGGCGCTTGATGATATCGCGTAGGACCTCTACTTCCGCAGGGTCCACCCCGGATTTTCCGCTAGAGAGTTCGGTTTCTTCGTTTTTCAGGCGATTCTCAAGTTCCTCAAGGCGTTTATCCTGCTCGCGTTTGTCCTGATGGAGGCGGTTAATCTGGGATTTGGCGATTGCGAGGTCGCGCAAGGCATCGGTGGTGGCATCCTTGTCAGCGTTGCTTTCGCGGTTCAGGCGGTCGACCTTCTCATTGGCTTCTCGCAGGTTTTTGGCGAGCGACATGTTCTGTTCGATGAGGTCCTGGATGCGCCCCGCTTCGTTGAGCTTTAACAGGGCGGACATCTGGTCGCGCTCCTGAAGCAGCGAGTCTCGCTCGGTACGGAGTTGGGCGAAGGCATCGCGGCTTTGCTGCAATTCGTTCATCAGGCCGGAAATGCGTTCGTTGGCCTTACTGAGGTCGGAATTTTTGTTCGAAAGTTCTTTTTCCAGCGCATCGAGCTGCCGCCGTTGTCCTGCAACGACGGAATTGGCGACCTTGCGTTCCGCTTTGATATCACGGTCCAGGTCGGCATGTTTTTGCTGCACGACTTTCAGATCCGCTTCCAGAGTGGCAATCCGGGCGAGTGCGTCAGTGTGGGCACTGCGGCTCTGAGTGAGCGCCATGGCCATAGCCTCGCGCTCCTGTTCCAGCGTTTCGATGCGTTGGTTGAGCGCCTTGAGGTCTTTTTCCATTGGGGCGGCAGCAAGGCGGGCGCGGAGGGCCGCCTCGTTATTTTCTGCTGCGTGGAGCCGGGTTCGCAAATCGGTAATCTCGGGGGTAACTTCAGGCGGAAGCGAGTTGGTCCGAGACGCCTCCTTGGCAGCACTGGAGGAATTGAGCTCACCGCGAAGACGCTTCACTTCCGCCTCAGCCTCATTGAGGCGACGAATGGCAAGCGGATCTACGTGAAGAATGCTTGGGTTTGGTGGCAGAACATCCTTGGGAGGATTGGCCGACTGCACAGGTTTTTTCACGCCACCTTCGAGTTCCGCCACTTTAGTGCGGTTCTTCTGCAACTGCTCATCAGCCTTCGAACGCATCTGACTGATGGTTTCGGTGGTTTTTTCCATCCGGCCTTTCACCATGGCGGGTTTCCAATCCGGATAATATTTCTGGACCGCATCGAATAACTGGTTGGCTTTCCCCAATTTTTCGAGAGCCCCAACGTAATCTCCGGCGGATTCAAGTTGTTCCGCGCCGCGGGTAGCCAGATATCCCTGAAAGTAAACGTCGGACGGGTCGAACTGCGCCGGAGATACTGGCGGAGGTGCCTGCCCGGTGGCCGGGATAGCCAGCACCAGGGCAAGCGAACACACCAGCCCGATCAAGGGCGAGCATGAGGAATTGCCGATCCGAACCAACATACGGGGAAGGGAGTTTAGGCCTTGCCTCTGACTGGAGCAAGCCGGATTCTGAATCTTAGGGACTCTCTGTGAAGTTCCCGCTTTCAACGATCCTCTTTGGGAAGGTGCTTTTCGCAATATTCCATCCCATCAGTGCCAACTCTGAAGTCCAGATCGGCATCCTCTCGCTCAGTGGCACCGCACACCGCGCAGCGGTGCAGGGCTACAGCTCGTGCGACAGAAATTTGGCGTCTGAACTCGCCTTGTCTTTTGAGATGCCGCACTCCACCTGCCAGCACCGCATTGCCGAAGCCCGCGCCAGCACCAGTTAGAAACCCAAAAAGGTGCGCCCAGTTCGCCACCGAGCCCAGCGCCCCGGTGAAGCACACCACCAACCACGCAAGCATGATGAACACCGTTTGTTTGTCCAAGGTGAACGATGGCGCAGGATGATACCTGCCGTGAATTAACATAAAGCCGAACAGTCCATAGTTCACTCCCGACATGCCGCCAAAGCTGGACCCTTCTATCAATGCCTGAGCAAGATTGGAGACCAGCGCCACCGACAGCACGAGCAATAGGAAGCGCCATGAGCCGTAACGGATTTCCAACACCGATCCCAACAACCACAGCCAGTAAATGTTGAAAAGGATGTGCGGCATACCAAAGTGCAGGAACATCGGCGTGAAAAGGCGCCAGACCTGCCCCGCCTTCACATCGGCTAGAACCCCTAGACTTTTTATCCTGTCATTGAGATCCCGGACCTGCGCGGCCAGTTCCTTGGAAGCGCTGCCATCTCTGGATGCTCCGCTTTCTTTCAGGGCCTGACTTTTTTCCAACAATGAATCCTTCTGGCTCCATAGTTCCAGGCGCTGGCTCTGAGACTGGAAATACATGCAGTCCTCGTTTTCAGCATGACTGCCCAGTTGAGTTCGGTAAGCCACGACAAAACAGACCGCTATCATCATCAGAGTTACGGGCGCTACGTGCCATGCCCGCACCGGGCGGCGGTGCTTTGCATCCCGAGGATTCGGCGGCCACGACGCGTTCATCAGGAGATCGTTGCGGTTTGGGCGATACGGAGAAGCAGCGCCTCTCCTAGGTGAGGGCCTAGGATTTGCAGGCCAACCGGTAAGTTGCTTCCCCCATCGTAATCAGTTAGTCCGCAGGGCACGGATATCCCAGGGATACCGGCCAGATTTGCCGAGAGAGTGAAGATATCTGATAGATACTCATGCAGCGGATCATTGGAGAAGGTGCCTATCCTACGGGCAGGCGTGGGGGCTACCGGCGAAACGATGGCATCGACCTTTTGGAAAGCTTCCTCGAAATCCCGCCGGATCAGGGTACGGACTTTCTGGGCACGTCCGTAATAGGCATCGTAATAACCCGAGGAGAGCACGTAGGTGCCGAGGATAATCCGGCGTTTCACCTCGGGACCGAATCCCTGCTCGCGGGATTTTTTGTAGAGATCTGGAATGTCGGCCGGGTTCGCCGCACGGTGGCCATAACGGATGCCATCAAAACGCGATAGGTTGGACGACGCCTCGGCTGGCGCGATGACATAGTAGGTGGCCACAGCGTGTTCAGTGTGAGCCAGGGAGATCGCGACGATTTCCGCCCCTTGAGCAGCGAGTTTTTGGATCGCCGCCTCGACGTTTTTCCTAACACCAGGATCAATGCCATCGCCGAAATATTCCTTCGGCACACCGAGTTTTAGTCCCTTCACACCATCGTTGATGGTTGCCAGATAGTCCGGCACCGGCACATCCAGAGAAGTGGAATCCGCAGGATCAAATCCAGCAATGGCTTGCAGCAAAAGAGCCGCGTCCTCAACCGTGCGGGTAATAGGGCCTATCTGGTCGAGCGAAGATGCAAAGGCGACCAGGCCATAACGTGACACGCGGCCGTATGTGGGCTTGAGGCCTACCACGCCACAATGGGACGCTGGTTGGCGAATCGAACCGCCGGTGTCTGAGCCAAGCGCGGCGAACGCCGTTAGATCCGCCACGGCAGCGGCAGAACCACCGGATGACCCACCGGGAACGCGTGCCGGATCGTGCGGGTTGCGGGTGGTTTGCAGAGCGGAGTTTTCAGTGGAGGAACCCATCGCGAACTCGTCCAGATTCATGCGACCGAAGGGGATGGCTCCAGCCGCACGGAGTTTCCCTACCACGGTGGCATCGTAAGGAGACTGGTAATTTTCTGCCAGAAATCGAGAGCCGCAGGTGCAGGGCTGGCCGCACACATTGATGTTGTCCTTGATCGCGATAGGGACACCACCGAGTGGGAGCGTTAGATCGACAGTTTCAGCTTCGGCGAGCGCCGCTTCGAGATCCCTGCTCAGGTAGGCACCAGTCCGTGCGTCCCGGGCGGCTATCTCCCCTTCTAGCTGGCGGAGGATGGCTGCAGGCGTGGTTTCACCTGAGAAGAGTTGCTGGCGGAGTCGGGTGATGGACATGGGAGAATTAGGACTTTTAAACCGGAAAACTGGACGTTAGATCAGGTGCCGGGTCACGACCCGGAACGATTAGAAGACAAGGGTAACACCCAGAGTGGTATTGATATAGGGAGGCTGATGATATTTGGCAAGGAATGTGGCTGATGGGTTGCAGCCGAGGGCTTAGGTTGGGGTGACTGGCAGTTTGGGGCTGATTCTCCAAATAGAAAGCGTGACAACCGCCACCTATGCCTGCACAACCTTAGGCACACGGATCTGACCCTGAGCCTGGTCTGGAGCATTTTGTAGCACGGCTGAGTGCGGCAGGCTCTCTTGGGGAACGTCCGCGCGCATCCGGCCGAATGCCTGCGCCGGGTGAGCCGTAGGTTCGATGGAGGTGATATCCAGTTTGGCCAGAGCCTCCACGTGCCGCAGAATGCCTTCCAACTGGGGTTGAAACAACTCAACCTCCTCGTCACTGAGTTCAAGGCGGGCGAGATTGGCAATATGGCGGACGTCGATGAGGCGGTGCGACATGCCCAAATCGTCCGGGAAAGACGGGAGGTTTCCAAGTGTCAAGTTGCAGGAATGAGCACTCTTGGATTTTTTAAAATTTCAAGCAGACTCGCCGCCCATCGTTCATTCAGCCTTCAAGGCATGGATTTTTCTTTCGGTTTCCTCGACCTCAGGAGTTTTCCCGGCGGCTTCGTAGGCCCGCTTCAGCCCCGCGAGGGCGTTCATATCGTTGGGGAATGCGCTGAGAGCCTGCTGGAAAGCCTCAATAGCATCTTGGGGTTTTCGGGTGGCCAAGAAAAAGTCCCCGAGTCGGATGGACATCGGCGTGAGCAGCATGGGTGGGCTGAGCATAGGCTCGGGATGTTGCAGATCCACGGCGGAGCTGAACCAGTTGTATGCCAACTCACGTTTTTCCGCAGGACCCGCCATGGCAAGACGGCCACGCACATCGCTGGCTAGAACCTGTAGGGCAAGGAAAGCCCGTTTCCATGAGGATCGCTCGCCATTCTCACTGGCCGCAGCCTGAGTGTTTGCCATGGCTTCCCCGTGTTGGCTGAGTGCTGCGACCACGTTTCTAGCCTCATCGAGGTTCCCCTCATCTATCAGACGCTGGGCTTCAAGGGCAATGCGCAAACCATCGATCCACCAACAGGCAAGACTTTGCTTACGCAAGGCCTCCGTCTCTTCGGGCTTGGGCAGTGAGCGGGAGGTGTCCTTCGAGCTTCCAGGCAATCCCCGGGCAATGAGAAGCCGGGCAGGCAGGGTTTTGCCTTCCCACAGTAGAAAGCGGGTTCCGGGAGACGAAAGTCGATCTTTGGGCACAGGAATGGCCGCTACTTGACTGGCGGCAGCATAGGCGGCTTCGAAATCGCCCTTGGAAGCAAGCGAAACGCTGCGGTAGCACTCGGCTCTAAGCCATTCCGGGCAATCAGCAAGAGTGGCCTTGTTTTCCTTCATCCAACCTTGGAACTTGGCGGATGCCCTACCAAAAGCGGCAGCAGCCTCAGCGTGTTTGCCACAACGCCAGAGATAATGACCTAACAGATTGATGTAAGGGGGGTAATCCGGGAATAATTGGCAAAGCTTCCGCGCTAAATCAAGCGACCCCGTCAGATCCGGCCCCTCAGCCCGGATCAAAAGCAAGGCGTTGAGCGGGACCGCACTCTGCGGATTCCTGTTAATCAACTCTAATAACTTTTTCTCCGCCGTCTCCTGATCTGGTGTGGCGTCGCCCGATATGCTGTATCCACCGCGACTGAACAGCGCGGCAAATACGCCTGCCTGCAGTTCGTTGGGAAATTTTGCCTCGACCTTGCGGAAGGCGGCGGCGGCTCCAGCTGGGCCTTCCTCAAGATATTTGAGCAGGCCATAGACGTAGCCTCGTTCGAGTTCGGTGCCTTTGCCCTTATCGAGGAGGACCAACAAGCGGTCTGTGGCAGCTTCTCGCGCACCTGCCGTATCGGGCGACGGAACAAGAAGGGACATGACCATGCCCCAGTGGGCGAGCAAACAATCCGGATCCTCACGCATTGCGACAGCAAAATGCCGGCTAGCCTCAAAATCCCACCCACCATGCAGATGGTTCAACCCTTGGTTGACCTCGGCCTGAGCCTCATCGGTAGCTGCACTCACTGCCATTTGGATGCCGCCCGGAAAATTCACCATAGTTGGCTTCGCAAGCGCTTTGACCGCTGCGGGAATGGCATTTTCCACGTTCGAAAGGTCCGCAGCCCGGCTAGAGGGCCACATGCTCCCAGCCACCATCAATCCCGCAACCAACCATCGTCTCATGAGCAGCATCATGGCCGCTCCTGCCATGAATTTCCAAGAAAAATGACTCACTTTCGCAAATCTTGTTAATCCTGGGGATATTTTTGGAAAATGAAAAAAAAGCCTTGATCTGACGCGCTACCGAGGCTTATATTGGTTCCGAAAGCGCGGGCATAGCTTAATGGTAAAGCCCTAGCCTTCCAAGCTAGACACGCGGGTTCGATTCCCGCTGCCCGCTCCATTGTACTTCCACCTCAGCCTACCAGAGACCCCGATCATGAAAAAAACTATTTTTTACGCCGTTTTCAGCAGCGCGCTAGGACTTGCGTCCTCGTTTGGTGCAGTTGATTGCGCAAAGCTCGCCCTCTCCGTCAGATCCGCTGTCGCGGCAGATCAGGGAAAAGTTCTGGAGATCGTCCAAAGAGAAGTCTCCGCCGCTCCCTCATGCGCCTGTGAAGTGGTGAAAGCCGCAATAGAAACCTCGCATGCCAAGCCTGAAGCTGTTGCTTCGATCGTGGAAGTCGCCATCACAGCCGCTCCCGAACAAATGCGGCTCATTTCCCAGTGCGCTGTAGCCGTGGCTCCGGATGCGCTCGCTAAAGTGCAGGCCGTCATGGCCAAGCTTGATCCTAATGGCGCCAAGGTAGGCAGCAGTTCCAAGGATGCCAAGAGCGCAAAAGACGCAAAGTCTGGTGGGGAAGTAGATTCCACAGCAAATCCCTTGGACTTCCCGGGTGAGGGACCGATTGGCCCCACACCTGGTAGCACCCCCGGAGGAAACTCGGAGTTTCCGGTTCCTAATCCAATTCCAACCCCTTCTCCACATCCGATTACTCAGGTGAATCCTGCCCCCCCACAGTAAATGCTTTGGGCCGAGCTGATGTCTTCCATGTTTTCCCTCACACCTGTTCACGAATTCCTTCCGATGAATAAGAAATTTATAATCCCACTAGGGTTTTTGGGTCTGGCTGCCGGTTCGGCGTCAGCACAAGGTCTCTATCTCTATGATGCCAACACTGATGCTAAGGAGTCCATCCCACTTAAATGGGTTGTGGGTGCCAACGCGATCTATGATACCAATCCGAACCCCGGTTATGGCACAGCGAAGAGCTCGTTTGCCCTTAATCCCAGCGTAGGCCTCTCCTTCGTCAGCATGACCCCTCAAACCACTTGGGATGTTTATGCTAGGCTTGGGCTAATCTACTATTTCAACCCGCCCACTGGCACCAATGATCTTAACAGTCAGTCGCGTGTCGGGATCAACCTGACCCACCGTTTCAACGAGCGTTTGCGGTTCTCAAGTCGTAACTTCATCTCCTATGAGCTGGAGCCCGATTACACCTATGGTTATGCCTCTTCCCGCCAGCAAGGAGAGTATTTGTTCTGGCAATCCGACGACTCGATCGGTTACCGCTGGACAGAGCGTTTCGCCACTTATACCGGCTTACTCTTCACTGGAACGACCTACCAAAAGGTCCAAAATAATGACTTCTTTACTTGGCAGGCATACAACCAGTTCCGCTATCAGCTATATCCTCAAACGGTGCTGACTTTTGACGCCCGTTACGGCCAATCCACTGCCAGCAATGGGGTTGCTTCTGATTATACCGACCAGTACTACTTGGTGGGTGTTGAACACCGGTTTAGCCCGACCACTATCGGCATCGTCCACGCCGGTGCTCAGCTTCACGACGTCGCAGACGGAACCAATTCCTCCAGTCCCTTTGTAGAGTTTGTAGTTAACTCGCAGGTCAACCAGCAGTTGATGCTGCGTTCCTACGCCCGCTTCGGGATTGAAGGTAATAATACCGTGCAGTTTGATCCGCATGCATTCCCGCCACGCGAGATCATCTTCGACAAGAATCAAACTTTACGCTTCGGGCTTTCCGGAGAGTATGCGATTTCTCCGAAGCTCTCGCTGTTTAGTGGCCTTGATTACCTTCCAACATCCTACTCATCGGGACGTTACGTGACCGGAACCGGAACTCCTCCGGACATGAAAGACTCGATCATAAACGCCTACATCGGCGCGTCCTTGAAGTTTAACGATTACCTCACCGGTTCGCTCTCCTACAATTACACCCACTCCACCTCTGATACTCCTAATCAGACTTATAATCGGAGTCGCATCAGTCTAGGTCTGAGCAGCGAGTTTTGATCCAGATACTCGTTGTTTTGAACCTCAAGTCGCTTTCTGAACCTTCATTGGATTGATGATGAACTCCCGCAATGTGTCATTGCGGGAGTTCTTGTTTCGACTGGAACTCTCTTAAATCTGTGAAAAAATACCTCTCATGAACCAATCTCCTCCACAACAAAACGAAACCGCCCTGCATGCGGTGGATTACTGGCAAGTCATCAAGAATCGTTATGGGATTATTCTCCTGACCCTCCTGTTGGTCTTTATGACGGTATCTGTCATTACTTATGTGATGCCGAAAAAGTTCGAAAGCGAAGCGGTGATCGAAGTGAAGGCCCGCGCGAGCGGCATGACGGTGTTCGAGCATCAGAATATCGATATTAGCGAAAGGGTGATGACGCCCAATTTCTTCGGCACTGAGTTTGAGAAAATCAAGAGCCGCAACTCCCTTGAAAAAGTGGTAGACAACCTATCGCTAATTAACCGCTGGGGCGTGGATAAGGAAACTGCCCTGCGGATTCTCAAGGGCATCGTGAGCACCCAGAACATTCGGGGAACGGACTTGATCTCCATTCGCGTGCGTCACACCAACAAAGTGGACGCGCGGGACATTACTGATGAAGTTTCCCGCGCCTATAAGGCTTACCGCACAGAGATTGAAAGCCGGGACGTTGAGAAAGCCCTACACGAATTGAACAAAGCAGTCCGGGACCAGGAAGACAAGGTTGAGGAACGCCGCAAACTCCTCGCTACGATCGTCCGCACTAAAGGTATCATCTACAAGGGACAAGACTCGTTTTACGGCCAATCCGGTGTCGATGAAGACCAGGGTGCCAGAACCGCGCTACAGGATTTTCAAAAACTTGAGTCTGAAAGGCTGCAATTGCAGAGCCAGATCAAGGCCCTTCTCAAGTATGATGCGGACCAACTCATGGTGTATGCAGCAGGACTTGAACTACCCGACAACATCATCCGCAACCTTCTTCCCCAATATAAGGAAGCACAGAGGCAAGTGGAAACTTACAAGACCAACGGTTTGGGAGATAACCATCCCACGGTGCTGGCGGCGGTTGGTCAGGTCACGAACATGAAAAAACAACTCGATGAAGGAGTGGTCAACCTGCGTGCCACCCTTCAGGCCCAGTTGGATATGGCGGAGAACCGCTTGAAGAGCGTCGAGGTAAGGAAGAACGAAACCCGCGATGATGCGATCAAGCGTGGCTTGGATGCCCAGGATTACGTGGACGCCAAGAAAGACTTCGAGACCGACCAGCAGCTTCTTCAGGAAATGAGGCTCAAACAAATCACCGAGACCATCGCGCGTAGAATGCCCGCCGAGATCGTGGTGATGCACGATCAACCGATGATTTCGGACAGTCCGGTTAGCCCGAACGTAACTCTCAATCTGATTCTCGGTGCTGTCATAGGACTCATCTTCGGCGTCAGTATTGCCTTCTTCCTTGAATATCTGGACACCTCGGTGAAGAGCCTGGAGGACGTGGAACGCTACCTCCAAGTGCCCGTCCTTGCGGTGATCCCGAAAGATGTGGGCATCCTGCACAAACAAAGCGGCTCCAGCCCGGATGCCGAGGCCTACCGGATCCTGCGCACCAATATTGAATTCAACCGCAAAAACCCGGAAGATAACGCCATCACCGTGGTCTCCGGTGGCGCGGGTGAAGGAAAGTCCACCACCCTGGTCAACCTCGCCTACATTTGTGCCCAAGGGGGTTACACCACTTTGATGGTGGATGCTGACTTGCGCCGTCCGCGCCTGCACACGTTCTTCGATATCAACAACGCTGTGGGTCTCACCAACTATCTGACTACCGAATTGATGCTGGAAGACGTGATCCTCCAGACACCGGTGGACAACCTGTATTTCATGCCGTCCGGCATTCTGCCCACTGACGCTGCAGGTATTCTTAACTCCCGCCGGATGTCTGAATTGATTCAAGACGTCAAGCAGCGCTTCGACCTCGTGCTGGTGGACAGCCCGCCCATCCTCGGGGTGAGCGATGCCTCGGTGCTGGCCAGTGAAGTGGACTTGACCATGATCGTCATCCAACACCGGAAACTGCCGCGCAACATGCTGCTCCGCGTGAAACAAGCGGTGGAAAACGTCGGCGGCAACGTCATTGGCGTGGTCCTCAACAACGTGGACATCCGCAGCGATAGCCAGTACCAGTACTACACCAGTTACTACACCTATTACGCGCCTACCGAATCCCAGAGTGTGGCCACCATGCCGACGGTCCCCTCCTCGGTCTCCCCCGCGAAACAGCAGGCCTCTGCCTCTCCGCGTGGCAATGACTCCGAACTCTATTAGAATTCCCATTTCCCATGACAAAGCACATGAAATCAATTCTAACGATCCTTATGGTGCTGGTATGCACTGCGCTGCCAACGCTCGCCCAGATCCAGCCCAATCAAAGCGTCCACATCACTATTTCCGGAGTTCCACAGGAGGAAAAAGGCCGGATTGATGGAGACTATCCGGTGGCGGCGAACGGCACGATCAATATGCCATTCATAGGTGCCGTAAGTGCGGCCGGGATGATGCCAGAAGCGCTGCAGTCGATACTGCAAGCGCGATACAAAAGCGCCGGAATCTATCGGAACCCAACACTCCAGGTTGTATCTACCAAAGGAGGCGGCACAGTGGTTGAACAAATTGTCAACGTCGGCGGGCAGGTCCGCAGGCCGGGACCAGTACCATTCACCCGGGGCCTGACTCTCTGGAATGCCATTCAGGCGGCCGGAGGCCCCACTGAGTTCGGCAGCATGAAACGGGTAAGGTTGATGCGGGCCGGCAAGGTCAAGGAGTACAATGTGAAGGACCCGCAGTTCATGCTAATTCCGCTGGAACAGGATGATGCGATCGACGTTCCTGACAAAACCCCTTGGGGCGGTTGACCGGATCATGACTCTTTGATGCCAAGCAATGGTCCTTGGTCCTAAGCAGATTCGTAATTCTAACACGGCATGCAACTCAAGGTGAATCAAACCTGGTTTGCATCTGTGTGTGTCATGATGACCATGGCGCTTGCCGCACCTCGGCTATGGTCGCTAGAACTACCTGCACAGATCGTTTCAAAGCTGGGAGCTGAACAATTCAGTGTCCGGGAAACGGCCCAGAAAGACTTGCTGGCATGGGCGCGCGAGCAGGGTGAACCGGCGATGGACGAGTTGTTCCGCCAGTCGAGAAAAGCCGGAGAACCGGAAGTGCGTCTACGCTGCCTGGCGGTTCTGCGCGAGATGGTGATGGATGATTACATGAAGAGCGGAGAGGGATATCTGGGCATCAGCATGCAGGATGATATCGCCCAAGTTCCAGGTGATGCCAAGCCCCGCAACGTGATCCGCTTGGCCCTGGTTGTTCAGGATTCAGCAGCTCAACATGGTGGACTGCAAGCCAATGACCAGATCGTCGGCTTGAATGGGGAAGTCTGGCACGATACGCCAGCCTCGCTTCCCTTCACCACAAAAGTCCGCGCCATGAAACCCGGCACCCAAGTGACGCTCCAGTACATGCGCAACGGCGTCGTGCACGAAGGCAAATTCAAGTTGAGCAGGCGCCCAGCCGATGCAAACAACCCCTTCATGGCACAAGACCCTGAGGCTCTTGAAAAAATGGCCAGAGATGATTATTTCCGCCAATGGATGGAACAAAGAAAGCCCCACAAATAGGGGGGTTCTGGATTTTCGAAATAGACATCCCCGAATCCCGTGACACTTTTGCGGGGTATTAGTTTAACCCGCTCCGTTTGATATTCATGACTATCTCCTGGCTCCGAAAAACCGCTACCGCCGCCGCTATTGCCGTTATCTCCTGTTCCGCATCCGCGCAACAGGCGGACTTCAATGAGGTCGGACGCCAGATGGCGATCATGTTGCAGAACAGCCATTTTGCCCGGCTCCCCTTCAATGAGGAACTGAGTCATCGGTTTTTGGCAGATTACCTCAAGGATCTGGATTTCCAGAGACTCTATTTCACACAGCAGGATGTGGATAAATTCACCAAGGAATACGGAGACGAACTGCATACCCTGTTGCTCCAGGGCAAGTGCATGACTCCGGCCACGGAAATCTATCAAGTTTTCCAGAAGCGCGTGGAAGAGCGTGTGGCTCAAACCCAAAAGCTTTTGGACGGTCCGGACTTTGAGTTCAAAGGGAGTGAGTCGGTCATGTTGAGCCGCAAGGAGGCCACATGGCCTAGAAACGACAAGGAAGCCGCCGAGTTGTGGGCCCTTGAGATCCGTGAGGCTATCCTCTCTGAGACACTCCGGCGCGAAACTCTGGCCAAATTATCCAAGGAACAGGGCAAGACGGAGCCGGCCGGTGATGTGCGCAGTCCCAAAGAAAAGATCTCACTGCGCTACAAACGTTTCCTCAGCAGCGTCAAGGACGTGGATGAGGAGGACATCGCCAAGTATTTCCTCAATGCTGTGGCGCGTTCCTATGACCCTCACACCGATTACATGAGCTTCCGCGAGATGAACCGGTTCAAGGACACCATGAAAAATGAACTGGTCGGCATAGGCGCCCTCCTTCAAGGCGAGGAGGACGGAGCCACCAAAATCATGGGCATCGTGATCGGTGGCCCGGCAGACCGTGGAAAAAGCCTGAAGCTTAACGATCGCGTGGTGGGTGTGGACTCACTCAATACCGGCAAGCCTGAGGACATGGTGGACATCATGTTTATGAAAATAGACAAGGTGGTCGATCTGATCCGCGGCAAGGAAGGCACCTCGGTCGCGCTCAAGGTGGAGCCTGCGGGTGGCACGCCCGGCGTCACTCGTCTCGTCGTCATCCAGCGCGACAAGGTGGAAATGAAGGATGAACAAGCCAGCGGTGACATCATTGAGTCCAAGACCGAAAAAGGAACTGTCAGCCGTATAGGTGTGATCACTCTGCCTTCGTTTTATGCCGACTTCGACGAAGGCAAGATCCGTTGCTCCGTGGATGTGGAACGCATCCTCAAGCGTCTCGTGGAGGAAAAAATCGATGGTCTCGCCCTGGATTTACGGAACAACGGCGGGGGCTCCTTAGAGGAAGTGCGCCGCATGACGGGATTCTTCATTGGTAATGCACCAGTCGTGCAGGTGAAAAACACCCTCGGACAGGTGCAGGTGAAGGACTCTGACAATGGCAAGCCGATCTATACAGGCCCCATGGTGGTCATGGCCGACAAGAGCAGCGCATCCGCCAGCGAGATCCTCGCAGGAGCGCTTCAGGATTTTAACCGCGCCGTCATCGTCGGAGAATCCTCCACCTTCGGAAAAGGAACCGTGCAGCAGCCCATGGACATCGGCAAGATGCTGCCCCTCTTTGCCGTTAGGAACCGTGCGGGTTATCTGAAGGTGACCATCCAGAAATTCTATCGCCCCTCGGGATCGTCCACCCAGATGGACGGCGTGGCGTCCGATGTGACGGTTCCCACCTTGATGGATGCCTTGGATTTGGGTGAAGGGTTTCTGGATCACGCTTTGCCGCACGACCGCATTCGGCCAGCCTCCAACTTCAAACCTTTGGATCCCCAATCCTTATTCATTCCTCGCCTCAAGGAGTTGAGTCTGGCGCGCGTGAAGGATAGCAAGGATTTCAGTTATGTGATCGATGATGTGGTCAAGGCGCAATCCCGCTTGAAGCTCAATAGCGTGTCCCTGAACAAAGCCAAACGCGAAACAGAACTAGCAGAGTCTGACGCCCAGCTCAAGGAGCGCAACAATGAGCGCCGCGCACGTTTTGAAAAGACCGCCAAGGTCGACAAACAAAACCTCAAGTTCTACAAAATCACCTTGGCAATGCTCGACAAAGGTGAGGATCTCAAAACTTACGACCCTTCGGATCAGTCCGGACAATACATGCGCCGTGCCAAGGATGAGGCTGAGGATCTGGACCAGACTCCCAAATGGCCCACTGGCCTGGATCCAGTGAAACGCGAATCCCTCCAGGTGCTGCGGGACCTGATTGAGCTCAGCGAGAACGCCAAACTGGCAGGCGTGGGCAAGTAAGGAAAATCAGTTATACTGATTTTTAAGCACGAAATTCTAAACGGAAAAGGAAGAGGGGGCAGGAATGCCCCCGCTCCTTATGGGTATAGACCCTTCGACGAGCTCTTTTTAGGGAACTAGATAGATGACAGACATCGCATTGAATCTGGCCGCGATCAGAGAGCGGATAGCAGTCGCCTGCTCGCGGGTGGGCAGAGATACGGCGTCCGTCGAACTGATCGCCGTGACCAAGACCTTTCCCGCAGAGGCCGTGCGCGATGCCGTGGACGCAGGCCAAACGTGCTTCGGAGAGAGCAAGTTGCAGGAAGCTGAGAGTAAGATCGATCTGCTTCCCAGCCACTTGCACTGGCATTTCATCGGTGGTGTCCAGCGCAACAAGGTGCGCCGCATCCTTCCACGTTTCGAGGTGATTCATGCCATCGATTCCCTGCGGCTAGCGTCTTATACCAATGAAATCGCGAAGGAGCTTGGCTTGTTCCCCAAGGTGTTCCTTCAGGTCAATCTGGCAGCAGAACTAAGCAAGGGTGGCTTCCCGCCAGACACCTTGCGCGCGGAGATCGACAGCTTGTTAGGGCTGGACCGCCTGGAAATCCTCGGTCTGATGAGCATCCCGCCGCCGGGACCTGATGCGGAATCCTCGCGCCCGCGGTTTGTCGCCCTGCGCGAGTTCCGCGATGCCTTGCAGCAGGTAGTCGGCATACCCCTGCCCTGCCTGAGCATGGGCATGAGCGATGACTTCGAGGTGGCGGTGGAAGAAGGAGCCACCCATGTCCGCGTGGGCTCCGCGATTTTCGGAAAACGCGCCTATCGGGTGGACGGGGAGCTTGGTTGAGGGCAGACTCTGCCATGCCATTATACGGGTCGCCAAAAGAACTGCCAAGTCCTGAGCCTGCCGCAGGGCCTTCAGGCAGGACCGCCCGCGGTCTTCTTCCCATCAAGTTGCCTACGGCTATGCTGACTAGGCTTCGCATATTCTTCCAAGCTCGCTAGTGCTCGCACCGCGTTCTCTTCCCCAATAACTTATAACCAATAACTAATAATCCATCCCCCCTCTGCGCTCCTTTGCGACTTCCGCGCCTTCGCGGTAAAACATCTTCCTCTTCCATTTAAAATTTAGTGCTTAATTTACCATGCCCTTAATCCTCGAAAATGCCGTGCTCATCGGGAACGAACTTGCCTTGTCCTTTGCAGATGGATTCGAGGCATACCTGCCCCTGCCCATGCTCCGGCGTGCATGCCCCTGTGCCCTTTGCCAGGGCGAGCCTGACGCCATGGGGCGCGTCATCCGCCCCAAGGTCACACACGGCCCCAAAGCGTTCGACTTGCTGAAATTCGAACGGGTGGGCGGCTATGCCATCCAGCTTTCATGGGGTGATGGCCACGCCTCCGGCATCTACACCTACGCCTATCTCCAGAAACTGGCAGCACTCCCGCCATCGTAGATAATTTTCCGTGGTCTCCGCCTTCACAGACCTAACTGATCTCCCGCTGCTGTCAGCCAAAGAGGTGGCAGCCCTCATGGCGGCAGGCATGCGGACCGCCGCGGATGTCTTGAATCATCTGCCCAAGCGCCACGAGGACAGGCGGCGTTTCGATCTATTTCCTAACCAACCCACCGCCCAGGCTGTCTGCCTCAGGGGCACAGTGATTGATGCCTCACGGCGCCGCTTTGGCCGTGGAGGTGGTGCTTATGAGGCGGTGGTGATGGATGGTTCCGGCGGTGTCTTCGGCTCGGGGAAAATCACCTGCCGCTGGTTCAATATGCCCTTCATCCACAAGCTCGTGGCTACAGGTCATGAGGTGGTCGTGTATGGCAAGGTGAAGGATTCTAACGGGAAACTTATCATCGATCACCCGGAATTCGAGATCCTCCGCGAGGATGACGAGTCCGGTGAATCCATCCATCTCGAGCGGCTGGTACCCATCTATCGGAACATCGCCGGCCTCGCCCAGCGCAGGCTGCGCGAGATCATGCATATGCTGCTCCAGCAATGCGATCCCGCCACGCTATCGGCCCCTTACGAGGTGGCCCCCTCCAGCCCGCGCGCCACTGCCCTGATGCAGGCGCATTTCCCGGACTCGATCGAACAGGCCAGCGCCGCGCGCCGCAGGTTCGCGCTCGAGGAGTTCTTCGCCATCCAGCTCAACGTCGTCTGGCGGCGTTCCCGCCATCAGCAACAAAGCGGACGCGTTCTCGGCAAGCGCACCACCCTGCTCACCGAATTTTACCGCAGCTTGCCCTTTGACCTGACAGGAGCTCAGAAGCGCTCCATCCATGAGATCATCGCGGACATGCGTCTGCCGCGGCCGATGAACCGCCTGCTGCAGGGCGATGTCGGCTCGGGCAAGACCTTCGTGGCGATGGCGGCCATGTTGTTGGCGGTGGACTCGGGATGCCAGGCTGCCTTGATGGCTCCCACCCAGATCCTGGCGGAACAACATTATCTAACGTTCCGCCGCTGGCTTGAGCCTCTGGGCATACGCATCTCCCTGCGCACCGCCGACCGGGATGAAACCACCCACCTCGAATTGGATGGCCAGCCGCAGATGATCATCGGCACCCACGCCCTGCTTTACGATGAGACCTTGTTCCAGGATCTCGGCCTGGTAATCATCGACGAGCAACACAAGTTCGGAGTCGCCCAGCGAGCATCCCTGATTCGCCGTGGTGTGGTTCCCGATGTGATGGTGATGACCGCCACACCGATTCCCCGCACCCTGACGATGACCATCTATGGCGACCTTGATGTTTCGCTGCTCGATGAAAAACCGCCCGGGCGCGGGAAAATCATCACCGGTGTTAGAGTGGGCGCGAAACAGACGGACATCACCGCCTTTGTGAAGGAACAACTCGCCGCCGGACGCCAGGCCTATCTGGTCTATCCCTTGGTGGAGGACAGCGAGACGCTCAAAGCCGAGTCCGCCACCGAGGCCTGTGTGAAGTGGGCCAAACGCCTGCCCGGACACGAGGTGGGGCTGCTGCACGGCAAACTCCGCCCTGAGGAGAAAGAACGCGTCATGCGCCGCTTCCGCGAGGGGGAAATCCATGCGCTCGTCTCCACCAGCGTGATCGAGGTGGGCGTGGATGTGGCCAATGCCACGGTGATGATCCTGCACCATGCGGAACGTTTCGGCCTGGCCCAGCTCCACCAACTCCGCGGACGCATAGGCCGGGGCGAACACAAGGGGTATTGCGTCCTCCTAACCGACAGCAAGATCCCGGAAGCCATGGAAAAACTCAAGGTGCTGGAAAATTCCTCGGATGGTTTTGAAATCGCCGAGGCTGACCTCCGCCTGCGCGGCCCCGGGGATGTGCTGGGCACCATGCAAAGCGGCCTCTCCGAGCTGCGCTTCGTGGATTTCCTCGCGGACACCACCCTCCTGCGCGAGGCCCGCGACCTGGCGGACCGCGTCCTCGCGGAAGACCCTCGACTCGACGGAATCCACAGCCTTCTCAAACCCCTGCTTCAAGATGACTCCCATGATCAGAATCAGCATAGTCTGTCCTGATGGTGATGGGGGGCGTCAAAGCAGTATTGATCTTGTAGATCGTCGCCTTAATTGGATTGTGCAATGTCTGTTATTTGGGACTGACCCCGGAGATTCCGATGCCGGTTAGGCATGCCGCCGGCAAGGCGGGCCGCAATGCTGGCGATTTCCTATCCATACTGCGCCATTTATTATTATGGCAAGCCGGCCGTGCTTCGTGCGGAATTAATCGAATCCATCACGAATCATCCCTCGGTCTGGTTGTCCTTCCATGACCAATCGTATAGCGAGCTTTTCGGCCGCCTGAGAAATCGGCTGGGTCTGATAATGACCACCTCGGACCTGCAGCGCATCATGAGGGCAACGCCAGCGGAGTATCATCAACCGCTCATGCACCACATCGCAGGCCAGCTCTGACCGAGAATGCCGCCCTCCTCCCGCACTTTCGAGCAGGGGTCCATGCCGGCGGAATCAAATCCCGTTATGAATACCGAGGTGTGCAATTCCGTGTCTGGGAATGGCTCCCAAGGATCAACCAAACACACACCATCCACAACTACCCATGGGATATTCCAAACTCGAACCCAAATTCAATCTCGGCAGAATCGTCGCCACTTCCGGCGTCATGTCGCTAGGGATTGACCTGATTCCTTTCATCCACCGGCATCATTGTGGTGAATGGGGGGACCTCTGTGCCGACGACAAACAAGCCAATGATCTGGCGCTAACAAACGACGAGCGGATTCTCTCCAAATACCAGGTCGTGGCAGCGTCCGGAACTCGTGTTTCAATTTACGTCATCACGGAAAGGGACCGCCGGATCACCACGATTCTTCTCACGGAGGAATACTGACGCTGTCGAACGGTGATGACAGAGCCACTGCAATATCCTCCTATCAGCTACGGACTACCTGCTCAGGCGATCCATCAACGCCCAGCTTAACTACTGGCACAGCCTCTCAGCCGCCGCAAGCACCTGAAAAATCATGACGACGAGCCAGAAGAAACCCTGATAGGACAGGTGAGGCGAGGTAGTCGAGGCCGCGTCGGCCTGTAGTAGAGGCGGCGTTACCGGACCAGTTTGGGCCACGGGATACGCCGTGGTTGCCTGGAAACGACTCAACCGGTCAGCAAGTGGGACATCCCCAAAGAGCAGGCCCCCCCCCGGAGGAGGATTGGCGTGGTGCTCAACATGGATTCCCGATCCGTCTGCTTGGTGAAAAGCGGATATTCCATTTTGACAAGAGCTCCAAGACCTGCTGTAATCGGTCGGGGCAATGGATTTCTGCCTGATTCCGCTCCGGCGGGGTCGAACCGCCCGGTTTGCGCCGGGCTGATGATTCCTGCATGTCATGGAGAATTGTTCCATATGCAGAATCATGTTCAAAACTCAGAAATGCGGGAAGGCCAGATGAATTTGGCCGGAATCAGGGCCATTTTCTCCCAACTCAGGGTTTCCGCTTTGTGGCTGCTTTGGATTGTTCCGTTGGGAGTTGCCGTTGGTTCGGCGTGCGCGCTCTTCCTGTG
>Ga0118677_10001037_pt1 | contig 59899 bp, 59 predicted proteins | sample AliMusrvi5mmetaG_FD_86154 | JGI IMG/M metagenome (GOLD analysis project Ga0118677, IMG submission 86154)
GGCCGGGATCACTGGCAGCAGGTAGGCCAGTGATTTGCCGGACGCAGTGCCCGTCGTCAGCACCGCGTTTTCGCCGGCTTGGGCCGCCTCAAACGTCTCCGCCTGGTGGCAGTAGAGCTGAGTAATCCCGCGCATCTCCATGGCTTTTTGCAGCGACGGGTGCAGCCCAGCTGGAAACGGCGCGTAGCGGGACGGCCGCGGCGGGATCTCGCGCGTGGCGATGATGCGGTCCTGGAAGCGGGCAAGTGGCAGCTTTCGAGCGTCGGATGGCAGCATGGCAGGCTCGCGACCCCGCGCGGGGTAGGGCGAGAATAGCGGATGCTGAACAGATGTCCAGTGGTTGGGGATGCGGGGCGTGGATCCAATTGGATTCGCCGGATCGCGTTGCGGGGCCGCGTGGACGACGCGGCGTGAACGGGCGCAAAGCAGCTGAATTCAGGCGAAATACCGCGCTTGACGCAGGTGGCGAGCGAGGTCACACTGCCTCGGTCGGTGTGGTTGTCGCCGTACGTGGGGCGACGCTTGGGTTGGAACACCTGCAGACTTGTGCTCGTGGCGAGCTTGGTGGCTGCAGCGGTGTACGGCGAGCCTGCGTCGCCTGAGCCGGTCCTGGCCTCCCACGCTGCACCGCTGATCGAAGCCGCGTTTGCCCGCGCACTGCCAACGTTTCGGCTTCAGGACGCGAAAGTCCATGTGCGACGCGTGGATGCCCAGGTCTGCCGTCCGGACGGCTCGTGCCTGCAGGTCGTGCTGACGGCACCGGTTGCGTCATGTTCCGGTCAGCGCCTTGTGGCGTGGTGTGTTCAGTTTCCCGGTGGCGCGCCTTCCGACGCGCCCGTGCTCTTTGCCGCCCTCGACGGTCCATCCGTGTGGTCGCAACCTGCCGGCGGAAAACGCGGAGTTGTGAAAGAAACCGAATCGATTTCGTGTGGTTGGATCGTTGCTGGCCTCCTGGCCGTCGTCCTCGCCCTCGGTCTGGCACCGGGCATCCTGCTCGGGCCACTAACTAGGGCAGGGGGGAGATTTTCTGGCGGATTGAACGCCGGGCTCACGAAACACGATTCGTGTTCCGCGACGGGAATCGCGGTTTTCGGGATGAGCGGGGTTCCCGGAAATCTTCGGGCCTCCGCCCTGAAGACTGAACTCTGAAAAACTTTTCTTCCATGACCTCCGCCTACCTTCTCCTGACCGTCTTCCTCGCCATCGCGATTGTCTTTCCGCTGGTCCCTCTGGGCTTGGCGTGGGCGTGGGCGCGCCTGTTCTCGCCCGCCAAGCCCGGACACGACAAGCAGAGCAGCTACGAATGCGGCATCGAGTCCACCGGGCCCGCGCAGATCCAGTTCCAATCCCACTACTACCTTTACGCGCTCGTCTTCCTGGTGTTCGACGTCGAGACGGTTTTTCTGATGCCTTTCGCCGCCGCGTTTTTGAAGCTCCCCTTCTCCGCGTTCCTCGCCCTCATGGTTTTCCTCCTCCTCCTCGTCGAAGGCCTCGTCTGGGCATGGGCCAAAGGCATCCTCGCCTGGAAATAAACCGCCGCCACGGGAAAAGAAAAAATTCCTGTGGCGGCGGGCGGCACGGATTGTTTATACCATTTACGAAGAATCCCGATGAACATCCACGAATACCAAGCGAAAGAACTCCTCGACAAATTCGGGGTCGCCAACACGCCCGGAGGAGTGGCGTCCACACCCGAGGAAGCCGAAAAAGTGGCGAGGTCGCTGGGCACGAACAACCTGGTCGTCAAAGCCCAGGTGCATGCCGGAGGGCGCGGGAAAGGGACGTTCACCAATGGGTTCAAAGGCGGCGTCCATCTCTGTAAAACCGCCAGCCAGGCCCGCGACATCGCCGCCCAGATGCTCGGCCACACGCTCGTCACCCACCAGACCGGCCCCGAAGGGCGGCTCGTGCGGAAAGTCCTGGTCTCGAAATCCGTGGAAATTGCCCGTGAGCTTTACTTCGCCATTCTCATCGACCGCGCGATCTCCGCGCCGGTGATCGTGGCCAGCACGGAAGGCGGGGTGGATATCGAATCCGTGGCCGCGGGCAGCCCGGAAAAGATCGTGCGAATGCCGGTCAACCCGCTTTACGGGCTGCTTCCCTTCCAGACCCGCAAGCTGGCGAAACTCCTCGGCATGGCCTCGGGAGAAATGCGGCTCGCGTGCAAACTTTTCGCCAACCTCTACAAGCTTTTCATCCGCAGCGACTGCTCGCTGCTCGAGGTGAACCCGCTCGTCGTCACCAAAGGCGGCGAAGTGCTGGCCCTCGATGCCAAATTTAACTTCGACGACAGCGCGCTCTTCCGCCACCCCGAGATCCAGGCCTTCCGCGACCTCGAGGAAGAGGATCCCCGCGAGGTCGAAGCCTCGAAATCCAACCTCAGCTACATCGGGCTCGACGGAAATATCGCCTGCCTCGTCAACGGGGCTGGCCTCGCCATGGCCACGATGGACATCATCAAGCACCACGGGGGCTCGCCCGCCAACTTCCTCGATGTCGGCGGCGGCGCCACCGAACAGCAGGTCACCGAGGCCTTCAAAATCCTGATCTCCGACAAGCACGTGAAGGCGATCCTCGTCAATATTTTCGGCGGGATCATGAAGTGCGACATCATCGCGAAGGGCATCATCAATGCGGTGAAAACCGTCCATCTGCAAGTCCCGCTGGTCGTGCGACTCGAGGGCACGAACGTCGATGCCGGACGCAAGCTCCTGACCGATTCCCAACTCCCGCTCGTCGCCGCAACCGACATCGCCGACGCCGCGCAAAAAGTCGTCGCCGCCGTCCAAGCCACCTGAAAAAGTATGAAGTATGAAGTCAAAAGGATGAAGTGGGGCGCAGGTGCCCTCGACCCGCTTCGCGGGGCTCTTTTCATATTTCCATTCCAAATTTCAAATTTCAAATTTCGCATTATCTAATCCATGGCCATTCTCGTTGACAAAAACACGCGCCTGCTCGTCCAGGGCATCACCGGAAAAGCCGGCGGATTTCACGCCCGTTCGTGCATGGAATACGGCACGGTCGTCGTCGCCGGGGTCACCCCCGCCCGCGGAGGCGAGCTCTTCGACGGAAAAATCCCGGTCTTCGACACGGTGTTCGAAGCCCGGCAGCAAACCGGCTGCAACGCCACCATGATTTTCGTGCCCGCGGAATTTGCCGCAGACTCGATCATGGAAGCGGTCGATGCGGGCATCGAGCTCATCATCTGCATCACCGAGGGGATTCCGGTTGTGGACATGATGAGGGTCAAAGCCGCCATGGCGGGGACCCCGAGCCGGCTCATCGGGCCGAACTGCCCGGGCGTCATCACCCCCGGCCAGTGCAAAGTCGGGATCATGCCCGGCTACATCCACAAGCCCGGAAAGGTCGGCGTCGTCTCGCGTTCCGGGACTCTCACCTACGAGGCGGTCTGGCAGCTCTCCAGCCGGGACCACGGGCAGTCCACCTGCGTGGGCATCGGAGGCGACCCGATCAACGGCACCTCCCACCTCGATGTGGTGAAAATGTTCGACGCGGATCCCGGCACGGAAGCGATGATCATGATCGGGGAAATCGGGGGGACGGCCGAGGAGGAAGCCGCCGCCTGGCTGGCGAAAAACTGCACGAAACCCGTCGCCGCATTCATCGCCGGAGCCACGGCTCCGCCGGGGCGCCGCATGGGGCACGCCGGGGCGATCGTGAGCGGGGGAAAAGGAACCGCCGCTGGCAAGATCGCATCCCTCCAGGCCGCCGGAATCGAAGTCGCGGAAACTCCCGCCGACATGGCCGACGCCCTCCTCCGCAGGATGGCAAGGGGTTGATTTTGGAAAACGGGCGGATGGCGGCCGGGGACAACCTGCATATGGTCGGCGTCACCCGCCTGATCACCCGTGCGGCCGCCCCCGCCGGGGAACCCGCAGGAAACCTGCTGTGCGCTTGAGGATCGCGGAAACACGGTTTGCGGCGATTGATTTCGAGAGCGCGGGATCCGCGCCCGGGAGGGCCGACGAGCCGGTGCAGGTCGCGGTCGCGCATCTGCTCGGCACGGTGATCACCGGGGCATTGTGCTCGTATGTGAAAACGGAGAACCCCGTCACTTGGGCAGCGAGGAGAGTCCATGGCATCACGGATTCCATGATACAAGACGCGCCGCGGTTCGTGGACCTTTGGCCGCAGATCAAGTCCTGCATGGAGGGTTGCTGGATCGTCGCGCACGGGGCGGCCACGGAGAAACGCTTCCTGCGGGTTTTCCCCTTCCACTCGTTCGGCCCCTGGGTGGACACGCTCGACCTCGCCCGTTCCGTGTATCCCGGCCTTTCCTCCCACGCGCTGGGCGAGGTGATCAAGGTTCTCGGATTGGAAAAAGAGCTGGAAATCCAAGCCGAAGGTTTCCGCTGGCATGACGCCCGCTGCGACGCCATCGCCTCGCTCGTGCTGCTGCGGCATCTGATCTCGGCGTGCGGGCTGGCCGATGCCGATGCGGACGTGCTGAGGACAGCCGGGCTGGAGAGCTATTTCAAGAACCGCAGCAATAAATTGCGGAGGGCGTGACCACGAAATCCATCGGCAGGTCGTGCGCCTCCGACGGCACGTCGCCCACGATCTGATCCTCGAAACAGACGCCCACGCGCAACCCTCGGGCGTCCGAGAGGAAGCGGTCGTAATAGCCTCTCCCGCGCCCGAGCCTTCCGCCCCGGAGATCAAAGGCCTTGCCGGGCACGAGGATCAGGTCGAACTCGCTGCCGGCATCGGGGGCCTCCACCGCCGGCTCGAAGACCCCGAACCGCCCGGGCCGGAGTTCTCCTCGGCTGGCGACCCAGTGGAATTTGAGATCGTCTCCCTCGACCCGGGGCATGGCGACCCGTTTTCCTTCCGGCCAAGATGCGAGGACATCCGGCTCGTCAGCAAGCGCGGAGAACACGCAGACGCACGAGGCCTGCCGCCAGGACGTCCACCGCCGAAGACGTTCGGCCAGGCCGGCGGACAGCACGGCGGCACGGTGGCGGGCGAGCCCGTGCATTTGTTTTCGAAGAGAGTCCTTTTTAGCTTTCATCATCGTGCCCCGGCCATCTTGTTCGTGCGGCAAAACATCTCGTGGGCGGTGCCTGCCGCGCCGATTTTCTCTCCGGCCCGAGGTTTTACAAGTTTTTCAGTTGGCGCGCCTGATCGGCATTCCCTTCGTGACTTTTTGAAACCATGGGGTTTATTTGGAAAATGACTGCCTTGGAAGCCAGCGCCGCGCGTGCCACCACACGCCTGAAGCTGGATATTCGTGGCGCGGTTCAGGGCGTCGGCTTTCGCCCCTTCGTCTATCGACTGGCGTCCGAGCTGGACCTTGCCGGCTGGGTGAGCAATTCTGCGCAGGGCGTCTTCCTCGAAGTCGAGGGCACGCAGACCGCGGTGGAGCGATTCCGCCACCTCCTCGAAACCGAAAAGCCGCCCCGCAGTTTCATCCAAAGCCTCGGAGCCACATGGCTCGATGCCGCGGGCTACGACCGGTTCGTGATCCGCGAGAGCGAGCAAGCCGGGAACAGGACCGCGCTCGTGTTGCCGGATACCGCAACCTGCCCGGATTGCCTGCGCGAGATTTTCGACCCGGCGGATCGCCGCTACCGCTACCCGTTCACGAACTGCACGAATTGCGGCCCGCGCTTCAGCATCATCGAAGCGCTTCCCTACGACCGCGCGAACACTTCGATGCGAGGGTTCAAGATGTGTCCCGCGTGCCAGGCCGAATACGACGACCCGCGCAACCGCCGCTTTCACGCGCAGCCCAACGCGTGCCCTGCCTGCGGCCCGCAACTGGAACTGTGGGCGCCGGGCGCAGGCGTGCCGCCGGCCGGGCCGTTGCCGCTGGCTCGCGGGCATGCGGCCCTGCTGGTTGGCGCCGAAGCCATTCGTCGCGGGCAAATCGTGGCGGTGAAAGGCATCGGCGGTTTCCATTTGCTGGTCGATGCGCGGAACGCCGGGGCCGTCTGCCGCCTGCGCGAGCGCAAACACCGCGAGGAAAAACCGTTCGCTTTGATGTTTCCGTCGCTGCCGGGCGTGAAGGAAGCATGTGAAGTCTCGGCGCTGGAAGAACGGCTGCTGCAATCGCCTGAAGCGCCCATTGTCCTCTTGCGCCGCCGACCGGCTTCCAGCCTCGGGCCTCGAGTCTCGCCCGCGCAAGGCGTCGCCCCCGGAAACCCGAACCTCGGCGCGATGCTGCCATCGAATCCCTTGCACCATCTGCTGGTGGCGGAGCTGGGTTTTCCGGTCGTCGCCACCAGCGGGAACTTGAGCGATGAGCCCATTTGCACCGACGAACACGAAGCGCTCGACCGGCTGCGCGGCATCGCGGATGTGTTTCTCGTCCACAATCGTCCCATCGTCCGGCACATCGACGACTCCATCGTCGCCACCATGTTGGGCCGCGAGATGGTCTTGCGCCGGGCGCGCGGTTACGCGCCGCTGCCAATTCAAATTCGAAATTCGAAATTCGAAATTCGAAATACTCTTGCCGTTGGCGGGCATCTCAAGAACTCCGTCGCGCTGGCGGTTGGCGAGCAGGTTTTTCTCAGCCAGCACATCGGCGACCTGGAAACCGAACAGGCGGACACCGCCTTCCGCCGCGCCGCCGCCGACTTGCCCCAGCTCTACGGCACCGCGCCGGACATCATCGCCGCCGACTTGCACCCGGATTACCTCTCGACGAAGTTCGCCTTGGAACGCCAGCCTCCTGCCCGGCGGGATTCCGAAAAGCAGCAACCTGCCGCGCCGGAGGCAGGCGCTCCGCGCGTCATCCAGGTCCAACACCACATCGCCCACGTTTTGTCCTGCCTCGCCGAGAACGAGGTCGAACTGCCCGCGCTGGGCGTGGCTTGGGACGGCACGGGCTATGGCACGGACGGCACAATCTGGGGCGGCGAATTTTTCCTCGTGACGGACAATGATGTGGAACGCCGCGCCTCCTTTCGGCCGTTCCGGTTGCCGGGCGGCGATGCGGCGGTGAAAGAGCCGCGCCGCGCCGCGCTCGGATTGCTGCATGAACTGGCAGATCGCCACGATCAAGCTTTGTGGCACATGCGGCAAAAGCTCGCAGGAGAGCTCCCGCCGGTGGACCGTGCCGCTCTGGAGACGGCGATGGTGCGCGGGTTGAATTCGCCCTGGTGTTCCAGCGTCGGGCGGTTGTTTGATGCGGTGGCCGCGCTGGTGGGCTTGCGCCAGCAGTCGCGGTTTGAAGGCCAGGCGGCGATGGAGCTGGAGTTTGCCATTGATGGGATCGAGACTGGCGCGACGTATGAATTGCCAGTCGATAGCCGCCATTCGCCGATGCAACTGGACTGGTCATTGATGGTCGCGGCGATTGCGGCCGATTTGCGGCGAGGCGTTTCCGTCGGCGAAATCGCCGCGAAGTTTCACAACTCGCTGGTGGAGGCGATCGTCCAGGTCGCGCGGCGGATCGCCTGCCCCCGCGTGGCGTTGAGCGGCGGCTGTTTTCAGAACCGTTACCTGACGGAACACGCGGTGGCGCGGTTGCGGGAAGCGGGGTTCCAACCGTGCTGGCATCAGCGGGTGCCGACAAATGATGGCGGGCTTGCCTTGGGTCAAGTCTTCGCCGCCCGCCGCGTGTTAGCTTCCCAGATCTAAATATGTGTCTCGCGATTCCAGGCAAAGTCGAAACCATCACCGGCGATGACCCGATCTCGCGCATGGGCAAGGTGAACTTCGGCGGGGTCATCAAGGAAGCGAGCCTCGCGTATGTGCCGGAAGCCCAGGTCGGCGATTACGTCATCGTCCACGCCGGATTCGCGCTCAGCAAAGTGGACGAGGACGAGGCGCACAAGGTTTTCGAGTATCTCCGGCAGATGGAGGAACTCGACGGGATGAAGGAGGGCGGGCCATGAAATTTCTCGACGAATATCGCGACGGCGAACTCGCGCAACAGCTCGCGCGGGAAATCCACCGCATCACAACAAAGCCGTGGAACATCATGGAGGTATGCGGCGGCCAGACGCACGCCATCGTGAAGTTCGGCATTGACGAGCTGCTGCCCAAGCACATCGCGCTCGTCCACGGGCCGGGCTGCCCGGTGTGCGTGACGCCGCTGGAGATGATCGACAAGGCGCTGGAAATCGCCGCGCGGCCGGGTGTTATCTTCACGTCATTCGGCGACATGTTGCGCGTGCCGGGCAGCACCAAGGATCTTCTCGCGGTCAAGGCGGCGGGGGGCGATGTGCGGGTGGTTTATTCGCCGCTGGATGCCGTGAAGCTCGCGGAACAAAACCTCGAAAAAGAAGTCGTTTTTTTCGGCGTGGGCTTCGAAACAACCGCCCCGGCGACGGCGATGGCGGTATTCCAAGCCGCGCGGAAGGGGCTGAAGAATTTCTCCATGCTCGTCTCGCACGTGCTCGTGCCGCCGGCCATTGATGCGCTGATGTCGTCGCCGGGCTGCCGCGTGCAGGCATTTCTCGCGGCAGGGCACGTTTGCGCGATCATGGGCTACGAGGAATATCCGCCGCTCGCCGCAAAGTATCGCGTGCCGATCGTGGTCACGGGCTTCGAGCCGCTCGACATATTGCAGGGCATCCTGATGTGCGTGCAGCAACTGGAATCCGGCCGTGCCGAGGTCGAGAACCAATACGTCCGCGCCGTCCGCAAGCTGGGCAACCAACCGGCGCAGGAACTGGTGCGCGAGGTTTTCACGATCGTGCCGCGCAAGTGGCGGGGCGTCGGCGAGATCCCGGCGAGCGGACTGGGCTTGGCCGGGGCTTATGCGGCGTTTGACGCCGAAATGAAGTTCGGGCTGGCCGACCAGCACGTTGATGAGCCGGCGGATTGTTTGAGCGGGCTCGTGTTGCAAGGGCAAATCAAACCGCACGAATGCCCGGCGTTCGGCGGGCGCTGCACGCCCGAACACCCTCTCGGCGCGACCATGGTTTCGGGCGAAGGCGCGTGTGCGGCTTACCACCGGTATCGCCGCCAGCTCGCCATCAGTTGAACTTGCCAAATGAACCCGAAAACCGCAGAAGTGCCCGCGAATCGCGCGAATCTTCGCGAATAGGAGGCACTTTTGACATCAGTATGGAAACACAGTTTTGGAGGAGGCCACCCATTTCTATGGGCTGGATTTTATTCGCGTTCATTCGCTGGATTCGCGGGCAAAATCCGTTTTCGGGATGAAAACTCCTGACTTTAGCGCGGGCTGTCCGCTGCCGATCCAGCAGCATCCCCACGTCCTCATGGCGCACGGCGGCGGCGGGAAGCTGACGCACCAATTGCTGGAAAATGTTTTTGGCCCGGCGTTCAGCAATCCGATTCTCGACGCGCGCCACGACTCGGCCCAGTTTGCTGTCCCCCCGGGCAGGCTGGCGATGACGACCGATTCCTACGTCGTGCGCCCGCTGTTTTTTCCCGGCGGCGACATCGGGTCGATGGCCGTGCACGGCACGGTCAACGATCTGGCGATGAGCGGCGCGCGCCCGCTTTACTTGAGTTGCGCGTTCATCATCGAGGAAGGCTTGCCGATGGAGGCGTTGTGGCGCGTCGTCTGCTCGATGCGCGGCGCGGCGAACCGTTGCGGCGTGCAGATTATCACCGGCGACACGAAAGTCGTGGACAAAGGCACTGGCGGCGGCTTGCTCATCAACACCACGGGCCTCGGCGTCATCGAACACTCCCTCGACATTGCGCCGCAGAACGTCCTTCCGGGCGACGCGGTGATTGTCAGCGGCGATTTGGGCAGGCACGGCATGGCCATCATGGCGGTGCGCGAGGGACTGCAATTCGAAAGCGCTATCGAAAGCGACTCCGCTCCTGTGGCCGGGCCCGTCCTCGCATTGCTCGGAGCCGGAATTGAAATCCGCTGCCTGCGCGACCTCACGCGCGGCGGCCTGGCCGCCGCGCTGAATGAAATCGCGGAAGCCGCAGGCGTGAAGATTGCCGTCGAGCAAAAGGCGGTCCCCGTCCGCGAAGACGTCCACGCCGCGTGCGAGATGCTCGGGCTTGACCCGTTGCATGTGGCGAACGAAGGGCGGTTCGCCGCCTTCGTAGCGGCGGAGGATTCGGGGCGGGCGGTGGAAATCCTCCGTGGCTGCGAGGAGTCTGAAGGGGCAACCCTCATTGGCGAAGTTGCGGAGAAGGGCGCGCCGCTCGTGACGTTGAAGAGCGCCATCGGCGTGAGCCGCATCCTCGACATGCCCAGCGGCGAGCAGTTGCCCCGGATTTGTTGACCTGCCCGTACTTCGCTCCCCACGACCCGAAAAATTCTCAAACACAAAACTTGTCTTTCCTGCCGCTTTCCTCTACCAACACGCACGGAAAAAACGATGATTGCCGTATCCCGCCGGAATAAACAGAGCCGACTTCAAATGGCCTTGGAACACGCTTCTGGAGACAAGCGCTTCAAGATCCTTGAGGTGCACATGAAGAAGCACCAGTTCCGCCATGATGCGCTCATAGAGATTCTTCACAAGGCCCAGGAACTGTTTGGCTATCTCGAGGACGACCTGCTGCTGTTCGTCGCCAACAAGCTCAAGCTGCCGCCGAGCCGCGTTTATGGCGTCGCGACGTTCTACCATTTCTTCACGCTCAAGCCCAAGGGCGAACACACGTGCGTCGTCTGCATGGGCACGGCCTGCTACGTGAAGGGCGCGGACAAGGTCATCGGGGCCGTGCAGGAACTTCTCAAGATCAAGGCGGGCGAAACCACGGCGGACAACAACGTCTCGCTCCTTACCGCGCGGTGCATCGGCGCGTGCGGCATCGCGCCGGCGGTGGTGTATGACGGATCGGTCACTCCGCGCCAGTCTCCGGAGTCAGCGCTCGAACACATCAAAAAGTGGGTGGCGAAATGATTCTCAACGACCTGGTCCAAATCAAGACGAAGGAACTGGCCGCGCGCAAAAAGGTCACGCTTCGCTGCTGCATGGCCGCCGGATGCATGTCCTCTGACGCCAAGGGCGTCAAGGCGCAACTCGAAAACGCGGTCGCCCAAGCCGGCCTCGAGAACGACGTCGAAGTGCGCGGCGTCGGCTGCATGAAACTTTGCTGCGAAGGCCCTCTCGTCCAGGCCGACCCGCAGAATTCGCTCTACATCAAGGTCACGCCGGAGAACGCGCCCGCCATCATCGAGGCGATCAACGGCGGCGGGGCGAAAATCCCGCAGGCCGACCCGGACGCGGCATTCTTCCAAAAGCAGCTCGGCATCGTGCTCTCGAACAGCGGGGTGATCGACCCCGAGCGCATCGAAAGCTACATCGCCGTGGACGGCTACCAGGCGCTGCACGAGGCGCTCCGCGAGATGACGCCCAAGGACGTCGTCGAGACGATGGTCAAGAGCGGCTTGCGCGGGCGCGGCGGCGCGGGTTTCCCCACCGGCCTCAAGTGGGGCACGGTCGCCAAATCTCCTGGCGCGAAGAAATACGTCGTCTGCAACGCCGACGAAGGCGACCCGGGCGCGTTCATGGACCGGAGCGTCCTTGAAAGCGACCCGCACAGCGTGCTCGAAGGCATGGCGATCGCCGCCTACGCGGTTGGGGCGGGGCAGGGGTTCATTTACGTGCGGGCGGAATACCCTCTCGCCATCAGCCGTCTGCAGATCGCGATCAAACAGGCCAAACAGCTCGGCGTGCTGGGCGCCGGCATTTTTGAATCGCCGTTCAGCTTCACCGTGGACCTGCGCATCGGTGCGGGCGCGTTTGTTTGCGGCGAGGAAACCGCGCTCATGGCGTCGGTCGAAGGCAAGCGCGGCACGCCGCGCCCGCGCCCGCCGTTTCCGGCCGAGAGCGGCCTGTATGGCTGCCCAACGCTCATCAACAATGTCGAGACCTTCGCCAATGTCCCGCCGATTTACCGCAACGGCGCGGAATGGTTCGCCGGCATCGGCACCGAAAAGAGCAAGGGCACGAAAGTTTTTGCGCTGGCCGGCAACATCAAGAACACCGGCCTCATCGAAGTGCCGATGGGCACGCCGCTGCGCACCATCGTCCAGGAAATGGGCGGCGGCGCTCCCGGCGGCGCAAAGATCAAAGCCGTGCAGACGGGCGGCCCGTCCGGCGGCTGCATCCCCGCGCAGCATCTCGACACGCCCGTGGATTACGAATCGCTCGGCAAGCTCGGCTCGATCATGGGATCGGGCGGAATGATCGTGATGGACGACAGCACCAACATGGTGGACGTGGCGCGGTTCTTCATGGAGTTCTGCATGGACGAGTCCTGCGGCAAGTGCATCCCCTGCCGCGCCGGCACGGTGCAGATGCATAACCTGCTCGACAAAATCCTCAAACGCAAAGCCACCAAGCGCGATCTCGCGAAGCTCGAAGAGCTCTGCGACATGGTGAAGAACACCAGCCTCTGCGGCCTCGGCCAGACCGCCCCGAATCCCACGCTGAGCACGCTGCGGTTCTTCCGCAACGAATACGAGGCGCTGCTCCAACCGGACAAATTCGGCCCGTGCGACGGCGAAACCAACAAGCAGCCCGCAGCGGAGGCGAAATAACCCGAAGACACTATGGCTGCCAAAACACTGACGATAGACGGCAAACCCATCACCGCCGAGGAGGGGGCGACGGTTTTGCAGGTGGCGGAGGAAGCGGGCATCGAGATCCCGACGCTCTGCCACCTCGAGGGCGTTTACGACGTGGGCGCTTGCCGCCTGTGCCTCGTGGAGGTCGTGGGCGTGCCGAAGCTGTTGCCCGCCTGCGCCACGAAAGTCGCCGAGGGCATGGAGATCAACACCGACAGCGAGCGCCTGCGCAAGTATCGGCGCATGACCCTCGAACTGCTCTTCGCCGAGCGCAACCACGTCTGCGCCGTCTGCGTGTCCAACGGCCACTGCGAGCTGCAAACGCTGGGCTACTCGCTGGGCATGGACCACGTCCGCTACGAATACCTGTTCCCGAAATGGGACGTTGACACCACTCAGCGGCTGTTCGGCATGGACCACAACCGCTGCATTCTTTGCACGCGCTGCGTGCGCGTGTGCTGGCACATCGAAGGCGCGGGCACGAAGAACGTTTCCGGGCGCGGTACAAAGTCGCACATCATCACCGACCTCAACATGCCGTGGGGCGAATCCGATTCCTGCACGCAATGCGGCAAGTGCGTGCAAGCCTGCCCGACCGGTGCGCTGTTCCACAAAGGCTCGACGGCGGGAGAGATGGAGCGCGACCGCGGCAAGCTGGAATTCCTCGTGACGGCCCGGAAGAAGCAACAATGGGTCGTGGCGGACTGAAGTGAAACCCGAAAACCGAATGAAATCCGAATGCCGAAAACCGATAACCGAATCCCCCAACGTCCGGCCGACATGTCCCGGCTCCGGGCCTCTTTCGAATTTGGGGTTTGCCACTGAATCATGAAAGTTCGTTTGGCCACAGTTTGGTTTGGCGGCTGTTCCGGCTGCCACATGTCGTTCCTCGACCTCGACGAGTTTCTCATCGACCTCGCGGATTTGGTGGACATCGTTTACAGCCCCGTCGTGGACATGAAGGATTATCCCGAAAACGTGGATGTGTGCCTCATCGAAGGCGCGATCTGCAACGAGGACAACCTGGAGCTTCTCCACAAAATCCGCCAGCGCACGAAAGTGCTCGTGTCCTTCGGCGATTGCGCGGTGACGGCCAACGTGCCCGCCATCCGCAACCAGCTCGGTCTCGGGAACACCGAAAGCGTGTTGCAGCGCGCCTACATCGAGAACGCCCAGGATAACCCTTGCATCCCGGAAGCCGACGGCATCGTGCCGCGGTTGCTGGAGCGCGTGATGCCCGTTCATGAAGCCGTGCATGTCGAGCATTTTCTGCCCGGTTGCCCGCCGCCCGCAGCGCACATCAAGGCGCTCGTCGGGCAGATGCTGAGCGGGGTCAAACCGAAGCTCGAAGGCAAAGAGATCAAGTTCGGCTGAACCCAGTTTATGTCCAAACGCATCGTCATTGACCCGGTGACCCGCATCGAGGGCCACGCCAAGATCAGCATTTACGTGGACGACGCGGGCCACGTGACCGACGCGGAGTTCCATGTCGTCGAGTTCCGAGGCTTCGAGAAATTCTGCGAGGGGCGGCCGTTCGCCGAAATGCCTGGCATCACCCCGCGCATCTGCGGCATCTGCCCCGTCAGCCACTTGCTCGCGTCCGCCAAGGCCGGCGACGCCATCATGGCCGTCAACATCCCGCCCGCCGCCGACAAGCTCCGCCGCCTGATGAACCTCGGGCAGATGGTGCAGAGCCACGCGCTGAGCTTTTTCCATTTGAGCGCACCCGACTTTTTGCTCGGCTGGGACACGCCCCAACCGCAGCGCAATGTTTTCGGCATCATCGCCTCGAACAAAGACCTCGCCCGCGCTGGCATCCGCCTGCGGCAGTTCGGGCAGGAAATCATCGAGATCCTCGGCGGCCGCAAGGTGCATCCCTCGTGGGCCGTGCCTGGCGGCGTGCGTAGCCCGTTGACCGTGGAAGGCCGCGAGCGCATCCGCCTCTGGCTGCCCGAAGCTTACGCCACGACGGAAGCCGCGTTGAATCTGTGGAAGAAAACGATGGAGACCCACCAGCGCGAAATCCAAATCTTCGGCAACTTCCCGTCGCTGTTCATGGGGCTCGTGGCCGAGGACGGCACGTGGGAACATCACGGCGGCAAACTCCGTTTCACCGACAGCAGCGGCAGCATCATCGCCGATCAGGTGGACCCGCAGAAGTATCACGAAGTCATCGGCGAATCCGTGCAGAACAGCTCGTATCTCAAGTCGCCCTATTATTTGCCGCTCGGCTTCCCGGCGGGCATCTACCGCGTCGGCCCGCTCGCGCGCCTCAACGTCTGCCAACGCATGGGCGTGCCCAAAGCCGACGCCGAGTTGAAGAAATTCAAAAAGATGGGCCGCGGCGCCGTCACGTCGTCGTTCCTCTACCACTATGCGCGCCTCATCGAAATCCTTGCCAGCCTCGAATACATAGAACGCTCCATGGACGATCCGGAGATTTTGAGCGACTACCTCCGCGCCGATGCCGGCATCAACAACCTGCGCGGCGTGGGCGCGAGCGAAGCCCCGCGCGGCACGCTCTTCCACGACTACACCGTGGACCGTAACGGTCTGCTCCAAAAAGTGAATCTCATCGTCGCCACCGGCCAGAACAACCTGGCGATGAACCAGACTGTCGCCCAGATCGCGCGGCATTACATCAAGGGCGGCCAGCAGATTCCCGAACCGCTGCTCAACCGCGTCGAACACGGCATCCGCTGCTACGACCCGTGCCTGAGCTGCTCCACCCACGCCGTCGGCCAGATGCCGATGCGCGTCCGGTTGATCGGGGCGGATGGAAAAGTGCTGGACGAACTGGCGCGCGGATGATTTTGAGGAGCGCGCTGCTCGTCATCGGCTACGGCAACACGCTGCGCGGCGATGACGGCGTCGGCCCGCGCGTGGCCGAGGCGGTGGAAGCATTGCATCTGCCCGGTGTCCGCACGCTTGTCTGCCAGCAGCTCTCGCCCGAGCACGCCGCCTCGATCGCCTTGGCCGACACCGTGATCTTTGTGGACGCCGCCCTAGACGCGCCGGACGAAGTCCGATTCCGCCGGCTCGAGCCCAACGACACCTCGCAACTCATGGCGCACGCTGCCGACCCGCGCACCATGCTTGCGCTCTCCCGCGATGTCTTCGGCCATGTGCCCCTCGCCTGGTGGCTGACGATCCCTGCCGAGAAAATGGAATTCAGCGAAGACCTCACCCCGTCAGCCCAACATGGCCTCGACGAAGCCGTGAAGAAAATCCAATCGCTCGTCCGCTGATTCCCCTGTAGCGGCGCGCTTTGCGCGTCGCAAAATGAGAAGAAAAAATGCGGCGGTCGCAGACCGCCGCCACAGTTTGTCGCTTCCCAAACCGGAATGTGAGAGATGCGGGTTAAACCCGGATCCGGCGATTGAGAAATTCTTTCAGAATTCCTCTACAAGAATCGCTGTTTTCGGGTTAAACTTCCCCTCGCCGCTTCGCCAAGAAATCCAGCCAGGCCTTCATCCCCTGGCCTGTCTTCGAGGACAGCTCGAAGATTTCCGCGTGATGGCTCACGCGCCTGAGATTCCCCAGCGCCTGTTCGCGATCGAATCCCACGGCGGTGGCGATATCGCACTTCGTGATGACGGCTACCTGCGCCGAGTGAAACATCGGCGGATACTTGAGCGGCTTGTCTTCCCCCTCGGTCGTGGACAACAGCACCACGCGCAAATCTTCGCCGAGATCGTAGTCTGCCGGGCAGACAAGGTTGCCGACATTTTCGATCACCAGCACGTCAACCTTGTCGAGATCGAGCTGCGCCGCCGCCTTGGAAACCATATCCGCATCCAGATGGCAAACCGTCCCCGTGGTGATTTGCACCACCGGAATGCCGGCCTCCCGCAAGTGCGCCGCGTCGTTGTCCGTGGCCAGGTCACCGACGATGACGCCCACGCGCAATTTTCCCGCGAGATTCGCCGCCGTCTCGCGGATGAACGTGGTTTTGCCCGAGCCGGGCGAGGAGACCACATTCAGCACAAGCAGCTTCTTCGCCTTGAAGAACCCGCGGTTCCGCTCCGCCAAGCGGTCGTTCTTCTCCATGAGCGAACGGTTGAGATCCACCTTGAACGGCGCGGGCGCATGGCTGTGCCCGTGTTCGTGCCCGTGACTGTGGCTATGGGAAGGGTCGTGGGAGTGCCCGCCGACCTTCACGTCGCCACCGCCGAGCCCGCATCCGCATTCTTTGCACATATCAATTCATCTCCACCGAGGCGATATCCAGTTCTCTCCCGCGCCGCAACTCGCCGCTCACATTGTGGCACCGGGGACATTCGTTGAAAAAATCCGCGCACTCGAACTCCGCCCGGCACGTCGCGCACCAGCCCGCGGCCGTCACCGGTTCGATCTCCAGCCGCGCACCCGCCGCGATGGTGTCGCGGCTGACCACATCCCACGCGAACCGCATCGCATCGGGAACCGCGCCGCTCAACGTGCCCACGCGCAGCCGAAGCCCGGTGATGCGCCCGGCACCGGCGGCTTGCGCCGATTCCACGGCCATCCGCACCGCCTCCGCCATGATCGAAACTTCGTGCATTATTTGCCGGGGCCCGGCTGGTCCGGCCCCGCGTTTGCCATGGGCTGCACGGTGGCGGTTTCATTTCCGATCTTCGTTACCAGGTCGCGTTTGGTCACGGTTGCCATGAGGCCAGAACCATAAAGCGCCGCTCGCTGATTGAGAACCACAAAAGCAAAACGCCACGGCGGACATGGAAATGGTTGACTTTAAAACACGTTCGGGCAAGTTTCTCTCCCGATGATATTGCAGCGTTCCCTTCGCGATGGGCAGCCCTGTGCGTGAGGCCGCATGGATTTGATGGAGTTTTATGTATCCCAATAATGACAATTTGACATTCCGTGAGATTCTGGGTGCGGGCCGGTTTATCTACGGGGCCGAGCTGGTGACGACGCGCGGCATTCCCGAACCCGACCAACGCCCCAAGCTCGTCGAGCTGGGCGAGGCGCTGGCGGCTGACCCGCGGATCGGGTGGGTCTCGATCACCGATAATCCCGGCGGAAACCCGATGCTGCCGGCGGACTGGCTGGCCAATCTTCTCAAGCCTGCCGGAAAAGAACTGGTCATCCATCTCACCTGCAAAGATCTCAACCGAAACGGCCTCGAGTCCGCCGCCTGGCGCTATGCGGCCGAGGGGTTTGACAACATCTTGGCATTGACCGGGGACTATCCGGTGGCGGGATTCCAGGGACGTGCCATGCCGGTGTTTGACCTGGATTCCGTGAGCTTGGTTTCCATGCTCCACGCGATGAACGAGGGGCTGGAAGTCTCCCGGCCCAATGGAAAAACGGACAAGCTGCCCCCGACGCATTTTTTCATCGGCTGCGCCGTGTCGCCGTTCAAGCGGCAGGAGCGGGAGCTGATGCCGCAGTATTTCAAGCTGGCCCGCAAAATCCAGGAAGGCGCGCAGTGGGTCGTCCCGCAGCTCGGCTACGACATGCGGAAATTTCACGAGATCAAATTGTTTCTCGAATGGGCGAACCTCGCCAAACCTGTCATCGGCAATGTTTATGTGTTGAACAAGATGGTGGCCGGGCTGTTTAACAAAAACAAAATCCCCGGCTGCGTGGTGAGCGACGCGCTTTACGCGCAGGCGGAAAAATACGCGGCGGGACCGGACAAGGGCCGGGCCTGGTTCACGGAACTGGCCGCCAAACAACTGGCGGTCTTTAAAGGGCTGGGCTTTGCCGGAGGCTATCTGGGCGGGGTCCACAAGGCGGAGTCGTTCGCGCAAATCATCGATCTGGCCGAAAGCTTCGGCGCGGACGACTGGAAGGAATTCGCCAAGGAAATCCAGTTTTCGAAACCCGGCGAATTTTATCTTTTCGAAAAGGATGCGGGGACCGGCCTCGGCGACGGCGCGCAGCTCAACCAGGCCTATCTCCGGTCGCTGCAAACCCCGCCCAAAGCGGCTGACGTCACCTGGAACTACCAGTTGACGCGCCTGGTTCACTCGCTGGCGTTTACCCCGGGGAAGAATCTGTTCCCGTTGTTGCAGAAGATTTACGGCGGCCTGGAACACGGCGACCGCAAGCAGACGCTGAAGGCGCTGCACGGGGTCGAGCATCTTTCCAAGACGCTGATGTATGGCTGCCAGGACTGCGGCGACTGCTCCCTTCCAGACACCGGCTATCTCTGCCCGCGCGCTTCCTGCTCCAAAATCGCGCGCAACGGCCCGTGCGGCGGTTCCTGCGAAGGGCGCTGCGAATTGGATGACAAGGATTGCCTCTGGGCGCGCGCCTATGACCGGCTGAAATTTTACGGCGAATCCAAGCAGATGCTCGATGGCCCGGCGGTCTTCGCCAACCCCGCCCTGGGCCACACCTCCGCCTGGGCCAACAACTTTCTCGGCCGCGACCACCATCGCGTCGCCGTCCCCGCCAAGCCGGCACCGGAAACGAACGGCACCCCCGCCGGGCCGAAGAAAAGCTGATAGTATTTCCCCAAACCCGAAGCCCGAAACATTCCCAGCAAATATGCCTATCCAAAACTTGACCATCATTGGCGAATCGATCAACGATTCGGTTCCCTCCACCCACAAATTTTTCGAGGAGAATGACATTGCCAGCTTGAAAGAACTGGCCGTCTCCCAAGACATCGGCGGCGCCGGTTATATCGACGTCAACGTCGGCCCGCGCTCCGGCGATTTTCTGGCGGAGATGGTCCGGGAGGTTCAAAGCGTTACCGCCAAGCCGCTTTCGATTGACACGCCCGATCCCGCGATGGCCGAGGCCGGGCTCAAAGCCTACGACCGCGCGAGGGCCGGCGGGCGGATCCCGGTTCTCAACTCCATTTCTCCGTTGCGCACGGAAATGTTCGGGCTCACCCGGATCATGCCGTTTATGCCGATCCTGCTTTCTTCCGAAAGTGTGGAAAACGGGGTCGGCAAACCCAATCATACCTCCGAGGAAGTTTACCGGACCGCAAAGGAGCTTGTGGCGGAAGCCGGGAGACACGGGATTCCGGTGGACCAGTGCATCATTGATCCCGCTATCGCGCCCATCGGGGCCGACTCCGAGGGCCGGTTTCACTGTCTCATGGGAGCCATTCGCCTGATCCACGCCGACCCTGCCCTCAAAGGCGTTCACATGTCGGTGGGTTTGAGCAATTTCAGCGTCATGCTCCCTGCCAAGCGCGCCGATGGTTCACCCACCAAGGGCCCGCTGGAAAGCGCTTTCCTGACTCTCAGCGTGCCGCTGGGCATGGATCACGTCATCGGTTCCGTCAAACGCAAATACGAGCTGCTGCCACCCGACCACCCCGCCATGCTCTGCCTGAACGACTGCCTGAAGCTCGAGGGATACGAGGTCATCATGCGCGTGCAAGAATACTACGCCGAATAATCCTCTCACCCTTTACCCGCTGCCAAACATGACAAATCAACCGGTTCTTTCCGACATCGAAATCGCCCGCTCCGCCAAAATCAAACGCATCGGGGAAATCGCAGCAAAGCTGCAGATCCCCGAAGAAGACCTCGACCAATACGGCCACTACAAAGCCAAGGTCTCGCTCGACTACTTCCATTCCCTCGCCAACGCCCCGGCCGGCAAACTCGTCCTTGTTACCGCCATCAGCCCGACCCCGGCTGGCGAAGGCAAGACGACGACGACCGTCGGCCTCGGCGACGCCCTCAACCGCATTGGCAAACGCGCGATCATCTGTCTGCGCGAACCTTCTCTTGGCCCGTGTTTCGGCGTCAAGGGCGGCGCGGCCGGCGGCGGCTACGCGCAAGTCATCCCGATGGAGGACATCAACCTCCACTTCACCGGCGACTTCCACGCCATCGGCACCGCGCACAACCTGCTCGCCGCGATGCTCGACAACCATCTCAAGCAAGGCAACGCGCTGAATATCGACGTCAACCGCATCGTCTGGCGCCGCGTCGTGGATATGAACGACCGCGCCCTGCGCTCCGTGGTGCTCGGCCTCGGCGGCTCCGCCAACGGCATCCCGCGCGAATCCGGCTACGACATCACCGTCGCGTCCGAAGTCATGGCGATCTTTTGTCTCTCCGAGTCGCTCAAGGAACTCCGGGAGCGCCTCGGCAAGATCGTCGTCGCCTACAGCCGCGATAAAAAGCCGGTCACGGCAGCCGACCTCAAGGCCCACGGCGCGATGACCGTCCTCCTCAAGGATGCGCTGAAACCCAACCTCGTCCAGACCTTGGAAAACAATCCCGCGTTTGTTCACGGCGGCCCGTTTGCCAACATCGCGCACGGCTGCAACAGCGTCCTCGCGACCAAGCTCTCGATGCGCCTCGCCGACTACACCGTCACCGAAGCCGGTTTCGGTGCCGACCTCGGCGCGGAGAAGTTCCTCGACATCAAGTGCCGCAAAGCCGGCATCCAACCCAGCGCCATCGTCCTCGTCGCCACTGTCCGCGCGCTCAAAATGCACGGCGGAGTCAAGAAGGCCGACCTCGGCAAACCCGACCCGGCGGCAGTCGAAAAAGGCATCGTCAACCTCGAGAAGCACCTCGAAAATATCCGCATGTTCAACCTCCCGGCTGTTGTCGCGATCAACCATTTCACGAGCGACACGGACGAGGAAGTCGCAGTCGTCGAGAACCGCTGCAAAGCCCTCGGCGTCCAAGCCATCAAGGCCGACCACTGGGCGCGCGGGGGTGCCGGTGCCGAAAACCTCGCCCGCGCGGTCGTCGAACTGGCCGAACGCCCTCGCTCGAACGACTTCCAGTTCCTTTACACCGACGAGATGAGCCTGTGGAACAAAGTTCGCGCCGTCGCGCAAAACATCTACGGCGCCGACAACATCATGGCCGATGAAAAAATCCGCCAGAAGTTCAAAGACATCGAGGCCGCCGGGCACGGGCACCTGCCGGTGTGCATGGCGAAGACGCAATACTCCCTCTCCACCGACCCGGCCCTGCTGGGGCGCCCGAAAAACTTCGATGTCCCGATCCGCGACGTGAAGCTCAGCGCGGGTGCAGGTTTCGTCGTCGTGTTGCTCGGCGATATCATGACCATGCCGGGCCTGCCGAGAGTTCCGGCCGCTGAAGTCATCGACATCAACGAAGCCGGCGAAATCGTCGGGTTGTTCTAAAATGCCGGCGGCCGCAAACCGCTGGCTGATCGCTGGCATGGGCACGCTGCTCCAGTTGTGCTTGGGATCGGTTTACGCCTGGAGCTATTTCCAGAAACCGCTCGTGGAGGCTTACGGCTGGAGCAATACCCAGGTCGCTTGGACGTTTAGTTTCGCCATCGGGTTTCTCGGTGTGGCGGCGGCGGTCGGCGGCGTCCTGCTGCCGAAATTCGGCCCGCGCAAGCTGGCTGTCACCGGCAGCCTGCTCTACGGGCTCGGCTATTTGCTGGCGGCGCTGGCGCTGCAATGGAAATCGCTGCCGCTCCTGTGGCTCGGCTATGGGGTCGTGGGCGGCATCGGTCTCGGCCTCGGCTACGTCACTCCGGTCGCGACCGCCGCAAAATGGTTTCCCGACAAGAAGGGCCTGGTCACCGGCATGGTCGTGATGGGGTTCGGCTTCGGGGCGCTCCTGATGAGCAAAGTCATCGCCCCGGCACTTGATGCGGCGTTTCCCAACCAGCTCCCGAAAGTCTTTGCGGGCATCGGCGTCATCGTCGGCGTGGTCGGCGTGTCGGCGGCGGCCTTTCTCCGCAACCCGCCGGCCGCCGCCGCGTCGCTTGCCGGAAATGAAAAAGCGCTGCCTCGGATCGTGTCCTGGCAATTCGTCCTGATGTGGCTGGTTTTCTTCTGCAACATCGTCGCCGGCATCGCGATCATCAGCTTCCAGTCGCCGCTGCTCCAGGATTTGTGGAAAAAAACCAACCCGCTCCTCGCCCCGGCCACGCTGGCCGCCTACGGCGCGACCCTGATCGCGATCAGCTCCGTGTTCAACGGCCTGGGCCGGTTCGCATGGGGCGGACTCTCCGACCGCCTCGGCCAGCTCAACACCTTTCGCCTCATGCTCGCGACCCAGGTCATCGCCTTCGTCGCGCTGATGCTCGCCGGCAACCCGTGGGTGTTCGCCGCGCTGATCTGCTACATCCTCCTCTGCTACGGCGGAGGCTTTGGCGTCATGCCTTCGTTCGTCCTGAACACCTTCGGTCCCGGCCTGATGCCCGTGCTCTACGGCGTCATCCTGACGGCATGGTCTGCCGGCGGCATCGTCGGCCCGCAAGTCGTCGCCTGGCTCAAAGACCGGCACGGGGCGCAGGCGTCCGGCCACGCCTTCGCCCTCGGCGCCATTTTGCTCGCCGTCGGTTTTGTGCTGTCGTTGCTTTGCCGCAACACGGCCAAAAAGATGGCATCCTGACCTCACCGGGAGAAAACCGGTGATACCATCTCGCGACGGTAGGGACGGATCCCCGAGCCGTACGTCGAGAGAAGTCGGCGGGCTCGGCGACCTCGACCCGCTAGCTTCAATTAGTAGAGTAGGGAGACCCAGACGGGATGAGAGGCGCGAAGGCCAATGACCGCCGGGGGGAGACCTGAGCGGTCACTGGCCTCTGGCCTTTCATTCCGTCAGGTTCTCCCTACTCTACTTATAGGCACTCATGTCGCCTGACCCTTTCTGCCTTTCTTCTTCCCGCCTGACTCTTGTGGGGAATTTTTCAGAATCTCCACAATTCTCCCCTTGACCAAAGCCGTGCAAATCCCAGCATGGGGGCATGGACTTTTCCGACAGGGCGCTCTTTATCAATCGCGAGTTGAGCTGGCTGGAGTTCAACCAGCGGGTTTTGGACCAGGCATTCGACGCGTCGAACCCGATTCTCGAACGCCTCAAATTCCTTTGCATCGTGAGCTCGAACCTGGACGAATTTTTCGAGGTCCGGGTCGCCGGACTCAAGCAGCAGCGGCAGACGCATTCGTCCGAGGTCGGGCCGGACGGTCTCTCGGCCGGCGAGATCCTGGCGCTCGTCAGCGAGCGCACGCGCAAAATGGTCGATGACCAATACCGCTGCTGGAGGGAGCAGATCATGCCGGGCCTCGAAGAGCAGCGCCTCCGCTTCCACACCTACCCGGATGTCGCGGAGCACGAGCGGGAACATTTCGCGCGGTTTTTTGAGAAGACCGTCTATCCGGTGCTCACGCCGATCGCGGTGGACCCGTCGCACCCGTTTCCCCAGCTTCTGAACAAGAGCCTGAACGTCATCGTGGAGTTGGAGGGCGACGGGCTGGAGACGGATATTGCGGTTGTCCAGGCCCCTAGGATTCTCCCCCGTGTCGTGCCGTTTTCCCAGACCAAGAACGGCGACGACTATGTCTTTTTGGGCAACATCATCCAGGAACATGTCGGCACGCTGTTCAAGGGGGTCACCGTCAAAGGCGCGCACCTCTTCCGGATCACCCGCAACAGCAACCTCTACTTCGATGAGGAGGAGGCCCAGAACCTCCTGCACGCGATCGAGGAGGAACTCCGCAAAGTCAAACGCGGCGCCGCCGTGCGGCTCGAGGTGCAGGACGACTGCCCGGACCGGGTGGTGAACCGGCTCCTGGAAATTTTCAATCTCGAGGTGGAGGATGTCTTCCGGATCGACGGGCCGCTGAACTTTTCCCGGCTCATGCCGCTGGCCATGCAGATCGACCGCCCGGAGCTCCGCTACAAGCGTTTCTCGCCGTGCACGGTCGTGTCGCTCGACACCGAGAGCGACATTTTTTTCCACATCCGCAAAGGAGACATCCTCCTCCACCATCCCTACGACAATTTCCAGACCGTGGTCGATCTCCTCGCGCTCGCCGCGGAGGATCCCGCTGTGCTCGCCATCAAACAGACGCTTTACCGCACGAGTTCGGATTCCCCGATTGTCCAGTCGCTCATCGAAGCCGCGCGAAACGGCAAGCAGGTCACGGCGGTCATCGAGCTCAAAGCCCGGTTCGACGAAGCCGCCAATATCAAATGGGCCCGCATGATGCGCGAGGCCGGGGTCGATGTCGTCTATGGGGTCGCCGGCCTCAAAACCCACGCGAAGGCGATGCTGATCATCCGCAGCGAGGGCGATGGCATCCGGCGTTACGCCCATCTCGGCACCGGCAACTACCATCCCTCGACCGCAAAAATTTACACGGACCTGAGCCTGCTCACGTGCCGCGAGGAAATCACCACCGACCTGGCGGAGGCATTCAACTGCCTCACCGGAGTTTCCAAGTTTCCCGGCCTGCACCAGCTCCTCGTGGCCCCTTGGTCGCTCTTCCCCGCCTTCCAGCAAATGATCGAGAACGAAATCGACCACGCCAAGGCGGGGCGCCCCTCGGGCATCTACGTCAAAGTCAATTCGCTGGTCGAGGAGGGGATCATCGAATCCCTCTACCGCGCCTCTGCGGCCGGCGTCCCGATCCGCCTTCTCGTGCGCGGCACATGTGCGATCCGCGTCGGCATCCCGGGCGTGAGCGAAAACATCGAAGTCCGCAGCATCGTCGGACGCTTCCTCGAACACAGCCGGATCTTCCGCTTCGAAAATGGCGGCTCCCCGAAAGTTTATCTCGGCAGCGCCGACTGGATGCCCCGAAACCTTTTCCGCAGGGTGGAAACCGTTTTTCCCATCGTCCAAGATCGCATGCTCCAACATGTCGAGGAAATCCTCGAATGGTTCTGGAAAGACAACGTCAAATCCCAGGTCATGCAGCCGGACGGCAACTACATCCCCCGGCAAATCGCGGAGGGCGAAGCCCCTTTCGACGCCCAGGCCGAGTTCCTCGCCGACGCCCAACTCCGCCGGAAACGCCACACCATGGAAGTCCCCGAAGCCGCCCTCAAAAAACTCTCGAAGGATTGATCGATTGGCGCGGCCACTCTCGCTTGTCGCTGTCGAAGGATGCAGCCCAAGTGAGATGGAGGATGAATATCCGGGGCATACCGCAGCGTGTCCACGCGGACACAGTCGCGCGGGCATGGAGGGACGTGCAAGGAAAGATTGGTTGCTCTCCTCTGCGGAGGTTTATTTTGGCTCCAGCAGCGGGATCAATAAAAACGCGGCCTTCCGGGCATCCGGCGCGGACGGGGAGCCGCCGGCATCCGCTCGCCTGCGGTCACCTCGCGCTGCCCGAGCGAGGAGGCGCAGCCGGTGCAGAGGTAGTCGAAGATTTCTTTGTCCGGCAAGACGAGAAGCAATTTTTCGCGGACCGGCATGGCCTTTTGGCACTTGTTGCAATAGAGCGAGGAGGCGCGGAAACTTTCAAACTGCTGCATGGGATTCGGAGTTGAGATAGGCCGGGTAATTTGTTGGCACGATGTTGCGGACCATAGCGGCGGAAAACCGCTCATGCAACGCCGCGGTGAAGATTTCGGGACTGTCGTTGACTTTGTTGTGCCGCTCCTTTAATCACTTCACACACCTTTCTCCTAGTGGCCCAGAATGAAGATTATATCGTAGAAATCCTGATGGATGTCGGGCTGATCACCCGCACCCAGGTGGAATACGCCCGCGGCCACATGACCGGCCACAGTGTCATCGACTCGCTGATCCACGAGGGATTCATCACCCAGGAGGATGTAGGGCGCACCTTGGCCGCGCAGAACGGCATGGAGTTCATGGATCTCTCGCAGATCGTGGTTCCGCCGAATATCATCGAGCTGCTCCCCGCCGAGGACGCCAAGCGCTGGAAGGCTGTTCCGATCGGGGAGCGCGAAGGAGCGCTCCTGATGGCCATCGGCGATCCCATGGACATGCAAACCATGGACGACCTCGCTTTCAAGCTCCACCGAGAGGTCGAGTTTGTTTGCGCGACACCGGATTCCATTCGCAACAGCCTGATCCAGTATTACGGTGGCGACGCGACGGCCCTCAGCCAGGAGATGGAGATCGGCCGCGAGGAAGCAGGAGCCGACGATGCGCCGATCATCAAAATGGTCTCGATCCTCTTGGTGGAAGCCCACCAGAACCGGGCCAGCGACATCCATCTCGAACCGCTGGAATCCAAATTCCGCGTGCGCTTCCGCATCGACGGCGTGCTCCAGGAAATGCCGAGCCCGCCAAAAAAACTCCAGGCGGCGATGGTCAGCCGCATCAAGATCATGAGCGGCTCGATGAGCATTGCGGAGAAGCGGCTCCCGCAGGACGGCCGCATCCAGATCAAACTCGGCGACAAGGCGATCGACCTTCGCGTCTCGACGATCCCCACCGTCCACGGCGAGAGCGTCGTCATGCGGATCCTCGATAAAACCTCGCTCATGCTGGGGTTGCCGGACCTCGGGTTCCTTTCCGATGACCAGGCCAAGTTCGAAAAACAAATCAACCTGCCGGACGGGATCATCCTGGTCACGGGGCCGACCGGTTCGGGAAAAACCACGACCCTCTACGGCTGCCTGAATTACATGAACAAGCCGGACCGGAAGCTGATCACGGTCGAGGATCCGGTGGAATACCAGATGACCGGGATCAACCAGGTGCCGGTGAACGCGAGCATCGGCATGTCGTTTCCCGCCGCCCTGCGTTCGATCCTGCGCCAGGCGCCGAACATCATCATGATCGGCGAGATCCGCGATATGGAGACGGCGAGCATCGCGACCAACGCCTCGCTCACCGGCCACCTCGTGCTTTCCACCCTCCATACCAACGACGCCCCGAGCGCGATCGCCCGCCTCGTGGACATCGGGATCAAACCCTTCTTGGTTTCCACGTCGGTGCGCTCGGTGCTGGCGCAGCGCCTGGTGCGGCGGCTGTGCCCGAAATGCAAAGTTCCGGCGGATCTCACGGAATACGAGATGAACATGCTCCACATCGATGAAGGCCAGTTGAGCGGCGCGCACATCATGCGCCCGGTCGGCTGCGAGCTCTGCCGGGGCAAGGGCTACAAGGGGCGCATGGGAATCTTCGAACTGTTCCTCGTGGACGACGAGGTCCGCAACATGATCAACAACAACGCCTCCACGATCGCCCTGCGCCAGCGCGCGCGGGAGCTCGGGATGCGGACCCTGCGCGAGGACGGCATCCGGAAGGTTCTCGCCGGAATGACAACCGCCGAAGAAGTCCTCACCACCACCATGACCGATCTCGACTGACTGTATGGACGCGCGACAAGTCACGGACATTTTTGTGGAGCGTGGCCTCCTCACGAAGCAGGAGGCGGAGGGCTACATCAAACTGGCCGCCAAGAACGAAAAACCCATCGAGCAACTGCTGGTCGATTCCCTGGTGGTGGACGAAGAGGGATTTATCCGCGTGGTGGCCGATTCGATCGGGGCGGAAGCTTACAATCTCCAAGAGTTTGCCCCGGACACAACGGTCATCGGGCTGATCCCCTCCGGTCTGGCCCGCCTTCACGGTGCCATGCCGGTCATGGGCTCGGGAAACACGATTATCGTCGCCCTCATGGATCCGCTCAACCCGCAGACTATCGAGGATTTGAGGTTTGCCCTGGGCCGCGAGATCCAGGTGATGGTCGCCTTTCCCGCCCGCGTGGCCGACCTCATCCGCCAGCACTACGGTTCGGAGGTCACCAATTTCGACGACATTATCCGCCAGCTCGGCACGGGGTCGGATCTCGTCGTCACGGAAAGCGGTACCGACAGCTTCAACCTCCAGGCCGTCACCGCGGAGGCAAACACCGGCCCGATCATCAAATACGTGGACTTGATTCTCGACAAGGCCATCGCGGCCAGGGCGAGCGACATCCACTTCGAGCCGTTCGAGACCGAGTTCAAAATCCGCTACCGCGTGGACGGGGCGCTCTACGAGATGGACCCGCCGCCGCTCCACCTCGCCCTCCCGGTGATCTCCCGCGTGAAGGTGATGTCGAACCTCAACATCGCCGAGCGCCGGCTGCCCCAGGACGGCCGGATTCAAAGGACGATCGGCGGCAGGCCGGTGGACCTCCGTGTTTCCACACTGCCCACCGTATTCGGCGAGAGCGTGGTGCTGCGCGTTCTCGACCGGGCGAGCGTGAATCTCGAGCTGGAAACTCTCGGGGTGCCGGAGAACATCTACAACTACATCCTCCATGTCCTGCAAAAACCGAACGGGATTTTCATCGTCACCGGCCCGACCGGCTCCGGAAAAACCACGACCCTTTATTCCTGTCTGAGAAAAATCAACACGATCGATTCCAAGCTCCTGACAGCCGAGGACCCGGTGGAATACGAGATCGACGGGATCATCCAGGTGCCGATCAACGAGGGGATCGGCCTGACGTTCGCCCGCGTTCTCCGCGCGTTTCTCCGGCAGGATCCTGACCGGATTCTCGTCGGCGAAACCCGCGACGTCGAGACCGCGCAGATCTCGATCCAGGCCTCGCTGACCGGCCACCTGGTTTTCACGACCCTGCACACGAACGACTCGACCGGGGCCATCACGCGCCTGGTCGATATGGGCGTCGAGCCGTTCCTCATCTCCGCCTCGCTCGAGTGCATCCTCGCCCAGCGGCTCATCAGGAAAATCTGCACCAACTGCCGCACCACCTACGAGCCGAACGAACACGTCCTCGCCTCGCTCGGGCTCGGGATCCACGACATCGGCGACAAAAACTTCTACTACGGAAAAGGCTGCGAAGCCTGCAACAACACCGGCTACAAAGGCCGCAAAGGCATTTACGAGCTCCTGAAAATCTCGGACCCCATCCGCGAGATGATCAACGAGCGCGCCCCCGGCGTCCTCCTGCGACAGAAGGCGATCGAGCTCGGCATGACGACCCTGCGCGAGGACGGCATGCGCTCGATCTACGACGGCCTCACCACCATCGAGGAAGTCGTCAAATACACCTAGCCGGGGGCCGGTTCGGCCCGGTGCTTTGGGCTGGGCGAATTTGCGGCTTGCTATACGTGTATAGCGGTGGGAGATTCGATCCATGCTCGCCATCCGACTCGACAGCGACACCGAGAACCGCCTCGCTCTCCTGGCCAGGAAGACCGGGCGCACGAAAACTTTTTATGCCCGGGAGGCGATCCTCGAACATCTCCAGGACCTGGAGGACATCTATCTGGCCTCGCGGCGTTTGCTGCGTCCGGCCAAGACGTATTCCGCGAAGGACGTGAAGCGTGAGCTGGGTTTATAGGTTCGACGAACGGGCGTTGAAGGAACTCAAGAAGCTCGGACGCCAGGCGCAACGGGACATCATCGCCTATCTCGACGAGCGGGTTGCGGGCGATGGCGATCCGCGCCGGTTTGGCAAAGGGCTCAAGGCCGACCTGGCCGGGCTGTGGCGCTACCGGGTCGGCGATTACCGGATTCTTTGCCAGATCAAAGACCGCGAATTGCTCGTGCTGGTGGTCGCCGTCGGCCACCGCAGGGACGTTTACGAGTAGCCGTTGCCCGCCTTTTTTGTCGCGTGACTGTCCCGCCGACCGGGAATCTTCCGCTCAGTGTTTTGAACCCGAAAACGACGATTTTTGTAGAGGAATTCTGAAAGAATTTCTCAATCGCGGTTTTCGGGTTGAAAGAGCTTTCCCGCCCAGGATGAGGGATTCCACCTCGGCGGCAATGCTCAGGCGCAACGCGGCCGCAGCGGCCCGCTCGTGGGCGATCTCCGCCCGCGCGGCGGTCACCCGCTCCACAATCTTGCGCTGGACCTCCGGCGGCGGGAGCGGAACGCACAGCGTGCGAATCTCTTCGCTGTTGATATTGTTCTGCATGATTTGGCGGTTGGCAGACGGCGAGCTAGCGAAACGCTTTTCGCTTGGCGAGATTTCACCGCTGGCAGGCCGTTACCAGATTCTCAGGAGTCCGTAGCGCTCGAAAACCGGGTCGCAGCTGATCACGGAGAATCCACGCCGTTTGGCCTGCACCGCTTGGATCCGGTCGAATGGGTCCCCGTGATCCTGCTTCAAATCCCGGACGCCCGCCGCATCGGCGAACTCTACCGGAAGAACATCAAACCCGTTGTCCTCCAAAATCCCTGGCAAATCGCCAGCCAAGTCGTAGGGGAGCTTCAATATCCCCAAACCCACCTTGATCGCGGCTTCCCAGATGCTCGCGATGCTGACAAAACATTCCGAGCCCGCAGATTCCATCAGCTCTGCCGCGGCATCCGTCAGCTCCGGAGAGTTTTCGAACAGCGCGATCCACGCGTTGGTATCGACAAGATATTTCACATGTAGTCCTTGAACTCCTCGAGCGGGGCATCGAAGTCTGCAGCCATGGAGAATCCCGCCCCCTTTGCGCAACCGCGCTTCGCCGTTTTCCTTGGAGTGACCGGGATCATTTCCGCTACGCGCCTGCCGTGGCGCGTGATGAAAATCGACTGCCCTTTTTCGACCTCGTCCAACAGGCGCGAAAGGTGTGTCTTCGCTTCAAAAGCCCCGACTTCTTTAGCCATGCAATCAAGCTAGTTTGACGGGTTGATCCGTCAAGGATCGTTCCTGCGCCAAAACTTTGGCCGCAATCGTGGCCCCGTCAATCCGCCGCATTTTTCAGTTGGTCCTCCAAGCTTTTCCTCGCCTGCTCGAATTCCGACTCGCCCAAGCCTTGGGGAATGTTGATTTGTTCCGCCACAGTGACCGAGATGGTGGAAAATGGCAGCGGGATGATGAATCCATCCCATGTTTTCATTCGGAAGCACCGCGAGAAGCTCGCGTGCAGGGGAATGATCGGGGTGCCGGTGGTCTGCGCCAGCAGGATCACGCCCGGGCCAAGGCTGTATCGCGGCCCTCGGGGACCGTCTGGAGTGATCGCGATGTCCTCCCCCTCGCGGATCAGCCTGACGAGTTCGAGCAATGCCCGCGAACCCCGCCGGGAGCTGGAGCCGCGGACCGAACCCATCCCAAATGCCCCGACGAACTGGGAGAGGATTTCCCCGTCTTTGCTCGGGCTGGTGAGCACGGTGACCCCGCGCCGCCGGGATTTCGGGTAGCGCCGGTAGAAGGCGTAGGTGATGCCGAGAATCCTGTTGTGCCAGAAGCAGAGGAGGCAGGGCTCCGGGAAAGCATTCCGGCTGAGCCCGCAACGGTCGTCGAGCCGCAGGCGGATGGTCAGGAAAAGCGCTTTCAGGATCGTTGATCCGACGAGGGCGAGCAGGCGTTCGCGTTTCATGGGAGGAATTCGGCCAGGACTTTTTTGATCGTCGGCCGGGCGAGCGATGCCAGGTGTTCGTTGGCGTAGGCGACCCACGCGATCCCGCTCGATGTGTCGAGCGGCGCATCCGGAAATCCCCCCAACGGATGCTCGTAAACCGCCCCCGCCTTTTTTAAAACCAGCCACGCGCAGGCATCATACGGGTGGCAGACCAAGGAGGAAGATTCCAGGTCCAGCGCGCGGAATACCAGCGGGCGCCAATCGCCGACCATCCGGTCGTGGCCGGCGATCACCTCGTAAAACTGGCCGCCGGTCGAGATATACTGGTCGTCGAAAACCGCCGGCGAAGGCGACGAGTTGAGCCCGATCAACTCGTCCCAGATCCGCTCCTCGATCTGTGCCGTCAATGTCCGGCCTTCGGGAAAAAACTTTGCGAGCGATGAGAACCCGTGCGCGAAATCCGTGGCCGTCGAGGGGGCGGTGACGAGCGGTTCGACCGAGCCTCCCCGGAGATCATGGGCTGTCCCGATGAGCGGTCCGCCGGATGTGGCGCTGAGCTGGTCGGAGCGCCACTGTTTGGACGTGGGGATTTCGGTCATCGCGGCGGCGACAATCCCGGAGAGCATCGTCCCTTCGCCCCGCTGCGGGGCAATGCCTCCGAGCGCCCAGGCGCTCCGCTTGTCATACATGATCCCCCGCGTGCCGTCGACCGGGTCCAGAATGCATTTCCACCGCGTGCCCGCGACCGCCGTGCCCAGGGGAAAACACAGGTCGTGCTCGATGCCTTCCATGACGACCTGAACCGGCCACTCGTCCGGCCAGTGTTGCTCAAACCACGCCAAGATCGCCTCCTCGCCGAACTTGTCCACCGCGTAAATCGTGTCCCCGCCCGCGTAGCCGGATACCGAGGCGATGGAGGATGCACCCGCTCTCCCCAGCACAACCGCGTCGCGGATCGCGATCCCAAGCGCGCACAGCAAGCGCCGGAGGTCGTCGTTGGAAGCACTGGACATCCGGTCAGGTTAACCGCAACTTCCAAAACCAAAACCCCATTTTTCGGTTTTGACCAAAGGCGGCAACTTGTCGAACCAAGTCGCAGACCAGCAAGGAGGTAGATATTTGCGGGGCTCATGTGTCTTGCCTTTTCTGGCGGGACACGAAAGAATCCCACGGTCGGCTTCCGCTTGGGGAGGATCGTCGGCCAAACCACACACACACGTGAAAATTCTTGTTACTGGCGGTGCCGGGTTTCTGGGTTCCCACTTATGCGAACGCCTGCTCGAAGCGGGCGAGGAGGTGGTCTGTCTGGACAACTTTTTTACGGGCCGCAAATCGAACGTCGGGCACCTGGTGGGGAACCCGCGCTTCGAGCTGATCCGGCACGACGTGATCGACCCGTTCAAAGTCGAGGTGGACCAGATCTACAACCTGGCCTGCCCGGCGTCGCCGCCGCACTACCAGTTCAACCCGATCAAAACGACGAAGACATCGGTGATGGGCGCGATCAACTGCCTGGGCCTGGCGAAGCGCGTCAAGGCCCGCGTGTTCCAGGCTTCGACATCGGAGGTTTACGGGGATCCGGAGATCCACCCGCAGACCGAGGACTACTGGGGGCACGTGAACCCGATCGGCTTGCGGTCGTGCTACGACGAGGGCAAGCGCTGCGCGGAGACGCTGTTTTTCGACTACCACCGCGAGAACAAGGTGGATATCCGAGTGATCAGGATCTTCAACACCTACGGCCCGCGCATGCTGGCGAACGACGGGCGCGTGGTGTCGAATTTTGCCGTCCAAGCCCTGCGCGGCGAGGATCTGACCGTTTACGGCGATGGCTCGCAGACCCGCTCGTTTTGCTACGTGGACGATCTCATCGAGGGCTTTCTCCGCTTCATGAACCAGACGGAGATCATCGGGCCCATGAATCTCGGGAACCCCGGGGAATTCACCATGCTGGAACTCGCGGAACTCGTCCTGCGCAAGGTCGGCGGAAAATCGCGCATCACCCACAGGCCGCTCCCCGCCGACGACCCGAAACAGCGGCGCCCGGATATCTCTCTCGCCAGAAAGCATCTGGGCTGGGAGCCGAAAGTGCCATTGGAGGAAGGCATCGAACGCACGATCGCGTATTTCCGGAAATCGCTCGGGCTCGCCTGATTTTTGAACCCACCCGCAATTTTACCCCCCTCGCAATGACAGACACAATCCTCGTCACCGGCGGTGCCGGATTCATCGGCACGAATTTTGTCCTGGACTGGATCCGCGAAACCGGAACCCCGCTCGTCAATCTCGACAAGCTCTCCTATGCCGGAAACAGGGAGAGCCTCGCGCCCCTCGCGGGCGACCCGCGCCACATCTTCGTGCACGGGGACATTGGCGACGCCTCGCTGGTCGCCGGGCTTCTCGAAACCCACCGGCCGCGCGCGGTCGTGAATTTTGCCGCGGAATCTCACGTCGACCGCTCGATCCACGGGCCGCGCGATTTCATCCAGACGAACATCGTCGGCACGTTCGAGTTGCTCGAATCCGTGCGCGGGTATTGGAACGCGCTCGGGGATCAGGAAAAAAGGGCTTTCCGATTCCTCCACGTTTCGACCGACGAGGTTTACGGATCGCTGAAAAATGGCGACCCCGCGTTCACGGAATCCAACCGCTACGAGCCGAACAGCCCCTACTCGGCCTCGAAAGCGGCCAGCGACCACCTTGTCCGTGCCTACCACCACACCTACGGGCTCCCGGTTCTCACCACGAACTGCTCGAACAACTACGGCCCGTTCCAGTTCCCCGAAAAGCTCATCCCGCTGATGATCGTGAACGCGCTGGCCGGAAAGCCGCTTCCCGTCTATGGCGACGGCCAGCAGATCCGAGACTGGCTCTACGTCGGCGACCATTGCAGCGCGATCCGCAGGGTCCTCGAAGCGGGGTCGGTCGGGGAGGTTTACAACATCGGCGGCTGGAACGAAAAACCGAACATCGAAATCGTCCATACCATCTGCGGCTTGCTGGACGGGATCCGCCCGCGCGCGGACGGCCAGTCCTACCGCACCCAGATCACGGCGGTGACCGACCGGCCCGGCCACGACAGGCGCTACGCCATCGACGCGGGAAAAATCGAGCGCGAGCTCGGGTGGCGGCCTTCCGAGACATTCGAGACCGGCATCCGCAAGACCGTCCGCTGGTATCTCGAAAACCAGGCATGGGTCGCGAACGTCCAGTCGGGTGCCTACCGCGAGTGGGTCGAAAAAAACTACACCGGGCGCGCGGCATGAAAATCCTCCTGTTCGGACAATCCGGGCAGGTCGGCTGGGAGCTCCGGCGCAGCCTTGCGCCGCTGGGCGAGCTGCTCCCTCTGAGCTCGGCGAGCCCCGGGCTTTGCGGCGATCTCCGGAACGCCGCCGGCATCGCCGAAACCAGCCGCGATTTTTCTCCGGACGTGATCGTGATCGCGTCTGCCTACACCGCTGTGGACAAGGCCGAATCCGAGCCCGAACTGGCCGAGTCCCTCAACGCCCGAGGCCCGGAAGCGCTCGCGAGGTCGGCGCTCGAGTGCGGGGCGCTCCTCGTCCACTACTCGACCGACTACGTCTTTGACGGGAGCGGGACACGGCCCTGGACCGAATCCGATCCCACGGGACCGCTGAACGTCTATGGCCGGACAAAGCTTGCCGGCGAACTCGCGATCCAGCGCTCGGGCTGCCGGTATTTGATCTTCCGCACGAGCTGGGTCTATTCCTCCAAAGGGAAAAACTTTGCCCGGACGATCCTCAAGCTGGCGGCCGAGCGGGAGAGCCTTTCCGTGGTCGCCGACCAGGTCGGGGCTCCGACCGGGGCTGATCTCCTGGCCGATGTCACCGCGCACGCGATCAGGCGGGCGCTCCGGGACCCCTCGCTTTCAGGAATCTACCACCTCTGCGGCAGCGGGGAAACCTCGTGGCACGGATACGCGGAATTTGTCTGCGATTTTGCCCGCCGGGCAGGCTGCCCGCTGAAGGCCGAAACCATCGAGCCCGTCCCTAGCAGCGCCTTCCCCACGCCTGCACGCCGCCCCCTGAATTCGCGCCTGGACACCTCGAAACTGCGCCAGGCATTTGACCTGAACCTCCCGTTCTGGCAGGATGGCGTCGAACGCATGCTGCTCGAAACTCTCCCCGACAAACCATGAAAATCCGCAAAGGCATCATCCTCGCTGGCGGCTCTGGAACCCGCCTCTACCCGATCACCCAGGCCGTTTCCAAGCAGCTCCTGCCGGTTTACGACAAGCCGATGATTTACTATCCGCTGAGCACGCTCCTGCTCGCGGGCATCCGTGAAATCCTGATCATCTCGACTCCGGCCGACCTGCCTTCGTTCCGGCGGCTCCTCGGCGACGGATCCCGTCTCGGCGTTTCCTTTTCTTATTGCGAGCAACCGAGCCCGGACGGCCTCGCGCAGGCCTTCATCCTCGGGGAATCCTTTCTGGGCGGAAGCCCGGCGGCGCTCGTGCTCGGAGACAATCTCTTCTACGGCAGCGAGCTCACCCAGGTGCTGGTCGAGGCCGATGCCTGGCGCGAGGGGGCCACGATTTTCGCCTACGAGGTCACCAATCCCTCGGATTACGGCGTCGCCGAATTTGATGCGGACGGCCGCGCGATCTCGCTCGAAGAAAAACCCGCGACCCCCAAGAGCCGCTACGCCATCCCCGGCCTCTATTTCTACGACGGGCGCGCCGCGGCGCTCGCCCGCTCGCTCAAGCCCTCGCGCCGCGGGGAACTCGAGATCACCGACCTCAACCGCCTTTACCTCGAGGAGGGGACGCTCCGCGTCAAGCGGTTCGGCCGCGGCACCGCGTGGCTCGACACCGGCACCCACGAGTCCCTGCTCGAAGCCGGCGACTTCGTGCGCGCCATCCAGAACCGGCAGGGCCTCCAGATCGCCTGCCTCGAAGAAATCTCCTTCAACAAAGGATGGCTGACCGTCGATCAACTCGCGGAAACGGCCGCGCGATTCGGAAAATCCACCTACGGCACCTACCTGAAAAGCATCCTCGAAAGACACAACCCATGAGAACAGAACCGTTGAAAATCGAAGGGGCAATGCTCCTGCAACCGAAGCTTTATGGCGACGACCGCGGGTTCTTTCTGGAAACGTGGAACCGCAAGGTCTTCGCCGACATCGGGCTCGACTACGATTTTGTCCAAGACAACCACAGCAGATCCTCGAAGAACGTGCTCCGCGGAATGCACTACCAGGTCAACGGAAAGGCCCAAGGGAAAATCGTCTGGGTTTCGAGCGGCACCGTTTTCGACGCCGTGGTGGACCTGCGCGAGGGATCGCCGACGTTTGGCAAGTGGGATGGGCGGCTCCTCACCAGCACCTGCCACGAACGCCTCTGGGCTCCGCCGGGCTGCGCCCACGGCTTTCTCGTCGTCAGCGACCACGCCGACTTCCATTACAAATGCACCGACTACTATTCGCCCAAGGATGAAAGGATCCTGCGCTGGGATGACCCGGAAACCGGTATCTATTGGCCGATCCCGATCGGCTGGAAGCCCCAGGTCGCGCCGCGCGATGCGGGGGGGCTCCCGTTTTCCGAGTGCGAGAAATACCGTGCCGACGCCGATCTCGGCCGCGGATTTCCGGCGCGATCAGCCGCTCGCTAGCCTGCATCTCTCGCACTCCGACTTCGGAAGTTGCAAGCTGTACTGGCCTGTGACCGTCGGTCGCTTGGCAGGATCGACGCGCATAGCCGCAGCTAGAACGCGACTGTGAGAGACGCGGGCTTAGAGCGGTTTAAGTATAAATGGAGCCACGGCGCTCTGTCGCCGTGCCGGCGCTGCGCCTCGACAGAGCGAGGCGACTACAACGATGTTTCCGGCCATGACTTTATTTAAACCGCTCTAGCTTCGTTCCTGGCACGCGTGGGCGTGATTGACGCTGGCAACCATGTGTGATACTCTTTTTGTATCACACGATGCCAACAGCGCCCCAAGACCCGAGAACGGCGACCGTCCGCGACCTTCGCAACCGCTTTGCCGATGTGGCGAAATGGATCGAGGACGGCGAGAAAGTGACCATTACCCGGCATGGCGCGGCCTTCGCCACATTGGCCCCGGCGCGGCCGGCGAAGCCCCGCAAGCCGGATTGGAAGGCGAGGTTCAAGCTGCGCCCTCCCATTCCCGCCAACCGGATGCTGACCAAGGAGGAAACACAGGCGTTTTACGATGACATGAGGGGCGAGCTATGACCCCGGCGGCAGAGTATGCGGATTCCTCATTCCTCATGTCCTTGAATGTCGAGGATGCGAACACGGAAGAAGCCAAGCGGTTTATGTCCGGGAACCCCTCTGCCTTGCATTTCAACCCCCTTCACCGGCTGGAAGTGCGCAACGGTTTGCGGCTTCGAGTCTGGCGGGGTGAGATTGATGCGCCCCGGCGGGCTGCGGCGTTGCGGCAGGTCGAGGAAGACCTTGCGGACGGCGTTCTTGTTCATGTCTCCGTGCCGTGGACGGAGGCCCTTCGCAAAGCCGAGCAACTGAGCGCGGCCCATGCCGAGCAGATCGGCAGCAGAACGGCGGACACGCTCCATGTTGCGGCGGCGACGCTGGCAGGAACGAGACGTTTTCTCTCTTTCGACAAGCGGCAGCGCGAGCTCGCCAAGTCGGCAGGTCTGGACGTGAAACCGTGACACCGGAGAGATCCCGGATGGGCGCATGACGGGAAAGTTGCCGTCTCGCGCAGGAAGGCAGGGACAGGCCTCCGGGCTGTCCGGGAATACCTCCAGAGGCGGCCGGGGACGTCCCGCCCAATGCTGTCAGGATAAGATCGCATGGCATCCTGTCTATGCGGCGGGAGGAGGCCATGCTGGGCGTCCCCGGCGGGGACCAGCCGGAAAGCTCAGGGCAGCTCGTGCTTTATCCGTGTCCATCCGCGGTTCGATTTTCGTTTCTGGGCTGAAACTTGTTTTCCATTGAATTCGGCCCATATTGCAGCTACGCATCCACAATGGCACGTCGCAAGAAATCCTCCATCAGCCCGCTCTGGCTGTTTTTGGCCGTCGGCCTGATTTTGGTTGCCTTTGTAGGCTCCCGGTTTTTTTTGTCATCGGGGTCGGACCCCTACCGGACGATCGCCGCGCTCGATGTTTCTTCCTACATGGAAAACGCGAACAGCCTGCGCGGGAACATTTATAAAGCTGAGGGCGAGGTCTCGAACTCGCTCGCCTGGTCGCCCACCGCCGGACGGCTCATTGCGGTGGATGTGGGAAATGAGACCATTCCCGTGCTGGTGACGCCGGAGTTCAACGCGACCAATATCCAGAAAGGCCAGAAGTTCCGTTTTGTCCTCGAAGTGGACCCGAAAGGGGTTTTGAAAACCAAGAAATTGGCCCAGCAATGAGGACCCCAGCCATCTTGGTTTTCACGCTCGTTTTTGGTGCGGCCTCCGCGTGGCCACAGGGCCAGGTCCCGGAGGGGGCCGGGGACTCGAAAGCCGCCACGGGCGGGGCGCGTCCCGGGCAGATGAACCCGGGATTCATAGGCAGGGACGTCCCCCATTTCGATCCGGGGAACGACACGATGTCCTACGACGGGAAGCTCTGGAACATCAACGACAACCGCCTGTTCCGCGCGAGATTTGAAAAATATCTGAACGCGGCCCCGGCGACCGACGCCGCCGATGTCGCCTACCGGCAGACGATCGACAAGATCATGGATCTCCTCTCGCCAGGGAAAGCCACGAAGGCGAACCAAGACGCCGCATTCGCCCTCCTGAAGGAAGCGTCCAAATACAAGGACGACGCGAACCTCTGCAGCATTTTGTCGGACGCGATCTACTCCGCGCAGAACACCCTGGCGCAAGTCGAGAGGCTGAAGCGCGACAACGCGCTCTGGGAAAAGCAGCGGGCCCAAGCCGAATGGAACAACGAGGTCGCGGCGACCGGCAGCACCCTCGTGCCCAAGATTGCCAAGGACGACGCCCTCGGGCAGGAAAACCAGAAGCTCGCGCGCGATGCCCGCGTCGCGACCGTGAAGCGGAAGCTCTCCGAGGCCGGGCAGACGATCGAGAACAACAAAATCCGCATGGCCAGCCTCGAACTGACCGCCAAAGGCTACCTCCAGGCGCTCATCATGCAATTTTTCGCCACCCGCCGGTTCGAGCACGTCATCATCGCCAACCGCTTCTACCGCGCACTTTACACGGACGGCGACAACTCGATCGACGTCTTCAAGAAAATGGTGGACACGCTTCCTGCGAACAAGGACGCCGGGCAGGTGAAGGTCCAGGCGGAGTTTGACCCGAAGGTCTCCGGCGAAGCCAAAGGCGGCGGATACGTCGCGGGCGGCACCGGAACCAACGGCACCGGTGCCGGCGGGGGAACCTACGTGCCTTCCGGCCAGTCGTTCTCCGCGCAGGGCATCAAGATGGGCATCCAGAATCTCGGCGTCGAAAGCCTCGTCGGCGGCGTGGCATCCGCCGCCCAGGCGGTCAGCAAACTCATCAACTCGCTCAGCCAGCTCGACGGCCTCGCCAGCGAGGCGATCCGCGATGTCAACGAGGGCGTCGAGGCCTACAAATTCTTGATTTCGAAAAACGAGATGAAGAGCGCGACCGAGCGGCTGGCGGAGACGTTCGCGCTCGGCGAATTTTTGCCGTCGGTCCGCCTGCTGAGCCGGGAGGACAAGCGCCGGGCACTCGATTTCTCCCAGAAGGGGAACGAGCTTCTGGCCGCGCTCGAAGTCAACGACCTCACCCGCGCGGAAAAGCTGGTCAACGAGCTGCAGACGATCGCCGTCGATTTCGACGTGAGCAAACCGCTCGCGAAGGTCGAAACCGCCAAGACGGTCAGCTCGATGCACCTCGCCAAGGCCCGCAACGCGGCTGCGAGCGGAGACAAGGTGACCATGGAAGCGGAGCTGAAGGCCGCCGCGGAAATCTGGCCCCGGAACCCCGCGTTGACGGAGGTCGGAGGGATGATCTTCAGCCAGTCCGACGTGCAGCAGCGGGCGATCACGGATTTCGACCAGTTGCTGGGCCAGAAAAACTACCGGCAGATTTTCGATGACAAAATGCGGTTCATCGCGGCGACGGCGATGTTCCCCGAGAAGCAGGAGCAGCTCCGCAAGGTCCTCGACAACATGGCCCTGGTCGAAGCCGCGATCATCCGCGCCCAAGAGGTCGAGAAGCGAGGGGATTTCGCCGGGGCATGGGAAAGCGCCGAGTCGGCCTACCGCCAGTTCCCGGAGGACAACAAGCTCAACCAGGTCCGCGCCAACCTCACCACGCGCGCGTCGGATTTTGTCCGGGCGCTCAAGCAGGCCGAGGAGCAGGAGAAAAAAGACCAGTTGGGGTCCTCGCTCGCCTGGTATTTGAAGGCCCAGAAGAACTACCCCGCCAGCGATTTCGCGCGCCAGGGCATCGAGCGGATCAACCTCCGCTTGCTCCCGGACGCCAAATAGCAGCAAACGCGGAGGCCGCCGGTGAAACAAAAAATCCTCATCGTGGACGGCCACAGCATGATCTTCCAGTGGCCGGAGCTCGCGCAAAGGTATGCGGCGGTGGGGGCCTCGGTCCGCGAGACGCTCGTCCGGATGCTGACCTCCTTGCAGGACAATTCCGGTTGGACTGTCGCGGTGGTTTTTGACGGAAGAGGGGACAAGCCTTCGATCGAGGGAAATCCCGGCGGGATCAAAATATTCTATTCCAAAGACGGGCAGACCGCGGATTCCATCATCGAGCGGCTCGCTGCGAAATACGCATCCGGCTGCGATGTCACGGTGGCCACCGACGACCACCTGGAACGGACGACCGTCGAGTCATTTGGCGCGACCGCCATTTCCTCCCGCCAGCTCCAGTCGGAAATCGAAGCGGCAGAAAGGGACGTGCAGGTGGCGATCAGCCGGATGCGGGGCAGATAACTCAACCCGAAAACGGATTTTAGACAGAATTAACAGAATGGGCAGAATTCAGCGGAAGAGGCTTGCAACAGGAGGAAGAGAAACATTTCAGGACCGTGTGGATTCCGTGTAACTCATTCCGTTAATTTTGTTAATTCTGTCAAAACTTCTTCTATCGCTGGATCCGGGCTCAACAGATCCTGAGCCCGGTTTCCGGATTGAACAGATGGGCGCTGTCGGCCCGCATCTCAAAGCGGAGCCGGTGGCCGGCTTCCCGCTGGTCCACAGACGCGTGGGTCCGGCTGATCACCGTGTGCGCGCCGGTTTGCAGATGAATATAGGTCTCGGCCCCCATGGGCTCGACGATGTCCGCGACGGCCTGGAAGGAATTTTCGGGGAGCGGTTTCCCGTGCGGCACCATGGCGCAGCTTTCCGGACGGATCCCGAGGGTGACTTCCTTCCCGATATACGCCCTGGCAGCCGCGCGGGGGCCCAGGTTGAGTTCCACGGCCCCGCCTTTGGTTTCCTTGAATGCCACCCCGTCTCCGTCCGCGCGCAGCGTGCCTTTGAGAAAATTCATCGGCGGGCTCCCGAGGAATCCGGCGACGAACAGGTTGGCCGGCTCGTTGTAGAGTTTGAGCGGGGCATCGGTTTGCTGGATGACACCTTCCTTGAGCCCGGTCTCTGGATTCAGGACCGCGTCCATCACGACAATGCGCGTGCCCATCGTCATGGCCTCGACCTGGTCGTGGGTGACATAGATCATTGTCGCCTGGAGCCTCTGGTGCAGCTTGATGATTTCGGTGCGCATCTGGACGCGCATCTTGGCGTCGAGGTTTGACAGCGGCTCGTCGAAAAGAAAAACCTTCGGCTGCCGGACGATCGCGCGCCCGACCGCGACCCGCTGGCGCTGGCCGCCGGAGAGGGCTTGGGGCTTGCGCTCCAGAAGCTGTTCGAGGCCGAGAATCGCCGCGGCCTCGTTCACCCGCTTTTGGATTTCTGCCCTGGGAAATTTCCTGAGCTTCAACCCGAACGCCATGTTCTCGAAGACGCTCATGTGCGGGTAGAGCGCGTAGTTCTGAAAAACCATGGCGATGTCGCGATCCTTCGGCGGCACGTCGTTGACGCGCTTCTCCCCGATAAATATTTCCCCCCGGGAGATTTCTTCGAGGCCGGCGATCATCCGGAGCGTGGTGGATTTCCCGCATCCGGAGGGGCCGACGAACACGACGAACTCGCGGTCGGCGATCTCGATGTTGAAGTCCCGGACGGCCGTGACGTCCTTGCCTTTGTCGCCGGGGTAGATTTTGCAAATGCCGGTCAGGGTTACCTTCGCCATGCGTCTTTCTTGTTGTCTGTTCTCCTCGTGCCCGTGGATTTAAGATCCGCGGTGGGCGGTCGCGGACCTGTTAAAGGTCAGCATCAAAGATCGCCCGGCGGAGAAAGTCAACCGGGGCGGCAGGTCCCCGGTTCCGCGCGTAACGCCAACGATGGGAGGGTGAGGCTCCGTCCAAACCCATAAATGACGGCTCAGACGGAGCTTCGCCCTCCCAGGATGGAGGCTCGCCCTCAACTCACGTTATCGACATCTCGTCGATTCGTTCCCCTCTCATTTCTTACGCACGGATTTGGGCAGGGCATGTCATCCGCATGATCGGGCAGATGGCGCAGGGGATTCAACCGTCGAGGTCGCCCCACTTCTTGCCGAGGATTTGCAGGCACTCGAACACCTCGTAATCCGTCAGGGTCCGTTGGCCGAGTTCGATTCTGGTATATGTGGCCGGGTCGATTTCCCAGCCGCCGTTTTGAAGTCGGCGGACCATTTCCGGCAGATCAAACAGCCAACGGCGAACTTCGCACAAACCCCTTGGTCGGGGCTCTCCATCTTCTTTTTCGGTTTTTGCCGCGTTACCGATAGACCTCGCGCCGGTGGCCAATTTCAATCACGAGAACGAGGAGGATGTCGTCGCTAATCTGGTAGAGAATCCGGTAATCGCCCACACGTTGCCGGAAGATATCATGGCTTCCGGCGAGTTTGACGCTGCCGGGACCTCGGGGATCGGATGCAAGGGAATCAATAGCGGTCCGCAGTCGCCTGTAGAGGGCAGCATCCTTAAGGGATCGAAGGAACTTTTCGGCCCGTTTCTCGACTTCAACCGTGTAGGGCATCCAGCTCCTGCTTCAGATTCTGCCAAGAGACGGGCCTTTCGCCTGTCTTGATTTCGGAGAGGGCGGCACGTGCGGTTGCCAGATCCTGGAGGTCTTCCAGAAGCTGAGACAAGTCTGCCAATGGCAGCTTGGATGCCGCTTCCTCGATTTCTAAAACCGTGCTCATGGGGGAGAATGTAGCGCGGCCTTGAGCCGGTGACAAGCGCGCTGAACTTGGCTGAACTCGGAGGTTGCCGCAAACTCGGGGTTTTCGACGGCTTCGTCTCGGGAGGGTTGTCGGGAGGGCCCGCGTATTGACGCCTTTTCGGAAAATTGGGGATTCGTTTTTTTGCTTCCATTGATCGCGCGTTCCAACGAGTCGAAGAAGGATTCGCCGAAAGGCGGGTTCCGAAATAATCCTTTCATCCCGGCACCTTCCTCCTTCATCCTTAGCTGTTCATGCGAACTCCATTATTTGACGCCCACGTTGCCGCTGGCGGGCGGATGGTTGACTTTGCCGGATGGGAGATGCCGGTCCAGTATTCCGGGATCCTCGACGAGCACAGGACGGTCCGGGAATCGGCGGGGGTTTTCGACGTGTCGCACATGGGGGAGTTTTTTGTCGGTGGTCCCGGGAGCGCGGCATGGCTGGATTCCTTGCTGACGAACAATGTCGCGGCCCTCGCGGACAGCACGGCGCAGTATTCTCTCATGCTCAACGAGCGGGGAGGGGTCATCGACGACCTGATCGTCTGCCGCCTCGGCGCGCAAAAGTTCCTGCTCGTCGTCAATGCCTCGATGATCGAGGAAGACGCGGCCTGGATGAGCGCCCGTTTGGTCGCGGGCGTCGAGTTCGAGAACGCGAGCGCGCAGTTCGGCGCATTGGCTGTTCAGGGCCCGTCGTCGGGGGGCATCTTCGAAAAGCTGTTCGGCCGGAAAATGCCGGCGGAACGGAACCGGGTTATCGAGGCCGGGGAGGGTTTTGTAGCGACGACCGGATACACCGGCGAGGCGGGGTTCGAGTGGATCATGCCCGCGGGCGCAGCCGCCCCCGCATGGCGGCGCTGCCTCGATGCCGGCGCGAAACCCTGCGGGCTCGGAGCGCGCGACACGCTCCGCCTCGAAATGTGTTATCCGCTCAACGGTCAGGACCTCTCGCCCGAACGCACCCCGCTCGAAGCCGGGCTCGGGTTTTTTGTCGATCTCGGCAAACCGGACTTCGTTGGGAAAACCGCACTGGCCGCACAGAAGGAGGCCGGAGTTCCCGTCCGGCTCTGCGCCCTCCGCGTCACGGAAAAAGCCCCGCCGATCCGCCCGCACTATCCCGTGTGGGTCGGCGGCAATCCGGTGACCGAGACGACGAGCGGGGCACTGTCCCCCTCGCTCGGCGACGGGATCGCCCTCGCCTACCTGCCGGTCGAATTTTCGAAACCTGGGCAGGAAGTCGAAATCGAAGTGCGCGGACGCAGATTCCGCGCTTGCGTTCGCAAAAAACCGCTTTACCTAAAGGAAACATGAACGAAAACCTCCGCTACGCCGAAAGCCACGAATGGATCCTCGTCGAGGGCGACACCGGCACGGTCGGCATCAGCGACCACGCCCAAGCCGAACTCACCGATATCGTCTTTGCCGAACCGCCTCCGGTCGGAAAAATCCTCGCGGCGGGCGAAGTCGCGGCCGTGGTCGAATCCGTCAAGGCCGCCAGCGATATTTACAGCCCGGTCTCCGGGGAAGTGATCGCGCGGAACGAAGCCTTGGACGCGAATCCCGCCCTGCTGAACACCGACCCGTTCGGCGCCGGATGGATCTACAAAATCCGGCTCTCGAACCCGGGCGAAGTGGAGGCCCTCAAAGATTCCGCCGCCTACCGCGCGCAGATCGGGGCATGAGCACATTCGCCTCCCGCCATATCGGGACCTCCGGGGCTGGACTGGAATCCATGCTCCGCGTCGTGGGAGCAGCTTCGCTGGACGCCCTCATCGACGAAACCGTTCCCGCGAGCATCCGCCTCGGCCGCGAACTCGCGCTGCCCGCCGCGCGCTCGGAGGAACAGGCGCTCGCCGACCTCCGCGCTTTGATGGACCGCAACGTGGTCGCGCAGTCCTGCATCGGAGCGGGCTACCACGGGACGTACACCCCCGCGGTCATCCGCCGGAACATCTTGGAAAATCCGGGCTGGTATACCGCTTACACGCCGTATCAGGCGGAGATCGCCCAAGGCCGGCTGGAGGCGTTGCTCAATTTTCAGACGATGGTCTGCGACCTCACGGGCATGCAGATTTCCAATGCCTCCCTGCTCGACGAGTCCACCGCCGCGGCCGAGGCCATGACCCTCTGCCACGACATCAAGGGCGGCGACGCATTTTTTGTCGCCGACCACTGTCATCCCCAGACCATCGCCCTGCTCCGCACCCGCGCGGAACCGCTCGGCATCAGGATTCTCGCCGGCCCGGCCGAGTCCGGCCCGGAGGAACCGGCCTTCGGCGCACTCTTCCAATACCCGGCCACCGACGGGACGATCACCGATCTCGGGAGTTTCATTTCCCGCACGCACGAAGCCGGGGCTCTCGCGGTCGTCGCCGCCGACCTGCTGGCCCTCACCATCATCACGCCGCCGGGAGAGTTGGGCGCGGACATCGTTGTCGGCTCGGCCCAGCGGTTCGGGGTTCCGCCCGGATTCGGGGGCCCCCATGCCGCATTTCTGGCCACGCGCGACGAGCACAAGCGCCGGATGCCCGGACGGCTTGTCGGCGTCTCCAAAGATGCCGCCGGGAACCCCGCCCTGCGCCTCACGCTCCAAACGCGCGAACAGCATGTCCGCCGCGAAAAAGCCACCAGCAACATCTGCACGGCGCAGGTTCTTCTCGCGGTCATGGCCTCGATGTATGCGGTTTACCACGGGCCGGAGGGTCTGCGAGCGATCGCCGAACGGGTCCACCGTCATGCCCTCCGCCTCGCCGGTTCGCTCGCGCACCTCGGCTACGCCGTGCATCCGGGACCGTTTTTCGACACCGTGCGTGTCTGGCTCGGAAGCCGGCATGCCGACGAGGTGCTCGTCCGCGCCGCCACCCGCGGGATCAACCTCCGCAAGCTTGACGAGCACGCGGTCGCGATTGCCCTCGATGAAACCACCGGCGACTTGCGGCCGCTGCTCGAGGTTTTCGGCGGGACTCCCGGCGATCTTTTCGAGGATCTTCCCGAGGTGATCGGGCCGTCGCTCCGGCGCAGGTCGGATTTTCTCACACACCCGGTTTTCCATTCGCACCACACCGAGACCGAGATGCTCCGCTATATCCGCCGCCTCGAGGCGAAAGACCTCTCGCTCACGACTTCGATGATCCCGCTCGGCTCATGTACGATGAAGCTCAACGCCGCGTCCGAGATGCTGCCCGTGACGTGGGAGACGGTCGCCCAGCTTCATCCGCTCGCGCCGCAGGACCAGGCCGCCGGGTATTTCGAAATGGCCGCCGAACTCGAGACGTGGCTCGCGGAAATCACCGGGTTCGCCGCAGTTTCCTTGCAGCCGAATGCGGGTTCGCAGGGCATCTATGCGGGCCTTCTCGCCATCCGGGCCTGGCACCGTTCGCGCGGAGAGTCCCACCGCGATGTCTGCCTGATCCCGACCTCCGCGCATGGAACGAACCCCGCGAGCGCGGCTATGGCCGGGATGCGTGTTGTGCCCGTGGCGTGCGACCCGCTGGGAAATATCGACCTGTCCGATCTGCGCGCCAAGGCGGGCCCCCACCGCGGCTCGCTGGCCGCCGTAATGGTGACCTATCCGTCCACGCACGGGGTTTTCGAGGAAGGAATCCGCGAGCTATGCGACATCGTCCATGCCGCGGGGGGCCAGGTTTACATGGACGGCGCGAACATGAACGCGCAGGTCGGGCTCTGCCGTCCGGGCGATATCGGCGCGGATGTCTGCCACCTGAACCTCCACAAGACGTTCTGCATCCCGCACGGCGGCGGCGGCCCGGGTGCCGGGCCGATCTGTGTCGCCGCCCACCTGGCTCCCTTCCTGCCGGGGCATCCCCTCGCGCACAACAACGCTGTCGGCCCGGTCTCCCAAGCTCCGTTCGGCAGCGCCAGCCTCCTGGTGATTTCCTGGATGTATATCGCGATGATGGGCCCGCGCGGCCTCCGCGATGCCACCGCCGCGGCGATCCTCAACGCGAACTATATCGCCGCGCGGCTCGACGGGTATTTTCCCGTCCTCTTCAAAGGCGCACGCGGCCGAGTGGCGCACGAGTGCATCCTGGATCTGCGCGAATGGAAAGATCGCTCGGGCATCGAGGTCGCGGACGTCGCCAAGCGGCTCATGGATTTCGGGTTCCATGCGCCGACGATGAGCTGGCCGGTGGTGGGAACCCTCATGGTCGAGCCCACGGAGAGCGAGTCGCAGGCCGAACTTGACCGCTTCTGCGAGTCGATGAGCACGATCCACGGAGAGCTCTGCGCGATCGAGCGCGGCGAACTCGACCGGGCGGACAACCCGCTGAAAAATGCCCCGCACACGGCAGCCGCCGTGACCTCTGACGAGTGGTCCCACGCGTATTCCCGCCAGGTCGCCGCATGGCCCGCGCCCTGGTTGCGAGGGCACAAATTCTGGCCGTCCGTCGCCCGCATCGACAACGTTTACGGCGACCGCCACGTCTTCTGCTCGTGCCCGCCTTTTACCCAGTAGCGTCCTATGCTGGCAGCTTTGCTTGCCAGTCTGAACAAACCTCATTCGGAGTTGCAGGCATTCCTGCTGGCTGGCCTACCGTGGATTTCTGCTTGGTTGACTCCCCTTGCAGAAAGGTGTCTCCGAGGTTCACTTCCGCCGCGATACCAACGCACCGACCAACACGGTCAGCAGCAGGCCGACCGCACCGGCAACGAGCAGGTGGCTGAGCGGGATCTTCTTCCCGCATTCGCAGCAACCGCCCTCCCATTTTCCTGTGGTGATGAGCGTCTTGACGGATTCGATGCAGGGGCATGTGTTCATGGGAGCCAGCATACATGAAAATTCTCTGGTAGCAAAATAAACCCGCCCCCAGGCGCGCAGGACGAATCGTCAGAGCGGGATTTTGCCGTGGATTTCATCTCTTGATCTCGATGAAGCGTTGGAAAACGCCCGCGAGGCTGTCGCCTTTCATATCGTGCAAGCAGCCTGAGCGACTCGCCCACCATGAACCTCCGACGCGAAAAAACCCTGCGGTTGTGCTTGCAGCAGGCGCGGGGTGGGGGTAGAAAAACTCTCCCTTTCGCATCCCTAGCTCAATGGTAGAGCAGTTGACTCTTAATCAATTGGTTCCCGGTTCGAGCCCGGGGGGGTGCAGTTCTCCGCATGGTTTTTCTGCTTCGGGATCGAGAAATTGCAGGGATGCGAGGCGTCGGTAAGACCCGTTTTCGCGGGAGTAAAGCTCGTCGTGTGTTCCGGTTTCGACCACGCGGCCCTGTTCGATGACGTAGATTCTGCCAACGCGCCGGATGGTCGAAAGCCTGTGCGCGATGATGATGGCCGTCCGGTCTTTCAGCAGCAAGTCCAGGGCTTTTTGAATGAGCAGCTCGCTTTCGGAGTCCAGGGAACTCGTCGCCTCATCAAAGATCAGAATCGCCGGGTCTTTCAGGAGGGCGCGGGCGATGGCGATGCGCTGTCTTTGTCCGCCGGAGAGCTTGATGCCACGGTCTCCGACAACGGTTCGGTAGCCATCAGGGAACTGCTCGATGAACCCGTGGCAGGCTGCGAGCCGGGAGGCGGCGACCACTTCCTCCGCTGTGGCGGCGGGCTTTCCGTAGCGGATGTTCTCTTCGATCGTTCCGCCGAGGAGCAGGACTTCCTGCGGGACGATGGCGAGGTTGGCGCGCAGGTCGGCAATGGAGAGGTCCGTCGCCGGGCGTCCGTCAACTAGGATGCGCCCGGAGTCGGGCTCGTAGAATCGCAGGAGCAGGGAGACGATGGTGGATTTTCCGGCACCGCTCGCGCCCACCAGCGCGATGCTTTCTCCGGCAGCGGCCTCGAGGGACAGATTTTGCAGCACCGGAATTTCCTTTCTCGAAGGATAGTGGAATGATACCTCGTCGAACCGGACGGTTCCTTGAAAGCGGGGCGCGGGTGTTGTCGCCGCAGCGGCCCGCGTGTCGATCTCCAGGTTTTCCTGCAGGAGCTCGCGGACCCGTTCGGTGGCACCGAGAGTTTTTTGGACTTGGCTCGCGACCTCGGCAAAGGAAGCGACAGATCCTCCGACAAATGTCGTATAAAGAACAAAGCGGGTGAGTTCTCCGAAGGTAAGCTGCCCGGCCAGCACCAGGTGGGAGCCGAACCAGAAGACCAGCACGATCGAGCCAAAGACCCCGAAGATGATGAAGGAAACCATCGAGGCTCTGAGGCGCGCGGTGCGGAGGATGACTCTGAGAAAGGAATCTAGGTGGCCCGAGTAGCGGGCGATCTCGAACCGCTCGTTTCCGAAGGCTTTGACGTTGGCGATCCCCTGAAGCGATTCGTCGATCACAGTTCCCGCGTCGGCGAGCCGGTCCTGGGCTTCCCTCGCATGACGGCGGATGTAGCGCCCGTAGATGATCGCGACCAGCACGAGCACCGGAAATGTGGTGATCATGAGCCCGCTGAGTTTGAGCGATGTCCAGGCGACCATGAAGATGCCGCCCGCCATCAGCAGGCTTTGGCGGAGGGTCTGCTGGATGGTCATCGTGAGGGTGTCCTGCAGAAGCGTGAGGTCGTTGGTGAGGCGGCTCGATAGCTCGCCGATCCTGCGGCTGGCGAAGAAGGACATGGGCATGCCGATCAAGCGGGCAAAGGTTTCGCGCCGAAGGTCGGCCAGGGCGCTTTCGCCGCAGCGGTAGAACCACGATGTCGCAAAAAACGAGAAAACCGCCTGCGCGGCGAGCGTGCCAAGAAGCACGAGGGCCGTCCTGTTGATGGCCGCGGCGGCTGCATCCCCGGCTCCGGCGAGCGCGCCATCCAGGAGAAGGCCTGTCAGATACGGGAAGCACAGGCCGAGGGACGTCGAGCCAAGGAGGGCGACGATGGCGGCACAGAAGGGGAGCCGGTAAGGACGGAGATACCGCAGCACAAAGGCCGCGTCTTCGGTCTGTTTCCGGCGGGCGGGCTTGTTTGGGGAACCGGTTGTCATGTTGCGGCGGAGGTTCGGGGTTGGCTCATGCGGTTTGTGCGACGGCCTCGAGGGCGGTGATGGTCCGCTCCATGTCATCCTCGGGCGTGATCTGGGTTGCCAGCCTGAGGGATTGCTCCCGCATCCGCCGCCCGTCGAGAATCCGACGCAACCGGCCTGCGAGCGATTCGGAGGAGACCGCGTTCTGGGGCATGGTGAGAGCCACGCCGAGCCGGCGGAGCCGCTCCGCATTGTCCGGTTGGTCGTAGGCGAAAGGGATGACCAGCGAGGGGACCCCGCAGCGCAATGCCATCGCGCAGCTCCCGATTCCTCCATGGTGGACGACCGCGGCTGCATGGGGGAAAACCGACTCCAGCGGCGCGTAATCGAGGCACAGGATCGTTTCAGGAAGGCTCGCGGGAGGCGGGTTTTTTCCGGCCAAAAGAATCGCGCGGCGCCCGATCATCGTCGCGGCGCGCGCGGCGAGATGGTAAAAATCATCCGCGATCCGAACCACCGACGATCCGAGCGTGAAGACGACCGGGGGTTCCCCCGCATCGAGAAAATTGCGGATCGTCCGGCGGGTGTCTTCGCGCGGGGCCTGCTCGAAGAAGGGGAATCCGGTTTGCACGACCTGTGGCGGCCAGTCGGATTGCAGGGCCGCGAAGAATTTTGGAAAAAGGGCGAGGGTCCGGAGCGGGGAATGTTTGCCCGCAAAGACGGGGTTCGGGCCCACAGGCAGGCCGAGTTCCCGGCGGAATGAAAAAAGCGGTTCCGCCCACCGCGAGGTGAGACGGTCGCCGAATGCCAGCAGGAGCCTGTGGGGCAGGGGGCCGAAATGCCGCAGATGGTGGAATGCGGGCAGCGGCGCGAGCACGCACGGATCGAGCGCCGAGAGGAACGAGCTCGGCGACAGCACCGCGTTCACCCACGGAATCCCGCACTTTGCGGCGACGAGCGGAGCCACATAAAGCAACTCGCCCACGACCAGAAGATCCGCCCCCGAGCAGGCCGCCACAAGATCCGAACAGGTTTCATGCACCGCGGGAAAAATCTCCTCGCGCAGCAGCCGTTCCGGGCCCTTCGACGGGTCGTTCAGCCTTCGCAACTGATCGCCCGCAGGTGCGAGATCCGGCCGGATCGGATGGAATTTCAACCCGAGGTTTGTCACGTAATCCCGAAACCCCCTGGACGCGGCAACCACGATTTCGTGCCCGTGGTTTTCCGCCGAACGGGCCACGGCGAGAAGCGGGTGGAGGTCGCCGAGGGAGCCGAGGGAAGCAAATGCAACGCGCATGAAGTCGTGCATCCTCTGCACGAGATCGGGGACCGTGGCGAGCGTTTTCCGCCGCCGGGTTTTCCAGAACGGCAAGCCTCCTGGCGATTGAGCTTGTTTTGCGGCGCTGGCCGACTCCATTGTTCAGCCCATGTCCGAGGAGAACCCGCCATTCCCACGACCGGATTTTCCGGCATGCGTGCCACTGGTCGCCCGGCAGTTCCTCGAAACGTGGATGCCCAAGGACATTGCTCAATCGCTTCGATGATCTGATCGCGCAAGAATTGTCAGAAATCTTTTGATTTCTCTGACCCCGGATCCGTCCATTCCGGGGAGCATACCCGCCGCCGGGTGTGGTTTCCGGCACCCTCGCCGGAAAAATATCCCCTTAACATAACATGATTCGACATGAGGAGATCCCCCAAAATGCAAGAATATGAACACGCCGGAGATCCTTTATCACTGACTATCCGTCAACTTTGGCGCGGACATCGTGCTGTCGCCCTCGTGAAGGATCATTCCCGTTATTTTTCCGTCCGCGCCGCTGACAAACTCGGCGCTCGCAGGAACGGATTTAGAGTAAAAAGCGTGGTCCGACTTCGGAAAGATGGCCGTTTCAGGCTGTCCGGTAAACTGCGCGAAAAGTTGGCTGTCCCGCCGTGTGATGGTTATCACGGCTTGCGGCCTGAATTGATATCGGCCAACGAAGGCGTCGAGCGCTTCGGGCGACAGGACCGGGTCGTCCTTGCCCGGAAGCTTCGGTGCATAAATATTGGATAAGTCCTGGGTGAGCGCCACGGCGACGACCGCTCCAGTTTTGTCACGCTGAAAGGCCAAGCGCGCTGCCACGACCTTGAAGAAAAAGACATCCGGACCAGACGGAAATAGCTCGCCCCTCGGCTGTCCCGTCAGTTGCGCAAAGATACGGCCGTTCTCAACTGTGATCTCCATGATTGCGATGTTATAATCGTAGCGGCCCACGTAATCCGAATAGGTCGCCGGATTAATCGTCGGATCGACCTTCGGCACTGCCGCCGCCATTTCCGGCCCCAGGAAAGCTTGAGCCGCAACCTTTACGATCTCAAAAGGGTTGGTCCCGACCCCAGGAGGAAACAAGTTGGTCAGCGCCACTATCGTCACTTTTTCTCCGGGAAACCACATGACAAAACTGAGGTAGCCGGGGAGTCCACCGCCGTGACCCACTGCGGCAAGCCAGTCGATATTAGCTTGGTAAAGGCCCATCCCGTAATTCGTCGGCGCCTCCTTTTTCGTCACCGTGGCCACTGTCTTCATTTCTTGGAGACTGGTCGACGACAAGACGCGCCCGCTTTGCAACGCCTCCGTCCAGCGCCATAAATCGCCGACCGTCGAATAAAGTTCACCCGCTCCACCGGCCCAAGTCATATCCCAATCAACCGCGGGCACGGCCTGCTTTCCATCAAAGGAATATCCCTTCGCGCCGTGGTCCGGCGGGGTGGCATTTTGCCAGACACCTGTATCGTGAAGGCCAAGCGGACCAAAAAATTGTTTTTGCAGGTAGTCGCCATAAGACATTCCGGAAACCTTCTCCACGATTTGGCCAAGCAGGACATAGTTGGTGTTACTGTAGTTAAACTGCTCGCCCGGTGGAAAATCTGGCGGATCATTTCGAAAGTATGCCACGAGATCCACCGGCTTAATCGGTTGCGTTACGCGCTTATCGAAATCGAGGCCTGTCGTGTAGTTCTTCAGCCCTGACGTGTGATTAAGCATCTGGTGCAGGGTGATTTTATCCCCACCCGGATAACCCGGAAAATATTTGGCAAGCGTGTCCTCGATCGAAAGCTTGCCCTGCTCCTGGAGGGCCAGGATCGCGGCAGCGGTGAATTGTTTGGTCACCGAACCAATACGGAAACGCGTGTCCGGCGTTGCCGGAATTTTCTTTTCCCGGTCGGCGAACCCATATCCGTGCGCGAAGAGGTTTTTGCCGTCGCGAGCGACCAGGACAACTAGGCCGGGTCCGTCCGGAGCAACGCGCGCGGAGAGCTTGGCTCCGAGGTCGACCGCCTCTGGTGCGTCGTCGGCATACAGCGTACACATCATGCACCCAAGAATAGCGAGCCCTACAGCGGAAATAAGCGGGAATTTACCTTTATGATTTGAGGCAACTGTTTTTGGCATGGATACGTTCCTTTTTTTGATTTTGAGTCAAGGTTTGTCGCTGACAAGCCTTTTGAAAAGGCAAAGGGGGCATTTATTATTGATATTTCAGGAATTGTTACTTTGGGCAAGCATGCAATGCGGGCCACCTCTCAAGCCGACAGGGCACTTTTCAATAAAGAGGTAATGCGTTGATTTTGAGGGTGGCAATTTCGGTATAGACAAAAAGCAGGATTTTTGTTGAAGTGAGGTGGGATGAAAGCCACCAAGAAAAAAGTCGGAGCCGCGGGCAGCCATGCCCGGCGGCTGAGTCTGTCATTAACAGTGCGGGTCATTGAGGCGCAGGAGCGGGAGCGCTTCGATGCGCTGCTGCACGAGAGGCATTATCTGGGAGAGTCGGCACGGGTCGGGGATTTTTTGCGGCAGGTGGTCGAGCGCGACGGGCAATGGGTGGCGCTGATGGTGTGGGGGCCGGCCGCACTCAAACTCAAAGACCGGGAGGCGTGGATGGGGTGGAACGCGGCGATGGCGGCGGAGCGCCTGAAGCTTGTGGTGCAAAACCGGCGCTTCTTGCTTCTCGTGGAGCGGGGGCAGGAGCCGAATCTGGCCTCCGCGGTGCTGGCGGCGTCCTGCCGGGCGCTGCCCGCGCAGTGGAGGGAGAACTTCGGCTACGAGCCGCTGATCGCGGAAAGCTTCACCGATCCGGAAGCCTATAACGGCACCTGCTACAAGGCCAGTGGCTGGGAGCCTGCGGGCATGAGTGCGGGAAGCAGCCGGGCTCGCCCGGAATTTTATGTCCCCAACGGGAAGCCCAAATGCCTGTGGCTGCGGGAACTGCGAGGCGGAGCCCGGAAGCTGGCCACCACCTCCCCGCTCTTGCCCGAACACGAGGGGGCGCTCGTGGATGTCACCAGCGGCAAGATGCCTCTTTCCCAACCCCAGCGCCGCAACCTGATGGAGGTGCTGCGCAAGGCACCCGACCCGCGTGGCAGCAACACCCGCTTCCGCACAGGTCCCGTGCTCTGCATCGTGGCCATGGCCCTTCTCTGCGGAGCCCGGCAGATCAGCGAGATCGCCCGCTTTGCCACCCGGCTTCGTCCCCAACAGCGCCGCGAACTGGGGCTTCCCCGCAAGAAAGGCACGAGAGCGTTTTATGAAGCCCCCGGCTACGGAGTCTTCTACCAGATGCTCACGCGCATGGACCCCGCCGCCTTTGCCGACATCTTGACTGGCTGGCTCTGCGAGCAGCAGGGCGCATTACCCGGCGCTCTCGCCCTTGATGGCAAAATGATCCGCGACATCATCGGCACCGTCAGCCTCGTGGACGTCGAGGACGGCTCCCCGGTGGCCGTGTCCGTCATGGACCAGAAAGAAGGAACCACGCGCTGCGAGATGAAAGTCGCCCAGGACCTCCTGCGTTCGCTGCCTTCTCTGGAAGGGAAAACCGTCACGGCCGACCCGCTCCACTGCCAGAAGGACACCGCCCGCGCCATCGTGGACAAAGGCGGGGACTACTTCCTGCAGATTAAAGGCAACCAGCCTTCCCTCTTGGAGATGGCCCGCATCAAGCCCGAAGAGTCCCCCTTTTTGCCCAGACATCCTTCGGGCACGGGCGCGTGGAAACCCGCGAGGTCAGCTTCGCCACTGCCGAACCCCTTTCCACCGGGTTCCCCTTCAGCCGCATCATCCTCAAAATCCGCAGCACGAGGCTCATCAAGAAAACCGGCCACCAAAGCCAGGAGGATCGCTTCTATCTTTCCAGCCAACCCTGGAAAGATCGCACCCCGGAAAACTGGATCAACCTGAGCCGTTCCCACTGGGCCGGAGTCGAGAACCGCAACCATTACCGCCGCGACGCCTCCCTCGGAGAGGACTCCACCCGCTGCCGCAATCCCAACGCGCTCGCCAACCTCGCCCTCCTGCGCAGCGTCACCCTCCTTCTCCACTCCCGCGACGGATCTCACGAGCAGTGGCTGCCGGGCAAGAAGGAACGTATCTCCGCCGATCCCTACTCCGCAAAATCCCTCATCTCCCTTCGTTTATGATCCCAAAACAAAAAGCCCTGCTCAAGCCGCCCTTCGCAGTTATCCGTTTGGTGCAGGGAGCACAACCGAAACGAAGTGAAGCATCGCCCGTTTTTCCATGGGAGAACCTCAAAACCCGAACGATTTTTCGAGCGTTTTCCGCCGCCGGGGCATCCGGGAGGATTGCCATGCGTGCCCGCGACCCTCTAGCCTTAACTCCCATGCTGCAATACCACCGGCTGCTTCGCCTCGTTCTCGAGGAGGGAAAATTCAAATCCGACCGCACGGGTACGGGGACGTATTCGGTTTTCGGGGCGCAAGAGCGGTTCGATCTGCGGGACGGGTTTCCGCTGGTTACGACGAAGAAGCTGCACTTGCGCTCGATCATCCATGAATTGCTCTGGTTTCTCAAAGGCGACACGAACGTCGGCTACCTGCGGGAGAACAAAGTGACGATCTGGGACGAGTGGGCGGATGAAAACGGCGACCTCGGGCGCGTCTATGGCGCGCAATGGCGGGACTGGCGGAAACCGGACGGATCGTCGCTCGACCAGATTGCCGCGGTGGTCGCACAGATCCGCGCGAACCCCGACAGCCGCCGTCTCGTCGTCTGCGCATGGAATCCCGGCGAGCTTGATTTGATGGCGCTCGCGCCGTGCCACGCGCTTTTTCAATTCTACGTTCAGGGGGGCGAGCTGAGCTGCCAGCTCTACCAGCGGAGCGCGGATCTTTTCCTCGGGGTGCCGTTCAACATCGCGTCGTATGCCCTGCTCACCCTGATGGTCGCGCAGGTGACCGGGCTGAAACCCGGCGAATTTGTCCACACGTTCGGCGACCTCCATCTTTATGCCAACCACCTCGACCAGGCGCGGGAGCAGCTCGCCCGCGAGTGCCGCCCGCTCCCGCGCATGATCGTGAATCCCTCGGTGAAGGCTCTCGAAGATTTCCAATACGAGGACTTCGCGCTCGAAGGTTACGACCCGCATCCGGCGATCAAGGCGGAAATTTCCGTATGAGAAGCAGGGGTTCAGTTTTCAGTTTTCAGTTTTCAGCCATTCCCCATTTCACATTCCGCATTTCGCATTTCTTATGATCGCCATTGCTGCGATGTCGCGGGAGCGGGTAATCGGGTCCGGGGGAAAGATCCCGTGGCACATTTCGGAGGACATGAAATTTTTCAAGCGCACGACGCTCGGCCAGGTGGTCGTGATGGGGCGGAAGACATTTGAGTCGCTCGGGAAGCCGTTGCCGGGGCGCGAGAACTGGGTGCTTTCGCGAACCACTTCATTGGAAGGCGCGAGGATTTTCCGTCATCCCTCGGAAATTATCCCACCCGGAGACGGGCGCGAGGTGTTTGTGATCGGAGGAGCGGAGCTCTATGCGGCCCTGCTTCCCCGGTGCCGCGAAATCCTGCTCACGCATGTCAATCTTTCGTTGAGCGGAGACACCTGGTTTCCGGTTTTTGAAACGGAATTCGACGGCGGCCAGGTGATCGGGAGCGGGCCGGATTACGAAATCCGGAGATACCTGCGCACTGGCTCCCCCGCCAGCCTCGCGCCCGGCGCGATCCTGTAATCGAATTTGAACGGAAGGGGCATTGACTCCGCCAGATTTGCGCTTACAGTGCGCCGTCATTCACGACTTACCATGCTCAAACCTGAAATCACTGCCTACCTGAAAACCCAATGCGGCTGGAGCAAAGGCGTCCGCGCCATCCTCGCAAAATACGAAATTCCCCACACGGAGAAGGATATCATCCAGAATCCCGACTACCGGATTGAGATGGAGCAACTCAGCGGGCAGCCGCTCTCGCCCTGCGTGGTCGTCAACGGCGTGATGTTGCCCGATCTCAGCGGCGAGGAACTGGAAAGCTATCTTCTCTCGAACGGGCTGGTGGAGGAATCCTCCCTCGAGACCGATGTGCCGCTGAACTCCTGCTGCTCGCGTTGAGAGCGGGCCTCCTTGGCCAAGCGCAAGCTTCAGCGCACTGACCGGCTCGCCTTCCACTCGACGGGGGTTTGTCCGGTCTGCTTTTTGAACCATCGGGCAAAATAGTTCTGGTCGAAAAATCCCGCTTCCGCGGCGGCGTCGCGGACAAGCGCGTGCTCGCGGAGGAGTTTCTGCGCGCGTTGAAGCCTGACCTGCGCCGCGAGCCCGCCGAGCCCGAGCCCCGTTTCCGCCCGCACCAGGCGGCTCAGGTAATCGGGGTGGTATCCGAGCGTAGCGGCCACGGATTTTGGCGCGGTGTCGTTTTCCAGCAGTTTCTGGACCTGGTGCAGGACGGTCATTGCCGAGTGGCGGACGGACCGGGGATACCAGCCCGAGGCCTCGGTGATCTGCGCGAGAAGGCGCAGGGCGAGGGCCGCGCGGCCGATCTGATCCGGCATCCGCTTGTCATCGTTCAGCCGAGCCATATCCGCGAGCACCGAACGCACCCGCGCAATCTCAACCGCCGCCAGCGAGCGGACCGCGGTGCGCTTTTGCCACGGGGCCCGGAAGTCGAGCATGAGGCAGAGCGGAGGTTGCGCGGCCTCGCGGCGGAAGGAATGTCTGCATCCGGGGGGAAGGATGACGAGCGAGCCGGTGGAAATGGGATGGAGGCTGCGTCCGATTTGTTGGACTCCATGACCGGAAAGATACAGGAGCGCCTGCCAGTGGGGGTGTGAGTGGGCACCGAGTTTGGCGGTTTCTGGAAGGTGCCGGTGCAGCTCCAGTCGCAGGACCACCGCGGAGCCAGCCCGGGCGTTGAGGCGCGTCCAGAGAAGATCCCTGAAAAGGCGGCTATGCATGGTGCTGGAATACTCCAGCCGTCAGAGTTATGCCAACAAAATATCGTGTTTGTGCTAATTCTGTCGCACTTTGCTCTAACACTGGCTTCCGGATTCTGTCACGGTGGCACAGTTCCCGATGATCACTCTCAACCGATCCCTCACGCCGTCCGACTTGGCTTCCGATATCCGGAAGCTCTGGGAAGCCTCGGCCCCGAAAATCCTCTCGATCGACGCCGCGGAAGTCCCCGGATCCGCCACTCCGGTCTTTACGGTCAAAGGCCGCTACACGGCCCGCGGCTGGACCGAATGGACGCAGGGGTTCGTCTATGGCTCGGCGATTTTGCAGTATGACGCGACGGGCGACGAAAAATTCCTGGCGCTCGGGCGCGACCGCACGAGGGAGCGGATGGCTCACCACATCACCCACATCGGGGTGCATGACCACGGGTTCAACAACGTCTCGACTTACGGCAACCTTCTCCGCCTGATGGTCGAAGGGCGGATTCCGTTCGATGCTCGGGAAAAGGATTTTTACGAGCTGGCGCTCAAGTGCAGCGGTGCCGTTCAGGCGGCGAGGTGGTCGAGAACCGCTTCTGGCGGAGGGTATATCTATTCCTTCAACGGCCCCCACTCGCTGTTTGCGGACACGATCCGATCTCTGCGCGCACTGGCGGTTTCGCACAGGCTCGGCCACGTTCTCATGGGCGAGAAAGATTTGAAGATCTCGCTTCTCGGACGACTGCTCGACCATGCCAGCACGACGGCAGACTTTGCGGTTTTCTACGGCGAAGGGCGGGATTCCTACGACATGCGCGGACGCGTCGCCCACGAGAGCATTTTCAACACGAACGACGGCCAATTCCGCTGCCCGAATTCCCAGCAGGGATTTTCTCCTTTCACGACATGGACGCGCGGGCTGGCATGGATCATCGCCGGCTACCCCGAGCAACTTGAGTGGATCGCGACGCTTCCCGACGCCGAGCTCGGGGCATTTGGCGGACGGGATGCGGTTGAAGCCATGCTCCTGCGCCCGGCTCTGGCGGCGTGTGATTTCTATATTGAAAACACTCCGACCGATGGAATCCCGTATTGGGATACTGGCGCGCCGGAACTGCATCGGGTCCCGGATTACCTGAAC
>Ga0118677_10000652_pt3 | contig 59839 bp, 31 predicted proteins | sample AliMusrvi5mmetaG_FD_86154 | JGI IMG/M metagenome (GOLD analysis project Ga0118677, IMG submission 86154)
GCAGCACGCGGTCAAAACACGCGCGATCATTGTCCGTGAGAGCGAAGAACAGGGCATACGCCTGCCCCTCCGACGTTGTGCGGGCCTCTCCCTGGGGATCGATCACTCGTCCCTGGGAGTCAATAAAGCGCGCGGAATAGGCATCCCATAGCGTCCAGGGACCCTGTTTGCAACCGCCGGTAGCGCAGAGCATCAAGAGAGACGCAGTCAGCAACAGGCGCTTCCGTAGCCGAGGTATGGGAAGACCCATCGCTACAATTCTCCGAATTCACAGGCATCGTAGTGCCCGGGTGTTGGTTATCAAGCGATGCAAACCACCGCTAGTCCTCAATCATCTTCAGTCGCGCCCTGGCTCTGCCGCGCAGCCATTGCCTCGTCCAGATGGCCAGCAGGAACGCCAGAAGAATCACCACAACCGCTGCCAGCCAGGGCACTTCCATAAACCACAGCGTAAGCCGCGTCCACCACGGCAGCACGCCCACATGATAGACCTCTGAGCCGATTCTGAACGAATGGAACTGCGTTCCATGCAACACAGATACGGAGCCGGATATGTCGCTGGCCTGCTGGACATTCAAGAGCGACGACATGAAAGGCTCAAACGTGGATGCGTCTCTCAGGTGGATGGCCACAATGGAGCGGCTCCCGCCTGGATCGAAAGGCGACTCAATGCCTTCAATCACTGAATCCGGCACGCCGCCGGCGGTCAGGTCTCCGGATTCGGTGTGTTCGTCCGAGCGCAGCTTCCACCACGCGTGATGCAAGGGAGCAAAGAACCCCTGCGTGTCGTGAATCTGGATCTGGCCGCTGCGCAGAGCGACCGGCAGGCTATTGGCCAGTTTGTCGAATCCCGGCTGATCGTCGGCCATCCCCAGGATGAGAAAGTCATTCTTGGCGCCTTGCTGCAAAGCGTCCGCGCCAGCTACCATAACTCTCAGTACAGGGAAACCGGTCTGACGACCGAAATGGCCCATTAGAGTGACGAAAATCTCGATTTCCTGTTCAGTGGGCGTGGCCGGCAACACCACAGTGGTCTCACTTAAGTCGGCGAGCCGGGTGAACGGGAACCCGGCGTTGGCAAACGTCTCCAGATTGGGCAATGGAGCATAGTGCGGGTAGCCGCGCAGATCGAGATACGTGTCGCGCAGGATGGCGCCCTGCATATTAATGGGCGTGGTGTCCTGACAGCCGCCCTTCTTGAGCAGTTGGAATGTGAAATCGAACGAGAGAGAGTTCGAGAACGGACGCAGATTGACCACCGGAACAGGAACGTCGGTTTCGATCTTCTTCGATGCTTCCTGGCCTGGAATCAGCGGGACCGAGCCCAGGAAGGCATTGTTGATGCGCACCTGCATGCTCGAAATGGGGCCGATGGGGATCGAATTGTAGCGGTACGAGAGGCGCAGCTTGGCGTTCGGCCGCTCCGAGTAAAAGATGTCCGGAGCGATGCGGAAATAGACGTTCAAAGGCGCAGAACCGTCTCCCTGCAACTGGTCCGCAGACGCGTAATCCCAAAGGGCGATGGTCTGGTCAGTGCGCGCCCAGCGCGGCGCCCCGTCCGGTTGCTGCTTGCCGGGCAGGTTGACCGAATCAATGGAGGCTTGCGATCCCTGCAGCAGATCGGTTTTCATGGCCACTGCCTGGGCCGCCCGCAACATCTGGTCAGAGTCGCCGCCGGTCACCACCAGAATCTTGCTGTACGGGTCGGTTGGATTGGTGCGCATGGCCACGGTTGCCGAAGCCGCCGAGAGCATGTTCAGGCTGGCCGGAAGGTTGCCCGGAGTGGCTGAAACCACAATCGCATTGCCCGCGGGAATCGATCCGATGCGGACCGGGAATCGAACCGGGCGATTCTCTGAAATCATGCCGAAATAGCTGGTGACGATGCCCGCCGCCTGGATTTCCTTGAACGAGGGCGCGGTGGGAAACACGACCGGAATGCTCAGCGGTTGAATGACCGCCGGGTCAAGGAAGGGCATCGGCAATTGCTTCAGGTCGTCGGCCAGGGGCAGCAAATCGCCCTGGATGTCGAGGAATGTGGTGCGGTGGACGCGGGCCCAAAGGGTAGTATTCGCCGGGTCTTCGCAAACCATGGTGTAGTGACCGATGAACTGGATGGTGAGGGTGTTGTTATGCACCAGCAATTCAGCCGGGATGGTGAACTCGCCGTCTTCGTCCTTGCTGCTTGAACCGCCTACCTGGCCCGCCGTGGGCTGAATGGTGGCAAACAGCGTTCCATTCAGAATCAGCTTCAAATGGCTCAGTTGGGGTAAAAGGCTGGGAGAAAAGGCGTAGTAAATGTGAACTTTTGCCGCTCTGGCTACATGGGTCTGGGGCAAAGTGAAGTAGATGCTGTGGCTGGAGTCGATGCCGTGCAACTCAATCTGCGGCGATCCGGCGTCGTTGAGGGTGAACGTATCGCGGAACTGGCCGGGAGGGACGGGCGGATTCTTGTCCGTGACCCCTTTGTCCAGGGCTCCGGCAAAACCCGGAAGCTGTGCGTGAACCGGCCGGGGTGCGCCCATCAGCATGGCGCCAAGGAAGAAAATCACCGCTGAGTTCGCCACTGAAAGTACCTTGCGCTTCTTCGTTGGTCCATCCTTGCCGGTAAACAGGCTTTGGAATGTGGATGCCAGTCCATGCATCGAAATCTGGAAGATGCGGCCCAGGCTGCGCATCACATTGTCGCTCTCGCGGGACTCGCCCCAGCCAAGCCATGAATCTGCTCGTGAATATAGAACCATGGTCAACACTTCCTGTTCGGCAATGTTCAGGTCTTCAAAACGTACACGCAACAGGGTTCCCTCTCCTGAAACCACGGTCGCAGGCAGATCGGTGACTGCGGAGGGTAGGGGGAAGACCAGTTGCACCTTTGACACAGAAGAAGCATCAACCGCCTCGGTAAGCCGAATGCATGTGCCGCCGGAGGACATATCGGTGGTTTCACCGGAGACCAGGCGCCCGTCTGGCAGTTTGACCATGACCGGGGTGACAATACTGATGCGAACGGTGGTTCGCAATTGCCTCATTTCGCGCGCCACGGCGGTTGTGACACCGAGGATGACGACGTTGAAGCAGCACCAGATCACGTTCATGATGACCGTGCCCGGGCGATCGCGATCCCACAGGAAGTAGCGTGGAATGGCCACCACCAGCCCTGCCAGGTTGAACAGCAGCATGATGAGAAACGGCTGCGCGATCTTGGTGTCGAAGAATGTGCGCTTCACCACGCCGCCCTTGGCGGTCACGTTAAATTTGCCCAGTTTGGGGTTGATCATCGCCATCATGGTGGGCAGCAGGATGTAGGGCGACAGGACGGTCTCGTAGATTTCGTTCCACCACGAGTGGCGATGCTCGCCCTGGATGCGCGAGTTGGTTACGTTCGAGAGCACCAGGTGAGGCAAGGCGTAAGCCAGAATGGCCGCCCAGTATCCCGGCACGTTGGTGTGGCTCAAAAGCAGGTAGATCAGAGGCGCGGTAAGGAAGATTAGCCGCGGCACCGCATACATGAAGTGGCACATGGCGTTGAAGTAGCAGAGTCTCTGCGGCCACTTCAGGCCGGGCGCAAACAAAGGATTGTCGGTACGCAGAATCTGGACCATGCCCCTGGCCCAGCGGATGCGCTGGCCCACATGAGCCGAGAGCCTTTCCGTTGCCAGGCCGGCCGCCTGGGGAATATTGATGTACGCCGTTCCCCAGCCGTTCATCTGCATGCGCAGCGAGGTGTGCGCGTCCTCAGTCACGGTCTCCACGGCGATGCCGCCGATTTCGTCCAGTGCGGTGCGTCGCAGCACGGCGCACGAGCCGCAAAAGAAGCTCGCGTTCCAGAAGTCATTGCCGTCCTGGACGATTCCGTAAAACAGTTCGCCCTCGTTCGGAATAATCCGGAACTGCCCCAGGTTTCTTTCAAAGGGGTCGGGCGAATAGAAATGGTGGGGCGTTTGCAGCATGGCAAGCTTCTTGTCGCGAAGGAACCAGCCCATGGTCATCTGCAGAAAGCTGCGGGTAGGCACGTGATCGCAGTCGAAGATGGCCACCAGCGGCGAATCGAGCGACTTGAGCGCGGTGTTGATGTTGCCCGCCTTGGCGTGGAAGTTGTCGGGACGGATCTTGTATCCGATACCGGCCTCACGGGCAAAATCCGCGAACTCCGGCCGTCGGCCGTCGTCGAGGATGTAGATATGCAGCTTTTCGGCCGGCCAGTCCATATTCAGCGCGCCCAGCGCGGTATAGCGGACCACGTCCAGCGGTTCGTTATAGCTGGGGATCAGAACGTCAACGTGCGGCCATTCGTCGGAGTTGTCGGGCAGGGCCACGGGGGCCCGGCGCAGCGGCCAGATGGTCTGGAAATATCCCAGGAAAAGAATGAAGAACGCGTAGACCTCGGCCAGGATGAGGCTCATGATGAAGAACGCATCCAGCGCTCCCCAATGATTAGCCGGATCCTCGAAGAACCGCACCGTCTGCATGATGCGCCAAAAGCCATAGCGGAAGGTGCAGAAACAGGACATCATCATCAGTGTGAGCGTGATGAGATAGGAGTCCGTGCTGCGCGCCAGCGCCATTGACATCAGAAGCGTGAGCAGCCCCAGGACCGCCTGTTGCGGCCAGGTCAGGGGCAGAACCGCCAGAAAATAGAAGACCACGCCCGCGGCAAGCAGGAAGACCAGGCGGATGAGCCTGGTGAAGAAGTTCTCTCCGGCCCCAATGTCTTGCCAAAGGCCCGTCGCGCTCATCGTTCACTCCAGCGCACTCCGCGAAATCCAGTGGTCGCGGGTGCGGCAAGGCTCTTGACCCATCCGGCCAGGCTGCCAAAATCTTCAGCCACGGCGGAGTTGGGCGCATAGTCCATCACCGTCATGCCCTCGGCCAGCGCCTCGCTCACCGCAGGCGCCCTGCGAAGTGCAAACGGCAGCAGTCGGTCGCCCACCTGTTCGCGAAGCACTTCGCGAACATCCAGGTGCAGCGGGAGAGACGGATCAAACTGATTGAGCACGTAATAAGGCAGCACCGGTTTTCCGGCGGCCGCCGAGTTGTGCTGGAAGAAGGCATCGATGGAACTGACGCTGACCATCGAACTCATATCCGGAACCACGGGCACCAGCACCGTGGGCGCCATCCGCATCACGCGCCGGGTGGTGGCGCCGGAGGCGGTGGCAAGATCCACAATCACCCGATTCACGCCGCGCGAATTACGCGCGATCTCGGTGGAAAGAGTTTCCTGGGCTGCATTTTCCGGGCCCAGCGAGTCAGGATCGATAGTGACCATCTGGATGGGAGCATCGCCGCTGGCGCTGGGCGGGCTGAATGTCCGCAAAACGCCGGGACGCTGGTCGCGAGCGCCGAAGAAGAACGGCAGTACGCCATAGGCCGCTGTATCCACCAGCAATACCCGCTCGCCGCGGGCTGAAAGTGCGCGGCCAAGCGTGGCCACCATGCTGGTTTTTCCCACGCCGCCGGCAAGCGAAAAAACCGCAATAACCGGGGCCCGGGAGGATGCCTGGGCAGGCGCTGGAGCAGCTTCGGCGGGTGTGCTGTTTCCTTCAAATACGCCCTTGAGGGCAAACCAGCGCGAGGTCAAACGATCGCGCGATCCTTGCAGTGTGTCTTCAGGAGCCTGGGGAACCGGCTGAGGAGCCACGTCGGGACGGTCGGAGGCCAGCCACGCAGGGCGGCCGCTGTTTTCTCTTGGTTCCGGGGGGGCCCACTGGTTGCGTTGCTGCAGGTAGTGCTCTTCGCGCACCGGGGCAAATTGCGGTTGTGCCGGCGCCGGGCGGTAAGCCTGGGGTGGAGCGAAAGCCGCAAAGTCTGACTGGGGAACTGCAGCCGGATACTGCGGCTCCGGTGCCGCGTACTGGGGCGCCGGGGCAGAGTATTGCTGCGCCGGTGCCGGGTACTGAGGGGTAGCCACTGGATACTGCTGCGCGACGACCGGATACTGTGGCACAGGCGCTGGACGCTGCGGAGCCTGATAGCTCTGGGGCGGATAGTATGGCGCTGCCGGCGCCGGGGTAAAGTTCTGGGCAGGGGGAGCGGCATAGCGATCAGGCTGCTGTTGCTGCTGCCAGGCGGCGCGCTGCTGCGCGGCGGCCTGCGCTGCCTGTGCAGCTTGTGCGGCCTGCGCCGCTTGTGCTGCTTGCGCGGCCTGCGTTGCCTGTTGTGCTGCAGACTCGGCGTGGCGGGCTGCCTCGGCGGCGCGCAGAGAGTCAGACGCGCGCAACGCTTCAGCCGCTTTCTGCACTTCAGCCTCGTCGCGTGCGCAGCGGCGTTCCTCATCAATGGCTTCTTCTACGCGGAGCCTTGCTTTCTCCCGAGTTTGTGCTCGCGAGGCCGAGAAGTCCCGGTATTTTGCGCCATGAAGGTTCGCCCAGGAGTAGAGTGTCGCCACATCCTCCGGCGTCTCATTCTGATCGACCAGCGCTTTGCGATCCGTCATATTCCACCCATGCACCCTTGCGGTTCAGGCTCGATCCCTTCAATTCCGCTGCCATCGTCCAGTTCATCGAATGCGGTCAATCGGGTCTCGATCCCCCTCACCGAGGGTATCGTTATCACGAATCCTAGTCGCAACGCTGTTGTCGGAACAATAACACTTGCACGGTTACCGCCCTACCACTTTCCTGCCATGCCAAGGGTCCGAATCGCCCTGTTTTGTTCTCAATACAGGACTTAGGAGCCGATCCTCTCCGCATATGCCGGTGTTTCCTTGACGATACTATTCCTTGCGCTGTTTAGCCACCGGAAAACAGCCTATTTGGACTCGCAGGTACCTAATTGTGACGCTCCTCGTGAGACTCTGGCGGCCGCGTCAATCCACCGGTTCCGACCGGCGCTCCGGAAGGCGTGAAACGGGGCCGGGAATGTCGTCCGGAAATGCCAGAGCGGCTCCACTTCGCCAGCACTGACCTGCAGTTTGCCGCCCCGGGCATCGCTCCCAACTGCACTGTCTCTGCTCAGGAAAAGTGCTTCGGCATGTGCCTTTTGCGGGCCGTGCCTGCCCGATTTCCCCGATTCGCATAATGAGGCCGGTCTCGCTGGCGCGAACGTTGCCCCGGGTCAATGACCGGAGACTCAATGCAACCTATGATTTTCCAATATGTTACGCATCGAAAGTCTCGATACTTTGGAGGCGGGTACTGACCTTGGATGGAGTTGCCTTCAAGTTGAAGACACAGCGGTTAAGTCCCATCGAAAGTGGGAACCTCAAGGGACCAACAGCACCACTCAGCGTCCAAGAACATGTGACCTACATCACAATCGACAGGTTATGATGCTCTCAGGAGTACTGGATGACTGATTCTCTTTTCCCTCAACGCACGAATGGGTTCGGATTTCGGAGCATAAATGGCAGCTTTAGGTAGTCTTTCCCTTCTTATCGCCCTTGCGCTTGCGGTGTATAACTTGCTGGCTGGGGCGGTTGCTTTGCGGATGCTGGCCGTCGGTGGCAGGGCCCCCATCTCGCCCGAGCGGCTCGCAGACACGGCCCGGCGCGCGGGAATCGCAGGCTTCGTCGCCGTAACCGCAGCGGCCTTTGCCCTCATCTGGTCGGTCTTCACCAACGACTTCTCCATCGCCTACATCACAGAACACTCCAACCGCGCCCTCCCCGGCATGTACAAGTTCTCGGCCATGTGGAGCGGCCAGGAAGGTTCACTGTTGCTGTGGGCATGGCTGCTGGCCACCTACGGCTTTGTTTTGCGGCTCACCCACAAAACCGACGTCAGACTCTATGCGTACGCCGGCACCATCTTATCGGCAGTGCAGGTTTTCTTTCTCGCCATCCTCAACTTTGCCGCGCCGCCGTTTGCGCTGATGAAGGGCGAGATTCCCGCGGACGGCAACGGCTTGAACCCGCTGCTTCAATATCCAGAGATGGTGATTCACCCGCCCATGCTCTACCTGGGCTATGTGGGCTTCTGCGTGCCCTTCTGCTTTGCTCTGGGCGCGCTGATGATGCGCTATCCGGGCGAAAAATGGATCAGGATCACCCGCGTCTGGACCATGGTCACCTGGATGTTTCTCACCTGCGGCATCTTCCTGGGCATGCACTGGGCTTATGCCGTGCTGGGATGGGGCGGCTATTGGGGCTGGGACCCGGTGGAGAACGCCAGTTTCATGCCCTGGCTTACCGGCACTGCCTTTCTGCACTCGGTAATGATGCAAGAGAAGAAAGGCATGATGAAGACCTGGAATGTGTGGCTCATCTTCGCCACGTTCCTGCTGACCATGCTGGGCACGCTGCTGACCCGCGCCGGGCTGGTCAGTTCGGTGCATGCTTTCGCGCAGTCCTCCATCGGCACATGGTTTGTCACCTTCATGCTGATCACGCTGGCGGTATGCATCTTCACTTATGTGCTGCAACACAGCCACCTGAAAAGCGAACACCGGCTTGAGTCGCTGGTGTGCCGCGAGTCCAGTTTCCTTTTCAACAATCTCGTCCTCCTCGTTGCCTGCTTTGTCATCCTCTGGGGAACGCTGTTTCCAATCCTCAGTGAATACGTAGTCGGCAACAAGGTGACGGTCGGTGCGCCCTGGTACAACACGGTAGCCATCCCGATAGGCCTGTTCCTGCTGTTCTTGACCGGTGTGGGACCGCTGCTGCCCTGGCGGGCCACTTCGTTCCGGACCATTCGACGCAACTTTGTTCTGCCAGTCCTGGTTCTTTGGGCCACGGTCATTGTTTGCCTTGCCGTGGGCGTTTCTCCGTGGAAACACGGCGAATTCAGCGCCGGCAACTTCTACGCGCTGGTGGCCTTCTCCTTGTCCGCAGCGGTGACGACCGCGATCCTCTCTGAATTCTTCGGCGGAGCGAGGGTTATCTCCAAACAGACGGGCCGCAACCTCCTTTCCGCCACTTACCTGCTCACCCGCCGCAACACTCGCCGCTACGGCGGCTACGTGATCCACATCGGCGTGGTGGTCATTGTGATCGGCCTCTCGGGTGCCGCCTTCAACCGCAACCAGGAACAGGAAATGGGCCTGCACGACAAACTGGTCCTCGCCCCTTACACGCTGGAGTGCATCGGGTTTACCCAGGATACGAATCCGAATTATGACTCTGAGTACGCGGTAATGGATGTATACAAGGGCGGCAATAAAGTTTTCCAGATGACGCCGGAGAAGCGGGTCTACCATGCCAGCGGGCAGCCGCAGACCATGGTGGCCATTCACTCCGTTCCCGGCTGGGATTTGTACGTGGTCTACGAAGGAACAAATCCGTCAACCAATCAGCCCATCATCAAGGCGTACCTGAACCCGCTGGTGGGATGGATCTGGTTCGGCGTGGCAATCATCGTCTTTGGAACAGCGGTGGCGCTGGTTCCCAGCCTGAACCCGGCAACCGCCTCCCTGCGAGTGCCCGCACGGACCGCGCCCGCTGAGCCGGCGCTGGGAGGTGGCATTTGATCGCCCGTACTTCGGCGCCTTCTTCTCTGTGGTTCAAAGCATTGCAGGCGGCATTTCTTGCAATCGCAGTCTCGTTCTCAATCGGCGCCACCGATGCCGGTTCGCGCTACACCAACCTGAACCACCGTCTGATGTGCACCTGCGGCTGTTCGGAGTTGCTGGGCGAATGCAACCACGTGGGCTGCCAATCGTCCGGACAGGAACTGGCCGAACTCAGCACCGGCATCTCCAACGGAAAAAGCGACCAGCAGATCTTTGATTCGTTTGCCGCCAAGTACGGAGCCACCGTGCTGGCCGCGCCCACTACGCACGGTTTTGACCTGGTGGCCTGGATTGCTCCCTTCGCCGTCTTCCTTGCCGCGCTGCTGGGCACCATCCTGCTGGTAAAGCGCTGGTCCGCAGGAAAGCTTGAAGTAGCGCCCGCCGGCCCGGTCAGCGAGGCCGTGCGCGAACAGATCCGCCGCGAAACTGACGGCGATGGAGGTTATTGATCTATGACTGAGACGCAAGGCCTGATAGTCGGCCTCATCCTCATGTTTGCCTTGTTCGTTTACACGTTCTGGCCTGAGAATGCTTTTGCCAGCCAGCGCGAAAAGTCGCGCCTGGATTACCTGCTTGAACGCAAGGACCAGCTCTACGAGAATCTTCGCGACCTGAACTTCGAATTCCGCGCCGGCAAATACCCCGACGAGGATTACCAAGTGCAGCGCGCGGTGCTGGAAAACGAAGCCATGATCCTGATGGAAGAGATCACAACCTTGCAGCAGATCCGGAATTGAATCAAGCAACCCCTGCCCAATTCGCCGTTTTGAACGGGCACGGCTCTACAACTTGCGAAGAAACTCATCCGGAGTTGCACGAAGTGTCAGGGCACGACTTCAGTCGTGCCGCAAGTGCCCAAATAACATCGCGGGCTTTAGCCCCTGCGGAAAAGTCGCGCGCGATTCGAACTTCACTAACGCCCCAGGGCTCACTACGCAAGGCTGCACGGTCTCGTAACTGAAGAACGCGAAGACCGGAGCTTTTGCTCTCAATCAACCCATGCAGTACCCACAAAATAGGATGCTTTGATGATGATGAAGTGGCCGACGTATCTTCTTCGCTCTGCTTTTTTGAGCCTGTTCGTTTCCGGCATGGTGGCTCACTCCGCGACCATCACCGGAACAGTCACCAACAAGACCAACAACAAGCCATCGGTGGGCGATAAGGTGGTTCTGGTAGACGTGCAGGCCGGCATGGCCGACGCCGCCACCACCACAACCGACGCCAAAGGACACTATTCGCTTCAGTCGCCCGGTGGAGGCGCCTATCTGGTCCGGGTCAATCACCAGGGCGGCACCTATTTCATCGGCGCGCCGCAGGGAGGCGGATCGGGCGATGTCTCGGTCTACGATGTTGCCGCAAAACTGGACAACGTGGGGATCGATGCGGACATGATTCTCTCAGAGGGCGCCGGGGGCACGCTGCGGGTGCAGGAGCGCTACCTGGTGCGCAACCGGAGCCTGCCGCCCAGGGCGCTGTTCAGCAGCAACACGTTTGAGTTTGTGCTTCCGCCGGATGCGATTCTCGATGGCGCGTCGGCAACGCGGCCCGGTGGAATGGCCACCAACACGCGGCCGGTTCCGCTGTCGGCCAAGGGACATTACACCATCAACATTCCCATTCAGCCCGACCAGGGCGAGAAGGAAACGCTCTTTGAGCTGCAATACCACGTGTCGTACAGCGGGAAATACACCTTCCATCCGCAGCCGCAGATGCCCACCGACAATTTGGTCGTTTATCTGCCCAAGGGCATGACCTTCTCCGCCGGCAAGGGGCCATCCTTTAGCCCCGCGCAGGAGGACCCCAGAGTGCAGACATTTGTGGCCAAGGGCCTGCAGCCTGGCCAGGCAGTGTCGTTTGCCATTGGAGGCGAAGGCCAGATGCCGCGCGAGGCGCAGGGAGCCGGTCAGCAGCCGGGCGCAGGGATGGGCGGAGATGGCGGCACCGGCGATACTGCCAAGGGCCCGGGCGGTGGCCTCGGCGCCCCCATCGACACCCCCGATCCGCTCAGCAAGTACAAGTGGTGGATACTGGCGGCCCTGGCGCTCCTGCTTGCGGCAGCCTCAGCCTTCCTGTTGCGCCGGCAAAGCGCGTTAACCGCGGGTGCGCCGTTGCATGGGGTCGATACACCGGCCTACGAGCCCAGAACGATTCCTCCCCCAGATCGCGGAACAACGCCTGTCGCCAATTACTCTGCGCCGCCGGTCTATTCCGCCCAGCCCGTCGGCAACCAAACGTTGATGAACATTCTCAGGGATGAATTGTTCGCGATTGAAAGCGAGAAGATCAACGGCACCATCTCCCCGGCTGAGTACGCCGAAGTAAAAACGGGCCTGGAGGCGGTTCTGAAGAGGGCGCTGAAAAAGAAATAGCAAATCGCTTTGCAGTGCGATTCCGTCCAGTCTGTCTCAATAGAGAAGCAGGCTGGGCGGAATTATCTTCTGAAGCAAATCCAGGCCGAATGACCGTTCTGCCGCTGGGTGCGGTTTGCAGTGCAGCCTTGACTGCGCGGGCGCGGCGTAGGATCGGGTAACATGCAGCCGGTCCATCACAACGTACCGGGTGCGCAGGCCGCCGATGCTTTGCGGCAGCTGGGCAGGCAAGTTTCTGCGATCCACGAAAATCACAAGAGCAGCATCGCGCGGGTTGTCCAGGCTCTGACCCACGCCAATGCCAAAGAAGCCGGGATTCTGTTTCATCAGCGTCGATGCGTTTTGCTGCTTCACGACAGCCGCTGCATTGAAGACGCCGGCAGACAGAGTTTGCAGGGCAGCTGTGTTGGCCAGGGGCGCGGCCCCGAGTGCCACAGCCTGGCTGCTCGTGGCAACAACCACAGTGCGCACGCCGCCCACGGTCGCCAGAACATTTGCGGTCTCATTCTCGTCCACGTAAACAATCACCGCTGCCTCGCCTGGATGATCGCTGCTCTTGCCCGCAGCCACGCCTAAAATACCGGGCGAGGCTTTTAGCAGCGCGCGAGCCGGTTCAACCGCCTGCTGGGCGCGCACAATCTCCGCATCGGCAAGCGAGCGGCCCTGCGCGGCCGCTACCGTGCCGTCGCCATAATTCAGGCAGCTCACTTGGTGATCTTGCGTTCCTACAAATGTATAAGTAACGCCGCTGCCAACCTGCGAATCCAATTCGTTCAGCACTTCGGTTGCCGGGCTTGCAATCGCTTGGCTCACTCCCGCGGTGTCGATTCCGCCGGCGAAGTAAAGCCCCACCGGTTCGGCATTGCCGCTGTCCAACAGCAGCGCGCCCGAGTCGCCTGCATCGCTGAAACCATCGCCGCTGATTGCAATTTGATTTGTAAAAGTCTTGCTCAGATACGGTACAGTCTCAGCGCAATCCTGGTAGTAGTCCACATTCACGTCAAAATCCAGCGCTGAGATGCTGGCGCAGGTCTCGCCCGTCGTTCGTCCGCTCTTGGCTACCTTGAGTTGCAACGCCGCGGATTCGCCCCGGCCGCCGGTGGAAGAGATGCCGGGCGGCGCGGCGGCAAGCGTGCCGTCAGGCTGCCGGGCACCCATCTCCAGAATGCTACCCGACTGATCCACCGCGTCCGATGCGACCTGCGCGATTGCCGCATCAACGTTGGTCGAGCTTGATTTCAGCGCCGGCCAGCCGCTCAATGTGGCCACGGGCGCCGGTCCCGAGCCTTCCTGGCTAGGTTTGCAGTTGTTGTCGATCAGACCCGGCTGAATAATCGCATCGCCCACGCCTGCATGATCGCTGCGGGCCAGCACGTGATTGTTGCTGAGCAGGTATTTCTTGTTGTCGGAGCCTTTCAGCAGCGACCCAAGCGTTCCGCTGCAACAGTCCACAATCTGATTCCTCGCCAGATCGTAGTCATTGTTGTTGCCGCCTGAACTGCCCAGTTGCACTGAACCGGCTTGTTGCGCCTGGTGCGTCGCCGGATTGCTCGAGACGCCCGCGGTATTCAAAAGAATCCGCATGGATGTTTTTGAAGATGTGCTGCCCGCTCTTGCAACAACATAAGTCGCGCTGGTGGCCGAAATCACAGCGGGGGCTGCATAGTTCACCGTGCAAGCGGTGAAGGCCTGGCTGTTGCGCCTGCAACTGGTTTCGCCCAGCGTTCCAAGACCCGCGCCCGTTCCAGCAGGTGAACCAGCCACCTCGAAACGAATGTTCGTATCGCCGCCGGCTTCAGACACGAATCCCGTAATGCTCACGCTTCCGTTCGCACCAAGCGCCACATTCTCAGGCGTCAAGGGCTGAAGAAATCCAGGTGTGACCTTGAGGATTGAAGTGGCGCGAATGCTGGAGTCGGAGTCCAACGTTGCGGTAACTTCAACCTGCACGCTGTCTTCGGTGAGGAAACTGGGCGGTGTATATTGGCCGGTTTCTGAAATGGCTCCGGGGCCGCTGGTGGCGTCGCCGCCGGCCACCGACCAGTTCACCGGGGCCGCGCCTCCACCCGAGAGCGTCGCACTGAACTGCTCCACAGCACTGCCTTTTGCATCGACGGAATTGCAGCCAGTGCAGTTGGTGTCGATCACGGCATCCATTGCGCGTAAATCGCCCGAAGCAGATCCGAGCGTGACTGAAAATGTGGAGTTGGAGGAACTGCCGACGCCGATCCTATGCCCGCAGCCGGAGAGGACTCCAAAAGCCGGGACCAGCAAAATTGCGCAAACGCGAAGCAGCACATTGCGCTGGTGCTCAGTTCGAGCGCGGGGGAGATATCTTTCAGTCCCGATTTGCATGGCTTGCAGCAAGTCTTTTCCGTGCTTTCAACTCTGGGTTGTGAACCGAATGGCCGAAGTCTCCGGGAAGCCCGTGGACTGGTCGCGTCAGGCCTTTTGCGGACCATTTTGCCTGGGGAAAGGCAGCTTTTGCAGGGGGGATACAGGCCAGCCCTGTTTTGAGACTGGCCTGCAAAAAATCCCCTCGCAGTTCCAGATGCTTGCACAAGCTCGGGTTGAAAGTATTTGCATTCGAGCAAAGAGGGCGCTTCTATTTTTTGTGGCGCTAAATCGCACGTCAGGCGACACTTGGAGCGGCGAGAGCCGGGCAGAGCTTTTCATCATCGCCTGCGATTTATACGGCGCGGATTGACCTTCCGCAATGACTAAGCAAAATACTGAACGTAGATTCTCTCAATAAGGGTTTACGCGCCATTGCGTACGAGGCGACATGATACGACTACGACTCTTGCTCTGTGTGATTCTCGCTGGGACCATTGTGGCCCCGCTGTGTGCCGAAAGTCCCGAGTCCGCATTCAAGGCCGGTGAACGAGCGGAAAGACAGAACGATCTCGATTCCGCGTTCCAGGCATACAAGAGAGCGTATCTGGCCAAGCCAAACGATCCAAAGTACACAGCGGCTTACCTCAAAACGCGCCTATTCGCCGCGACGACGCACATCCGGACCGGCCAGTCGCTGGACGATGAGGGCAAGTTGCAGGAAGCAATGGCGGAATTCCGTCTTGCCGCGCAGATCGACCCCACCAATTTCGAGGCTCTGGGGCAGGTTCGGCGCGTTGCAGATCAGATTCAAAAGCAAATCAGGGAGAAGGAGATTGCGGCCCTGCCAAAACCGACGCCCTCCGCGTTGGAAGCCGACGCCAAAAGCGCGGCCGGCCCGGTTGCGCTGGACCTGAAGTCCGATGTACCCGTCTCGATTCACATGACGGCGAACGCCGACGTGATTTACAAGTCCATCGCCAAACTCGCCGGGTTCAATGTCCTGTTCGATCCGGACTACAAGCCGCAAAAAGTTACCTTTGAATTGAAGGATGTCAGCCTGCGCGATGCCCTCAGCATGATCGCCATGCAGTCCAAAACATTCTGGCGCCCGCTTTCTTCCAACACCATCATGGTCTCTTCCGACAGCGGCGCGAGGCGCAAGGACCTGGAACAGAGCGTCATGAAGACGTTCTACCTGAAGAACGCGGCCACCCCTGCCGACTTGCAGCAAGCTGCGGGAACTCTCAAGGGCATTCTCGATATCAGCCATATCCAGGTCACTCCTGAACTGCGCTCGCTCACTTTGCGCGGCACTCCTGACCAGATGGTGATGGCGCAAAAACTGCTGGGCGACATCGACAAGCCGAAGTCCGAAGTGATGATCGACGTCGTGGTCATGGAAGTGAGCCGCGGCAGGCTGCAGACTCTCGGCACGGTTCCTCCCACTACTGTCAGCGTTGCGCTGGCGCCGGGCGGGGCGACTGCCGGGGGAACATCGGGTTCGTCAGGTTCCGGACTCAATTTGAATTCGTTCGCTGGCATTACAGCCGGCGACATCTCCGTTTCCGTCCCTGGGGCCAGTTTCACGGCACTCGCGTCCGACAGCAACTCAAAGGTCCTGCAACGGCCTCAGATTCGCGCCATGGATAGCGAGAAGGCCTCGCTCAAGATCGGCGATCGCATTCCGATTGCCACCGGGTCGTATCAGAGCGGCATCACTTCAGGCGTCAACACGCAGTTTCAGTACATTGACGTCGGCGTAAACATCGACATTACGCCTTACGTCCATGGAAACAACGAAGTCACCCTCAAGATGTCTCTTGAAGTCTCGTCCGTTACAGGCGAACAGACCGTTGACGGCGTCACCGAACCGACCATCGGACAGCGGCGCATCGAGCATGAGGCGCGGCTGGCCGACGGCGAGGTCAACCTGATCGGCGGAATCCTCGAAGATACTGAGAGCAAGTCGTTGAGCGGTTATCCGTTGCTGATGAAGATCCCCATCTTGAAGTATCTGTTCGGCCAGGAAGCCAGGAACCGCGCACAGTCCGAGATTGTCTTCGCGATCATCCCTCACATTCTTCGCTCGACTGAGGTAACCGACGAAAACCTGAAAATGGTCGATCTCGGCTCGGCAAGTTCAATCACCTACCGCAAAGCAGAGTTGAAGGCCGAACCAGCGCCGACGGCGCCAAACGCCCCTGCGCAACCCTCCGCAGAGAAGCCCGGCGTCACGCCTGCTGCCCCGGTCACCAAATCATCTGTCAAGTCGGTAACCACGCCACAGGCGTTTTCGCCGGCAATCAAATCCCTGGGGAGTTCCCCGTTCTTGTCGACGGCCACCGCGGCCCTCAATTCCGCTGTTGCCGCAGCGTGTTTGCCATGGCCGGCTCCCAGCGCCAGTTCTCATCCCACTCCGCCAATAACGCCGCGCCCGCCGATCATCGCAGCTGCCCAACCGGCGATGGCCTCCGGCAGTTCAGGAGTGGAGCAGGTGATGGCACCGCCGCAGATTAATGACTCGGTTCAGTCGCTGACGGGTTCCCCCTTCCTTTCGCCCGCCGCAGCCCCGCTCAAATCTCTTGGGGCCGCCGCCGTGCAGCCAACATCCGGAACCAGGTCGCAGGTCAAGCAGGCATTGACGATGCCCCCCGTTTCCGTCGCCGTCTACGAGTCCCCGACCAAGCCTGCGTTTGAGGCACTTGCAAATCCCGGCAACTGATGCGCGCAAAGGGCATGGGAAGCGATAGCGTGGAAAAGAAAATCAACTCAGTTTCCAGCGGCTCAGGTACTGTAGAGACAACTCCCGCAGCACGCTCTTGCAGGTTATCCACTCAAGGCTTCCTCCCCGGCATTGATCCGCAGGAGAGCCAGAACAACGGCATCCAGAGGTCCTGCTGCGTGATCCTTACCAACTCATTTCCCCATCTCAAAAGGTATTGAGGACTCCGGCGCCTTTTCCGCTTTAGCCCCGATTCCCTTATCTTCTGCAACCCATCTGTACCCTGTGACTTGGGTTCGCACCGCTTAAAGCTCGCCTTGCGTACACCGGACACAAATAGCAACCCACTCCATCATGAATTCGAAACCAGCCGAATAGCACGGTAAGGCGGACCCAGCGTGCCCATGCCGTGAAGCCTTCCGATTAAGCCTGCCCGAATTAGAGCAAAGCCAGTGACACGACCGCCTGAAAGGCATTGGGCCAGCTTTGGATTCCTTCTCCCAATGACGAAGACCCGCGGCCGGAGCCGCGAGTCTGAGAGTTGCGCCGACCTGGCGATGCTACGGTTGCGGCTTTGCGGGCGCTGTCTGACTCTCAATCATCTGCCGCCGCTGCTCAAACAGCTGCTGCATGCTGGTGATTTTCTCTTCGGTGACTTTGTCCGGGGATTGGTTTTGAGAGGCGCTCGCAGGCGCTTCTGAAGCAGTCTGGGCTGGCGATTGGGCCGCATCCCCGGCCGGCGAGTTCTGAACGGAAGCCGCGGCGGGAGTTGCATTCGCCGCCGGACTGTCAATTGGGGCCGCCGGTGTCTCTTCCTGAGCCGGCGTATCCGACGTGCCGTCAGCCGATGAAGCATCGTCGCTGCCGTTGTTGCCGTTATAAACCGCCCTGCCGTTCTTCTGCGTCAGTGCCCAGGCGCGACGCGCAGGTGTGATCATAGCGCTCTTGTCGGCAAGAGTAGCCCCTGCCTTGTCCTTGTCCGAAGTGCGCGGGATAAGGAGCACAGCCGCAACCTTTTCCGGATCCGCGACGGAGGACTCGATCACATAGTTGAAGTCGGTGCCATTCAAAAGCGCGGTAAGCACCTGGCGCGCCGGTCCCGGTCCCAACACATCGAACGAGCGGCTTGCGCCAGCCCCTTCCGGAATATCGATCTGCACGCCGGTGCAGGCACGGATTGCAGTAAGAACGCTGCTCAAAGTGGAGTTATCCGCGGCGACCGTGAGTTGGTCGCCTTTGCATGTGACTTTGGGCGGATTGGGCGGTGCCTGGGCCATGACTTTGGGCAGTTCCGCTCCGGCCCCGCCCGGCGCAGAAACTGCCGGCTGCTGGCAGACGCAATAGGAAGCCGTGAGCGCCGCCAACAGGCCCGTATGCAGCAGCCGCACCGCGTTGTTGTTCGCCATTGTTCACCTCTTCTTCTGCATCGTGCTTGAAGCCTGGTTGTGCGCATTTGCGCTTGCTTATCAGTCGCCGGCTATTGGAAGGTTCAACTCAATCAGGTAATCGGAATCGGTGCCGGGGCGCATCTTTGCCAAAGTGTCGGGGTTCTGAATCCCGTTGCTTCTCCATAGTTCATAGATTGCCGGATAGACAAGCAACTCCAAAATGAAGGATGTGAAGATGCCGCCGACCATCGGCGCGGCAATGCGCTTCATTACGTCGGAGCCGGTGCCGATGGACCACATCACCGGAAGCAAGCCGATGCACGTTGTTGCAAAGGTCATGAATTTTGGGCGCAACCTTTTAGCCGCGCCGTAAACAATTGCCTGGCGCAGGTCGTCCACGTCTCTGAGGCGGCCCTTCTCTTTGGCTTCCTCGTACGAAAGGTCAAGGTATAGAAGCATGAACACGCCGGTCTCGGCATCAATACTCAGCAGAGCGATAAGTCCAACCCAGACGGCAACGCTCATGTTGTAGTGCAGAAAGTAGAGCGACCAGACGGCGCCAATTGCCGAGAACGGAACCGCCAGTAGAACGATCATCGTCTTGGTGAAAGAGCGCGTGTTGATATACAGCAGGAACATGACCAGGGCGATGGTGGCCGGCACAACAACCTGAAGGCGTCGATTGGCCCTTTCGATTGCCTCGCTCTGCCCACCCCAGGAGACCGCATAGCCTGGCGGCAGACTCACTTTATCGTGCAACAGCCGGCCGGCTTCAGCCACATAGCTGCCCACGTCGCGATTGGCCAGGTCAACAAACACATAGCCCGTAAGCATACCGTCTTCGTCGCGGATCATCGCCGGCCCGCCTATCGCATTAATGGTGGCCAGTTCGCTGATCGGCACTTGGCTGTCACCGCGGGCGGGGACCAGGATGTGGCCCATCTCATCCGGAGTGCTGCGGAAGTCGCGCATGTAACGTACGTTGACCGGATACCGCGCCGACCCATCGTAGACAGTGGTGACGTTGTCGCCGCCGATTGCGCTGTCGAGCACTTCCTGGGCCTTTTCCATACTGACGCCATAGCGAGCAAGTTCTTCACGGCGCCAGGCTACGTCGAGATAGTAGCCTTCATTAGTCCGCTCGGCAAAAACGCCGCGCGTGCCGCGCACCGATGGCAAAAGAGATTGAATCTGTTTCCCTATCTCTTCGATTTTTGCCGGATCGTCGCCCGATACCTTTAGTCCAACGGGGGTCCTGATGCCGCTGGTCAGCATGTCGATGCGGCCCCTGATGGGCATTGTCCACGCGTTGCTGACGCCGGGAACCTTGATGGCCGCATCCATCTGCGCGATGAGCTCCTCAGACGAAATGGTGTCGGGAGTGATATGGCGAAGAATCTGCCGCGCCCAGTGCGGGGCCCAGGATGAGTACCAGGTTTCAACAGATCGCCATTGGTCCCGAGGCTTCAGCGTTATGACGGTTTCAAGCATCGACAGGGGCGCAGGGTCGGTGGCCGACTCCGCGCGGCCCGCCTTGCCCAGCACCTGGTCAACTTCAGGGAATTGCTTGACGATCAAGTCGGTTGCCTGCAACACGCGGTGCGCCTGGGCAATGGATATCCCGGGCATGGACGTCGGCATGTACAGGATTGCCCCTTCATCCATCGGGGGCATGAATTCCGAACCAAGTGAAATGAAGACCGGAATCGTCACAACAATCAGAAGCGCGGCTGCAGTAAAGACAATTCGTTTGTGGCGAAGAGTCCACGAAACAGCTGGCTCGTAGATTCGCATGAGGAAGCCGCTTATCGGGTTCCTCTCTTCGGGACTGATTTGTCCTATGAGAAGAGAATTGGTGATGCGGCACAACCAAGCAGGCTGGAAGTCGAATCGCTTGACCCGGGTAAGCAGCAGGCGAAGCGCCGGGTCAAGAGTAATAGCCAGCACTGCTGCTACCACCATCGCCAGAGTCTTGGTGTAAGCCAACGGGCGGAACATGCGGCCTTCCTGCCCCTCAAGGGTCAGCACAGGAAGGAACGAGATTGCAATCACCAGCAAGGCAAAGAAGGTGGGGCCAGCAACCTCCTTGACGGCGGCAAGGACGACATCGCGATGCTGCCCCTGGCTTCCATCCTTCTGCCAGCGCTCGAGCTTCTTGTGCGTCTGTTCAACAACTACGATGGAAGCGTCGATCAGTTCACCGAATGCGATGGCCACGCCCGCCAAAGACATGACGTTGACGCTGATACCCATGAGCCGCAGCGGGATAAATGAAATGAGCACCGCCGCCGGCATTGTGACGAGCGGAATAGCGGCACTGGGAAAATGCCACAGGAATACGATGATAATCAGTACCACCGTAACCACTACTTCAAGAATCGTCTCCTGGGTGCTGTCAATGGTGCGATGGATCAGCTGCGAGCGGTCGTAAATGGGAACGATCTTCACTCCGGGCGGGAGGTTCTGCTCGATATCTTTCAAGCGCGCCTTCACCCGGTCAATGACCTGCAGCGCATTTTCTCCGCTGCGCATGATCACGATGCCGGAGACAACTTCTCCGGAGCCATTGAGGTCTGCGATTCCGCGGCGCAGGTCGGGTCCTACAACAACTTCGCCAAGGTCCCTGACGACAATGGGCGCGCCATCCTGCGGGGTGGCGACAACGATGTTCTCAAAATCCTCGATGGAGGTCGCGTATCCTCTGCCGCGCACCATGTACTCGGTTCCGCCGAAGTCAAGCAGGCGGCCGCTGGTCTCGCTGTTGCCCCCGCGCACTGCTTCGACAACCTGCGCAATTTTGAGCCCGTACCCCTTCAGTTTGTTGGGATCTAGATTTACCTGATACTGGCGAGAGAATCCGCCAATAGGCGCCACATCCGCAACCCCGGGAACCGACCTGAGCCGATACCGCAAATTCCAATCTTCGTAAGCCCTGAGATCGGAGAGGCTGTGCTGTCCGGTGCTATCGACCAACGCATACTGAAAGATCCAACCAAGACTGGTTGCATCCGGCCCCAGCTCAGTGTGCGCGCCTTCAGGCAGCTTGCCCAGCACGCCGGAAAGATACTCAAGCGTGCGCGAGCGCGCCCAATAGAGGTCGGTGTTGTCGTCGAAGATTACATAAACATAGGAGTAGCCAAAGTCAGAAACTCCGCGCACTGCCTTGACGTGCGGGGCGCCCAGCATGGCCGTCACAATCGGATAAGTGACCTGGGTCTCGACCAGCCCGGGACTGCGGTCCCAGCGAGAAAGGATAATGACCTGGGTATCGCCAAGCTCGGGAATCGCGTCAAGGCGGGTGTGCGCAATCGACCACCAGCCGAAGGCGCTAGCCAGCACGACCACCAGAATAACCGCGAACTTATGACGAATTGACCAGTCTATAATCCGATCGATCACTGTTGAAGCCTCCCCTTCGCTCGGCTAACGCGCCTGCCACTGGCGACACGAGCATTGCTGCTGTCCATGTTGAGACGCTCAACAGACTCGACTCCTGCGACTCGGTCGTGCCGTACCGGCATCCAGCCTTTTGTTTCAGACCGTCAGTTGGCGCGGCTATCCCTTGGTGAAGCGGCGTGAGGCATGGCGTCCGCAGGGCTGCCCGATTTGGAGGCCACTTGCAGCCGGCTCTCGGAGTCCACCAAAAAAGTGCCGGATGAGACAACTGTGTCGCCTTCCCGCAGGCCTTTCAGTATCTGCACCCGCTCATCAATCCTCCACCCGGTTTGAACTTCGCGCGATTCGAAATGGCCCGGTGAGGTCTGGACGAATACGCGCTTCGACATTCCGGAATCGAGAATCGCGTCGGCCGGAACGGTGAGCCCCGGCGGAAGCGACACGGGCATTTCAACATTGACAAACATGTTCGGACGCAGCTTGAACCCAGGGTTTTCAGCCTCAAGGCGCGGCCGCAAAGTGCGTGTTGCAGCATCTACCTCGGGCAGCACGTTGCTCACCACCGCTTTCATGCTCATGTCCGCGTCCGGCAAAGTGATGCGCGCCGAAGCGCCAGGCCGGAAGGCCTGCACATCCTTACCAAACACCTCTGCCTGAATCCACACATGGCTGAGGTCGGCGATGCTGTAAAGAGGCGTTTGCCTTTCGAATCTCATGCCGGCGGAAATGTTCCTTGAAAGGATGAATCCATCCGTCGGAGAAACGACATACACATCCTCCGGAATGGCGCGATTGCGAGTAATCTCGGCGATCTGCATATCGCTCATGCCCAGATTGCGAAGCCTGTCTGCCCGGGCCTGAACACTGGCCGCGCCCTGGGTTGCCGATGCCGCCGCGTTATCCCGCGGTGTTGTTGTCGCCCCCGGCCCATGCTCGTTGGCGGCCAGAAAGCCGCCGGCCACGGAAAGGAACTCCGGAGAATAGACGGTTGCCAGGCGCTGGTCCTTTGTGACATGGTTGCCCACGGCATCGTTCTGGGTGTCCTTGACGAAACCATCGGTTCCGAAGTCGATCTGGAACACCCGGGTTTCGTCGGGTACAACTCTGCCGAAGACCCTGATGGTTCCCTGCCCCGTATCCTTCTCAACCTTGGCCAGCTTTATGCCGTAAAGTTGCTGAGCCGCTGCATCAATCTGCACTTCGCCGGGCATTCCAGCGCCATCGGTTGGCAGGGATTTTGCGGCGTCCTGGGCATAAACCGGAACAAGGTCCATGCCGCAATCCGGCTCCGTACCGGGCTTGTCAGTGTGATAGGCCGGATGCATCGGATCCTGGTAGTACAGAATCCGGTTCGCGGCGACCGCCGGATTTTCTTTGTGGCGGAGATGGCCCAGGGTTAGTCCTGCGGCCATCACCGCGACGAGAGGAAGAAGATAGAGAGTCTTTCGCACCACCAGGCACCTCCCTACGGATGCGAGTAACTTGCAGGAGTTACGGTTTTGACACCAGCCGCGGCAGCTTCAAGTTGACCCTTGGTAAACAAAGAGTCATTGAGCGGCGGATTCACTTCGACCTTTTCGAGGACGATCTTCTCGATCACCGTGCCCGTGGTCTTTGAGCCGGGAGTGTTCAAAACCTTCGTCTCAAGCAGGTAAGGAACCTTGAGAGCACCCAGGGAACGGAAATCCCGGTAGTAAATCTCCACAGGATGGTACTTGCCATCAAGCCGTCTGGGAGCGCCCGTGGTTTTGACTTCAAGGAACGACTGCGCGTCGATCCAAAGATCAACCACCTGCGAGTTCTTCAGCGTGAGCCTGAGCTTGTAGGCATCGCGATCATCGACTTTCTCAACGCCATCGAACTCAATCTTTGTGCCCTTGGCCGCGTAGTCCATGAGCGGGCCGTCAAGTTCCGACTGAAGTGGGACGGCCTTCATCTCTTCCGGAGTGTAGGGCTCGACATCCTTGCGATTCAGGAAAGGCCGCAGCTTATAGCCATTCGTCCCATCGAAGACCTGGACCGCGGTTTGCCCGTTGAATTGGATCTCGATTCTCTGCTTCATGGGGCGCTTGAGTTCCATGGTGAAGGGCAATTTGGTTTGCTCTGCCGGCCGCGGCGGAGGCATAGTGGCCTTGGTCCCTCGGCGTACCTGGGTGGGAATGACCGGACCGTTGTTTCCACCGGCCTCCATATTGCCGTTCATGACCATGGTGTGCACCGCGCGCCAGGCCTGGAGTCCCCCCCGGGCGGCGACATTTCTGTCAGCGATCTCCGCGGCAGAAAGTTTGGCCTGAGGTTGGGGAGCGTCTGTTGCCAAGGCAACAGAACTTGCGACAACAAGAACCGTGAATAAAGCCAGCGTCTTAGAAAACATCGTTCTCTCCTTGAACTTGCGATTTCCTGCTGTTGTACATGTCAAATGTGGCCGCTGTACGGGAAGGGTGAGGCAACCTGCACGGGAGCCACGCCCGACTCGAGCTTCTTTGGCTAGAGGACAAATAGCCCATCCGCGTGAAATTTCCCGATGACGACTTTCACCCTGTCGCCGGGCTTCACTAACTTGCCCCTGTTAGAGAACACCATCCAATACGATCTGCCTGCTTCGGGGGTGCTGCTCTGGCGCAACTGGCCGGCGTTCTCCATGGTCGGCACCTCAAGGCTCACTCCCGCCCGCTCGTCAATCAGAGCCGGGGGCACTTTCTTGTCGTTCAGTTGAGCCGCCTTCACAGGGTCCAGGATGCGGTAGCCAAACCGGATCAATTGACCGGACTCAACGGATTTGACCTCAAGCGCATCGACGCCCCAGATGGACTCGTATCGATTTGCGGCGTGGGTAGTAAGAGAAGTGAGGTGGTAGGGAGAGACTGAGTGGCGCACCGGCTTGGGAGAAGTGTTAGTCGGGGCTTGTGGGTTGCTGGCCGAAGTCTGGGGAAACCCGGCTATGGCAATTACTCCGCTGAGGAATAAAGCGCTGGTTACGATAACGGTGAAACGTAGTGCTGACTTGCTAAGGATCACGGGTGCATCCTCCGTTCTTCGTTCTTTACGCGTGCGTTACAGTACTGAAACCGTGCACCTTGCATTGGCAGCCAGCATTCGCGTATGGGGATTTGCCGCAAGTTGTGCCGCTGGCTTGGATTGCGAAGTCTGCGGGGTTTCTCCTGCCGGGTGCAGCTTGCGCAATACCCGTCAGAGGTACGGTAGCAGTCTTGGTGTGGATGATTACTTGCGCTGGGTCAAGTGGGCCTGCCTGATTCCGCACGTTCCCTTCTTCCCGTGCCATCCTCCTCTATGCCTCCATCGCATTATCGCTCGAACGGCGAATACCCTCCGGCGCAATTCCGCAATAATAAGGGCGACCAAATGCAAGGGAATCATCACTTCTCTGTAAGTCGGAGTCTTTGCTGATGAGCAAGCCGTCGAGCAATTGATCAAAAACAAGTGCTCGATTCCTTCCTAGCCGCTCGGGGATGGGAGCAGGGCGCCAACCAGTCGAATTCATCAAAGCAATTTTTCACAATATCGAAGAAGATAGATTTTTTGGCCCTTGATGTTGCGCTCTTTGCGCATCAGCAAACAGAGATTTCCCTCCCGCTGTAAGGTTGACCCAATATCGCTCCGGGCGAATTCTGGAGAGTTCTCTGCGAGCCGGTTTCTGAACTAGAACCAGCAGGCCTGCCTGAATTGCAGGAAAAGGGAGCGGTGAAACATCGCATGTGTATTTGTTGATCGTCCGACAGGGCGAGCAAACCTGAAATCCGATCACGCCATTCCAACTGCTGAGGGTGATCGCGAGTTTTCTGGATCGTCGGCATTTTCTGCGGGGATTGCATTTCAGTCGGCGTCCAGCTTTGCCGAGGTTTTTCTTGTAACAACAATAGAAACGCAACGAGCTTCGCAGGTACTTCAGATGGGTCCGATGGAGGACATTTCCCGCCTTAGCAGGAGCCAACTGAACGCAAGCGCGCCTTTGGGAGGAGAGCGTTCACGGCGCGGTTAGTGCAGCAAAACCGGTTGTCATGGGGGAGGTTCATGACGACAGCACGTTTACAGCCCGTACGTCATGCCCTTGCAGGGGCATCTACCACAGAATCCCACATCGCCGAGCGCGTGGTACTGATGTGCGCTTCAGCGCTTTTCACCGGACTGTCTCAGCAGGAATGCGTTGAGATCGCTTCGTGCGCAAAGGCAAGGACCTTTGCCCGCGACGAACTCTTGTTCATGCAGGGCCAGCCGGTTCGCAATCTCGTACTCCTTCAGACAGGCAGGGTAAAGCTCACCCAGCTGAGCCCCAACGGCAATGAAGTCATTCTCTGGATGAATGGGTCTGGCGATGCGGTCGGAACACCGGCCGACACAACAGCATGCAGCCATACTTGTTCAGCCCGCGCAATGGAACAGTGTCGCGCCTTGACTTGGGAATACGCGAGGCTCCAAAATCTCCTGGTTGAGTATCCGCAAATCCGCAACAATATCAACCAGATACTCTCAAGCCGGCTGAACGAACTGGAAGAGCGCTTTCGCGAAGTGGCAACCGAAAAGGTTGCGAAGCGATTGGCCCTGGCCCTGTTGAGGCTGCTCAAGCAAGTTGGCAAGCAGTCCCCGGGGGGAGTGGAGATTTCCCTTTCCCGCGAAGAACTGGCGCAAATGACAGGAACAACCTTGTTTACCATTAGCCGCATCCTTTCTAAGTGGGGTGAGCAGGGCTTTGTACTGCCTCGCAGAGAAGCGGTTCTGGTAAAAGATGCGCAGCGGCTTGGAGAGGTGGGGTCCGAGGAGTACTAGAGTACCGTCTCAATGTTGCTCTTGCAGTGATTCGCTGGATGGAGATTTATCGACAGCAAGTTGAGGACGCCGCCCCTTTTTGCGTCCTGAGTGTCGCACAACATGCGGGTGCGGGCGATTTTCGAAATTTCGCCCGCAACCACAACCGCCATTGAGTCACAACCTGAAAGGCAAGGTCTTCCCCATGAAAGCAAAGGTCAATGCGGCCTGCATTGCAGTCGGGAATGGAGGCAGAAACGTCTTGAATTGGTTTGCCAAGCAGGAAGGTTTGGCAAAATACCATGACTATCTGGAATTGATCGCCGTCGATACGGATGCGAGAAAACTCGATCTTGCCGAAGGGGACGACGTGGGGGTTCAGTGCATCCCGCTGGTTGACGAAGAGCACGAGGCCTTCGGAACCGGGGGCGATATCGGCAAGGGCTACGCGGCCGCGGAAGCCAAAAAAGAAGTTTTTGACGCAATTGCGCAGAGACTGGCGGCGACCAGGGGCGTGCTGTTTCTTGTCGGCTGCCTTGGCGGCGGAAGTACGGGCGCCATGCCGGCAATTGCGAAGATATTCAAAGCCCACGATGTTCCGATCCTGGCGTTGGTGGCAATTCCCTCCCCAGACGAAGGCCATCTGCGTTTGCAGAGCGCATATAAGGTCCTGGATAAGCTCACTGAAGCCGGAGCGTGGACCATCGTCACCTACAACGAGCGGGACGATCAATCCGGAACCATGAGGCAAGTCTTCGACCGGATCAACGGCAACTCACTGGGCCCGATCCTGATGGTTCTCAAGCACATCTTCCAAAAAACCGGCAGCGTGGTAAATCTGGATCTGAACGACATGCTGGCGATCATGTACAAGTACCTTTACATCGGGTACGTCTTCGACCAGACCCCAGCAAATTCGAAGAGCAAGAAGATGCCGCTGAGCGTAGGCAAGATTGTCAGCGAACTCACCTCGCATCCATTGCAGGACGGTTCGGACATCATCGGCAATTCGCGTCAGGTGCTCCTCTGGTTTGAAGGAGACTGGTCTGCCCAGTTAATCAATTCGGTCACCCGGGAAATCGGCAAGAAGATGGCTGGCATGCAGATTGGCATCAAGCGCGGAATCAATGAAGACATTGACCCGGCGACCGCGCAAAACATGCAGAAGTGGATTGCGATGGTTGCGGCCACCGACACGAATCCCGCCCTTCTGTCGCGGCAGCAGGACTTCTTCTTCAGCGATCAGGTGGCCCCGGCGCATTTCAACATCACTTCAATCAACGGGGAAGCATTGGTGGAATACGAGACGCTGGTGACCAACAGTTCCTGGAAATACTCCACGTTGCTGCGAACGGTTCGCATCCCACGCGGACTGCGCGACAAGATTGAGGCGGCGCAAAAGAACGCCAATTTGAGTTCGGAAGAGATTCAGACGCTGAAGATTGAAGCTCAGCCGTTCATCAACCAGGACCAGAACCTATCGGGCTGCGTTCTGTTTTTTTCGCAGAAGCCGGTAGCCAATACAGGCCGCAACTTGCTGGGCGCGCTCCGGGCCTAGTAGTCACCCGGCAGTGTTACGCAAGCTAAACCCTCTCAAACATACTGCTTGCGGCATGCCTCATATCGGGCCTGCCGCCAGCAGTTCGGGTAGAAAGTCATGCCGCACCCGGCACAGGGAGATAGCCGCGCCTGCTTCACCTGCCAGGCTCTGGTTGAAATGATTCCCTTCCCTAATCGCTGAAACTGCTTTTTTGGGAATGATGTCCAAAAAATTTCCGTTTTCAGGCAACCCAAGTGAGCTGTTTGATGCAACTCAAAGAAGCCCAGGGCGCATCGTATTGCTTTAGTTCGGCTCAAGGGAGGGAATTTCCCACCGCTCTTGAGATTTTCGGATGCCGGCGCAGCTCGATTAGAGACCAGGCGCAGAAAATTTGGCGTTGCAGGAACGGTTGTCATTGGGGGAGGTCCATGGCGACAGCAAGAGTGTCCCCAGTACGTCATGCCCTTGCAGGGGCATCTACCACAGAGACCAACATAGCTGAGCGCGTCGTATTGATGTGCGCTTCGGCTCTTTTCACCGGACTTTCCCGGCAAGATTGTTTAGAGATTGCCTCGTGTGCCAAGGCCAGAACCTTTGCGCGCGACGAGCTCTTATTCATGCAGGGGCAACCGGTCCGCAACCTCGTGCTAATCCAGTCGGGAAGAGTGAAACTTACTCAGCTCAGCCCGAACGGAAATGAAGTCATTCTTTGGATGAACGGATCGGGAGATGCCGTCGGTGTCCCAACCAACACATCTGCCCTCAGCCACACTTGTTCAGCGCGCGCCATGGAGCATTGCAGGGCGTTGACGTGGGAGTATTCCAGACTCCAGCAACTGCTGGTTCAGTATCCGCAAATCCGAAACAACATTAACCAAATTCTTTCCGGTCGTCTTAACGAGCTGGAAGAACGATTCCGCGAGATTGCGACAGAAAAAGTCGCCAAGCGATTGGCTTTGGCTTTGCTGAGACTGGTCAAGCAGGTGGGCAAGGAATCTCACGGTGGAGTGGAAGTTTCACTCTCCCGGGAGGAATTGGCCCAGATGACGGGCACCACCCTCTTTACCATTAGCCGCATCCTCTCTAAATGGGGCGAACAGGGCTTTGTGCTGCCCCGCAGAGAGGCAGTTCTGGTGCGAGACCAACAGAGGCTGGTTGAAGTGGGGGCCGAAGAGTACTAGACCATAGCGTAGATGGTGCAGGCTGTCAGGTAGGCTAATCAGCTCCATGGCAGCCTTCGCTTTTTTTGCGCCAAACAATCTGCTCTGCCAATGAGAATGTTTGCTCGGACCCGCAGAGCTTTAAAATCCCTTCCCTACTCCCTACGCACATAGAGGGATTCCAATCCCCGCAAAGAGACCGCCCTGCGGATTTTCCAATCCATCAGAAGTGAAACCTGTAGCGCAGTTCAGCCGAAATCTGCCGCGGATCGTTGTAGTGAAAGCCTCCGATGGTCAGCGAGCTGTCGGTCAGTACGCGATGATTGGTGGCGTTAACCACGTTGACTGCGAGTTTCCAATTTTCGCCGAGCGAGGTTCCCGCAGCCACATCGAACGTTGTGTGCGCCGGCAGATAGATTCCCTGGTAAGGGCTGAGCAGATTGCCCATGGCGTCAGTCAGTCCTGCAGTGCCGTTCGAAAAGCCCGAGCCGTAGTAAACGTTCGATGAGAACCAGCTGTGCCTGGGCAGAGTGGCCGTAAAACCGGTGTTGAGGGTATGCCGCTGGTCGTGATCGACCGGCGTGTAGTCAAAGCTGGAATCGCAGTTCGCGGTGCAGATGAGCCCACCGTTAATAGCCCCGCGCTGTTCTGCAATCTGGTTTGAGTAGGCAAGGTGGAACTGGCCGCGCCTCCACAACAGGGGGCTGCGCAGTGTGGTCTCCCAGGCGCGCACCAGTGCTCCATCCACCGTTATCGGGATGAACACATTCGACTCGCCGATGTTGGAGTGATCGAGAAAGTTGTTGACCCGCGTCTTGAAGTTGTCTACTTCCAGCGCCCAGCCTCGCCAGGGAATCTGTACGCTGAACTCGTGCTCCTCGTCGCGTTCGCCATTAAGTGCCGTGAAGCCGGTATTGCTCGCGTTGGCATACGCGAGCAGCGGGCCCACAATGCTCACCAGCGGAGGCGCCTGGTAATAGCGGCCATAGAATCCGCGCAAAACCCAACGCAGACGGGGAACGGTGATAGTCGCTCCCAGGCGCGGATCGGCATAGGTCTCACTCACCCCGCCATGAAACGAAGATATGCGCACGCCTGCCAGCAAGGTCAGCCAATCCGTAACCCGCAGACTGTCAGACAAAGAGCCTTCGACAATGCCGCCGGCGAGGTTGTTCGTTTCCCGGATCGGCGCATCCCCAGACCCATCGTTAAAGTCCACGCCGAACAGCGACGATGCATGTTCGTAGAAGGAGTAGAAACTGGCCGCAAGGCTGTTCCGCTTGATCTCCCCGCGCAGATTGGCCTGAAACCCGGCGTAGTTTGCGGTGCTGTGCCAGGTGGTGGCTGTGGGCGTATCCGACGATTTCGCGTCGTAATTGGCTACATTCCAGTGGTAAAACGGTGCTGTCTCAAACATTGCCTTGGGCGACAAGGTATGCACCCAATCAGCAATGACGAAGGCGTCACGCTCCGTTTGGCCGTCGCGGAATCCGCTGGAATTGTAGATCTGGTTGAGCCAGCTGTTTTGGTCGGGGTCGTTCGGAACCTGGAAGAAATCCTGGCGGAGCTGGCCGTTGAAGCGCAGTTGGTTAGCGGGATTCGGATTGACAAGCAATGAAGCAAATGCGCTTTGAGAATTCGATGCGTCATGGGCCACTGTGGACGTGGGAGTTTCGAGGCCGTAGTCGGAGCGCGCCGCCGCCACGCTTGCGTACCATGCGCTCCTGAGCGAATGGTCCCCGGCCGATAGGCTGGTTTCGCCCGTGAAGAAGTTGCCGCTGGTAACGATCAACTCGGCCTGGCGGTCGCGCTCAAATCCATTACGTGGCGCGACGTTAAATACCCCGTAGGTGCGGTCACCGAGGTCGGCCGAGTAGCTGCCGCGCTGAACCTCTATCTGATCCATGTCGCCGGGCGAGATCTGCGGACCCACGTTCGCGGCAATATTGGTATTCGGAATGTTGATGCCGTCGATAAGCCAACTGGTCTGGTGGCCGCCGCGCATGTGCAGCATGTCGTGGCACATGTAGGCGCCGGGCACGTAATCGATGATGGCCGCAAACGAGGTGGCGCGGCTCGCGCCGGGCGTCTGTTCGATCATCTCCCGGCTTACAAGAGTGGTCGGCGTTACTGAGTCGGACTGCGCCGTCGAGCCCTCGACGACCACGGTCTGCGACGCAGAAGTCACGGGCAGCATGACATGCAGAATCGGATCGGTGCCAGAAGCGATCGTGAGCGTCTGGGTCACGGTGCTGAAACCAGGAGAGTCAAATTTGATTCGGTAGACGCCGATGGGAGCAGGGGGAAGCGCAAATTGACCGTCTGGGCCCGTCACCGTCTGCAGGCTGAACTCCGAATCCGAAGCTTCGAGCTTGACCTCCACCCCGGCAATGGGCCGGTGTTGCGAATCGTGAACCACTCCATGAACAGTGGCCAAAACAGTGGCCAGGGCCGGCAAAGAGCCGGCGAGCAGAAGAGCGACGACAAAGCGAGACAAGATACGCAAGGGACTAACCTCCGGGAGAGATCACGCAGCACCACATACAGCGATGCGAACCCATAGGGCTCGGCGTGTGCAGTGATGTGCGCTGAGGGGACTTGTTGAGGGCCAGCCACAATTGAACAATGCGGTTCTTCCTGTAACCGGAAGAACCTTGTGGTCAGCTCGCCGAGCAGAAAGCCATTGGCCTGCAATTCAGGGAAGCGGCCAGGCTTTCAACAGGAATCTCAACCAACCTGGAAAATGGGAGGTCCGCGATTCGCGTGGGCACTCAGGAGTGGTGTCCCAGCAGCAACGTGATTTGTGAAGAAGAGGAGAGCAGCTACAACCGGATCATGCAGCCATGCGGATAAGACGGCAAGGGCATGGAGTTGGCCAACTGATGCCGGCACGTCCGAGGGATATCCAGGGCAATGGGCTGGAGCTTTAAAGACTGGGGTTGAAATGGATTCTGGCTGCCCCGAGACTGAATCCATCGCACAGTGGTGCGCGCCGTGGCGGCGGCAGCATGCGGGCAGGCGCGTTTCTGCGTTGGCCGGGAGCAGCGAAATCAGCGGCCCAAGCCAGAAAAGCAGAATTAGTAGAACGCCAAGAGGGCGCCGCATCCGGACTCCTGCCATGCGCGAAGCAAGACGTCTGCCAACCGAACAAGCAGCGCGCTTGTCTGGCATGATCGAGCTGTTGCTCTTTAATTATCAGATATCAACTGGACGTTCTTTGTCCAGAAACAATATTCCCCCGTGACAGGTGCCGCAAGAGCAGTGTGGAAGGAGCGCCCGGATCATCGGACTTCCTGCAATTCGCGATGTTCTTCAGTGCTGACGGCGCCAAATGCGATGCCCGCGGCCTTGAGGAAGTCGGAAGGCGGAGTTCCTCCGGCAAATATCCATACGCAATCGTTGGGCAACTCGCGAATTTCTCCGTTCACCTCAATGGATACGCTGCCAGCGCGGAACTCCGTCGGCATGGAGTTGAAGAGCACTTCGAGTTTCCCTGAATGCATGTGTTCTTCAATGCGCTTTGCGTTGCGATCCTTGAGGCGGCTGAACTCTGGTTTACGGTAAGAGAGCGTGACCTTGTTGCCCGCCTGGTGCGCCAGGCCCATGGCGGCTTCGACCGCGCTGTCTCCACCGCCCACAATGAGAATGTTCCTGTGAGTGTAATGGTCCGCTTCGATGAGCCGGTAGAGCACGTGCGGCAGTTCTTCGCCTTTGACGCCGAGTTTGCGCGGAGTGCCCGCGCGTCCCAGCGCCAGCACCACGCAACGGGAATTGTACTCAGCGGCCGATGTTCGAATATGAAACAGGCCATCTGCTTCCTTGCTGACAGACGCGACGCTCTCGCCAGTGTGGATGTTGAGGTCGGTTCGCTGCATTACCTTCTCCCAGAAGGCGAGCAACTCCTCCTTTGAGAGCGCCGTCTTATGAAACTTTCCATGCAGTGGAAACTCCACCGGGCTGGTCATGACAAGCTTCTCGCGCGGGTATTTGAAAACCGTACCGCCCACCGATTCCCGCTCCAGGGTGAGGGCTCTGAGCCCATGCTCGGCGGCGCGCAGCGAGGCGCTTATGCCGGCCGGCCCTGCGCCAACGATCACCACATCAAACACATTTTCCCCGGCCCTCGATGCGGACAGGTCGCCGGTGCGCTGGGCGATCACGTCCATGCAATCTCGCCCCTGGTTCACCGCATTCTTGATGAGAGCCAGCCCGCCAAGTTCGCCGGCAATAAAAAGATTCTCGACGCTTGTTTCCTGCTCATCGCTGATCACCGGGCTGTCTGCGCCAGAGCTGGCCTTGGCCATCACCATGGTGATTGCGCCCACCGGGCACTCTTCGGCGCAAAGTCCGTGGCCAATGCATTTATGCCCATTGATGATGGTGGCTTTGCCGCCCACCAGGGCCAGCACGTCCCCTTCAGGGCAAACCGTGACACAGGCTCCGCAGCCAATGCAGTAGTCCGCGGAAATCAGCGGATGCTGAGCCTTGGGGCCGTCTGAGAACAGCGCCCCGCGATCCGCACTTGCGCGGGCCTGGGCCTCGCTCTTTTTATGAGCGATCCAGTAACGCACAAAGAAAAATCCCAGGACCGCACCGGCAATCAGCCATGTCAGAAGAGTATCCATGATCTATTTGAGCACCAGGCCGACGAACCCAAAACCCATTGCCACGGCGATGTGAAATATGGCAAGAACTGCAAAAGCGTAACTGAAAGGGCGATGGATCACATGCCAGAGATGAAAGACCTTTTGCGATTGATCGAGGAACACAACCCGCTTTGAGAGTGAAGCTTTCTGCCGCACCAGGCGGACAACTTCTTCGACCTCTGAATTCCCGCTTGAAAACAATCCCCCTGCCGTGCGAAGCCTGGCGCCAAAACCGGCTGTGGCGCGCCGCAGGCCTGCCACTTGAAACGGGAGGCGCACATCGAGCGCGATCATCTCGCCGATTGCCAGCAAGGGCCCGATCTGCCGGATGTGCTCTCGGGACGGTACATGCAGAACCCGGTTCAACTGCTCGGTAGAATAGATGGATTGCCCATATAAGGCCTCGGTAAGTTCGCTTTCGCTGAGTTGCAAATCGTTGAGCGACAGTTCAGCCGCGCTGAGCGAGCGCGGAATCTGCGCATACAGATAGCGGCCGATGACGCCGCTGAGCGCCACCAGCACCATAATCCAGAATGCAAATCCGGCGATGCCTTGAAACTTGAATGAAGCATGAAACGCAATGATGAAGGGCGCCGTCACTCCAGCGATAACATGGAAGTCCATCCAGTGTTTGGCGGTGCCCATGCGGCCAAGCCATGGGATCACCTTGCGCAGGGCATACAAAAAGATGATGAAAAACAACACCGTGCCAAAAACCCCAAGGTTGATCCCGATCGTGCCGCTTGGCTTCAGCAACTCGTATTTATCCGAGTAGGGGCGCTGGTCAAGGGGGAGCAGGTAATAGTTCGCTCCGTAGATGGCAATCGATCCCAGCAGCAACACAGACGCCGCGGAGGCTATCATGACCCGGACGCGGTGGCCTAACTCCTTCTTCTTATCCTTGCGCACCGCCGCCAGGCTCTTGCGCGATGTAGCTGAGGCAGGCATTGGGCCTTGAAGCAATGACATAGTTATGGCTTCTCCTTCGGATCGGCGGTAACCACGGCAGCGGTAGTGTCATTGCCGGCGGGGACGTTTTGCGCATGCACTTTCACGTTGGGATCCTGCTCGGCATCGGTCGAGAAGCTCTTGTAGTCGCCAAAAACGTGCGTGTTACGCCAGTGCTGCAATGGTGTTGTAACGTCGACAACCGCCATCGCAGGCAGGGTCATGCTTGCTGCGTTATTTCCGAGATGGGCCGGCTTGTAGTCAACCAGGATGTGCATGGAACGAAGCCCCACGTCGCTCATGTCATGAAGCAGGCTGGCGTCCACTTTCACCACTTCTCCAGATTGCCTGTCGATCCATGCCGTGCCCTCCAGTTCGAGCGGGTATTCACGGCCTCGTAGCGCGAGTGCTGCCGGAGTGCGGCGCCCTGCAATGTGGGCAAAATGGACGGGCGTCGCCGCCTTGCCGTCGACCATTTCGTCGGAAGCAATGGTGAAGTTGAAGCTGTCGCGGTAATAGGGATGAAACACAAGCAGCACGGTGGCCGCACCGTTGGTAACCAGCATCGGCAGCGGCTTGCGCTTAGAAGCAGAGGACTCAATGCGCGACTCATTCAGTTGGAAATCGTCCCCGTTTCCGTCCATCATGATGAGGTAGTCGTACTTGGCGCGTTCTGAAGCTTCCACGTGGCCGTTGCCGGCCAGTTTCTCCTGGGTAACTGACTCGGTGCAGTGCAGGTCGGCAAGTTTGGAAAGGTAGGATGTCACCTGTCGCTGGGCCAGATCGATGGGGCCCGAGGATGGCGTTGACTGGCCCGCGGCCATGGCCACCGGCAATGCGAGTAAACAAACTGAGATAAGGCGGAACGACCCGTTATTGATTGGCATGTACTAGTGCCCTCCTCTTCGCTGAAGCTCGGTTGTCGAACCGGTAGCCGAGGGTTGTCGTCCATTGGTTGTAATTCTCCGTGCCGCCCCGTTGCGTCGTAAACATGGTTTGCATGAAGTACCGGGACCCAAGATTGGTATCGAACATGGCGTTTACAAAACGCGAGTTGCTGGTTGCCGCCAGCGACGAGGTGTAGTCGTAGTTCCCAAACTGAAAATTGACCCGGAGCCGCTCGCCAAGGTCTCTCGTCAGGGAGTAAGAGCGGTAGGACCCGGATGCGAAGGCGCTATCGAACTTCGAGTAGCGCACGTCGGCCATCAGTCCGGTCCTCCAAATGTTAGACATCGTGGCTCCGAAAAGGGTATTCAAAGAAGCTTTCGGATCGCTCGAATCGCTGCTATTTCCCAGACTGAAGTAACCCGTGATATGCATCGGGAACTGGATGCGCGCTCCCCCGTTGAGTCCCTGAAAAAGGTACTTATCCAGCAGGCCGGTTCCGACCAGGATCGGATCGTAAGTGGGCACGTCGCGGAAGTAAGTATCTGTAAGGTCGAGGGTGATGCGCGGGTGCACCTGTACGCGGAGCGAAACCAGGCTCTGTCCTAGGCCAACTCCCACCGCTGGCGTGTTGGGATTTGCAGTGGGCTTGTCAAGCTGCAACGACTCGTAGAGGGAGAAGTACCGCTTGAATGAGAAGTTGTTCTCGGTAAAGACAAACGGCCGCTGAACCGCCCAACCAAGCATGTTTATCCCAACACCCCCGGTTGTGGAGTAGCGAAAGTTCTCGAAGTTTCCGCCATGCAAATTGAAGAACACGCCGCCGATCTTCCCATTCGGGTTGTAACTCCAGGAGGTCGGATCGGGAGTGGAACCGGCAAAGACACCGGTCACCGTGTTAGCTGTGAGTTGCATCCCTGCATAGCCGCCGTCAATCGTCTCTAGGCTTGAAGCCCAGGGAAGAAACAGGCGTCCCACGCCTGCAGTTATCCGCGAGGCTGGATTAATGTAAGTAGCGCTCATCAAATAGGTTCGATTGTAGGCATCCTGGAGTGTCTGCTCGGTCGAAGAAGAGGACTGCAAATTGCCGCGCCAATAGCCGTTCAGATTCCAGTGGGTCCCGGCGATGCGGGTAAAGTCGCCGCGGAAAATCAGGCCATATTCGGTTGAAGAGGATGCGCCCTGTCCAAGTTCGTCAATTCGGCTATAGTCGAATCCAATTCTGCCGCGCGCCTGGTTCACTTCGGGCAAGGGCGGACGTGGGAGCGCATTGCGAACCTCCTCGTCAAGCGGGTCGCCCTCGCTGAAGGTCACCACCATGGGATACTTGCGGGTATTGCCAATGGTGTTCTTCTCCACGATCTTCGCGACTTCCGCATCCGGCAACGAGAGCACCTCGCCCTGAGCAAGTTCCCGCGTGCTGGCCACCACCTCGCAGACTGCTGAGGTTGAAGCCACCGAAACAACTGTCAGCTTGGCCACGACTCCAGGCTCGATCGGCGCGTTGGACTCGTCCTTGTCAGGCTTGGTCGGATTCTGTTTGAGAACCAGTTTCGTGCCTTCCGTGAGCCCGGCGTTTCGGCCTCCATCGATGTAAACATTCGATCCGTTTACATACCGCACATGGAACTCGGTCCGCGTCGGCGCCGTGGCGGAAGGTGTCGTCACAGTCTGCGCAGGCTCGGAAGGAGCGACAGGCGTGGGCGCCAGCGCAGGTTGTTGCGCGGCACAGACCGTAGAAATCAGAACCGCCGTCGTCAATAATCTAAGCCGCACAGGGAGTTCGCCTCCAAGCCAGGCCGCGCTTCGGTTTGTCCGAGCAACTCGCATTTAATCTCCGCTGCCGTTCTTATGGCACGCATAGCAGTTCACGCTGTTGTATACATATCCGTTCGTCTTCGGGTGATTGAAGTTCGCTGCGTTGCCGCTTCCATGGCAGGTGGCGGTGCAACTGAACACCGAGTAATCCGCAGAGTTGGCGTGGCATGTGGTGCAAACACTGTTCGCGTTTCCGTGGTTAGTCGGGAAGAAAGTGTGGTAGCTGCTGGGCAACGTCGCCGGTGTCCATGCAGTGGTCGTATGGCAGGTGGTGCATGTGGTGGGCCATCCGGCCGAGGTGTGGTTGGGATTCGTGGTGCTTGTGAAGTCCGTCTGATGGCAGGAGTAGCAGGCGGTCGGCGTCCCCGCGAAGACGTTGTTGACGTGGCATGAGGTGCAGGGCACGCTAGTATGCGCGCCGGTGAGCGGGAACGGAGTGCTGTTGTGGTTGAACGTCGCGCCCGTCCAATTCGTCGTGGTGTGGCAGGTGTCGCAGGTAGTGGGGAAGCCCGCCGCTGCGTGGGCGGGGTTGTTGGTGCCGTTCCAGTCCGCCTGGTGGCAGCCATAGCAGGCTGTCGGCAGTGACCCGCTGTAAGTGCTGCTGCTGGTGTGGCACTGCACGCACTGCAGGGTGGAGTGGAAGCCGGTCAACGGGAACGACGTCGTGGCGTGATTGAAAGTGGATGTCGTCCAGTTGGTGGTCGAGTGGCAGATGGTGCAATCGGTCGGGAAGCCCGCCGATTTGTGAGCAGGATTTGTTGTTCCCGTATAGTCCGCCTGGTGGCAGCCGTAGCACGCGGTGGGCAGCGTTGTGTAGTTGTTGTTGGTATGGCACGCAGCACAGGCCACGGTGGTGTGGGCGCCGGTCAGCGGGAACGACGTGGTGTTGTGATTAAAGGTGGCGCTCGTCCAATTCGTGGTGCTGTGGCAAGTGGCGCACGTGGTGGGGAATCCGGATGCTGCATGCGGAGGACTATTGGTCCCGTTCCAATCCGTCGTGTGGCAGGAATAGCAGTCAGTGGGCAATGTTGTGTAGTTGTTATTGGTGTGGCATGAAGCGCATGGAACCGTGCTGTGCGCACCGGTCAGCGGGAAAGCCGTGGTGTTGTGATTGAAAGCGGCGCCAGTCCAGTTCGTCGTGCTGTGGCATGTAGCGCAGGTCGTGGGAAAGCCCGCCGTGGCGTGGGGAGGACTGGTAGTTCCATTCCAATCTTTGGTATGGCAGGAATAGCAGTCAGTGGGCAGTGTCGTGTAGTTGTTATTCACATGGCATGAGGCGCACGAAACACTAGTATGCGCGCCCGTCAGCGGGAACGATGTGGTGTTGTGATTGAAAGTAGACGTAGTCCAACCGGTTGTAGTGTGGCATACGCTGCAGTCGGTAGGGAACCCGGCAGAAACGTGATTGGGCGAAGTGGTCCCCGTGAAATCTGCCTGGTGGCAGGCGTAGCACGCGGTGGGCGTCGATGTGTAGTTGTTGTTCGTATGGCATTGGGCGCAGGTCACAGTGGCATGCATGCCCGTCAACGGATAGTGCGCGTAAAGCGTGTGGTCGAATTTGGCGTTATTCCAGTCCGTTGTGTTGTGGCAAACAGCGCAATCATGCGGCAGGCCAAGGGCCGCGTGAGGCGGATTGGTGGTGTTATTGAAATCCACCGAATGCGTGTGGCACGAATAGCAGTCTGCCGGCGTTCCCGCAAAAACATTATTGGTATGGCAGTCGGTGCACGCCAGGGTAGCGTGCGTCCCGGTGAGCGCATAGCCCGTGTATTTCAGATGGTCGAACTTGGCGCCGAACCAGCTGTCCATAGAGTGGCAACTCTCGCAGGTGGTCGGGAACCCGGCTGTGACATGGTTGATGACCGGGGTCCGGAAGTCCTGCTGATGGCAGGAGTAGCAAGCTGTTGACAACCCCTGGAATTGGCCAACCGCGGCGCTCTTGTGGCATTGGTCGCACTCCACCAGGGCATGCGCCCCCACCAACGGAAAGCGATTCTGGTGATTCTTGATCGCATCCATTGAAACATGCCAGCCGGCCACGGTGTGGCAGCTTTCGCAGTTCGCGCCAAACTGTCGGCGGTGAATGTCCGCGTGGCAGTCAGCGCAGTGGGTGCTGACATTTTTGAAGACCATGCTGGTGTGGCAGGCTGTGCAAGCCACCTTCTGGTGCATCCCGCGCAGGGGATAGGCCGTCTGATCGTGGTTGAACTCGGGGTTGGCGCGGATAGGCTTCCAACTCGTATAGGTATGGCAATTGGCGCAGGGCGTTGACGTCGGGCCATGGGGATTGGTCACCTTGGCCTGCGGCCCGCCCACGGTCGGCCGGTTGCCGTCCTTTGGCGTTTGCGCTTTATCTGCCGGCTGTTGTAATGCCATGCCCATCAGCAGCGGAAGAAGTGCAATGCCGATTGAAAGAAGCCTGCGTCTCCGGTCCATCCTCATCTCCGTGAGTTCGTTTGTCACCAACATGGCGGCGTCGAGTCCGCCATCGAATGCGCATTACTTCAAGCCAAACCTGGAACGTTCAGCCGCCGTACAGTGGCAAATTGGACCCCAACCACGGAACTGCGTTTCCCGCTGAAAGCGGGCTCACGGTTCCCCGGTACGCACCGGAGTCTCAGGGCATTTCTATTTCTCTTGCTTGTCTTGCTGGGTCTTGCGAATCGAGCGAACCGGTACTCCCGTTTGTCGATGCCTTCCAGCTTCCTGCCCGGAATCAATTCAGGGCAGATGGATAGAAAACATCTACGCTGGGTCTAACCTCGCTTTGCCGGCAGCATTGGGTGCAGCTTTCTTTGCAACTCTCTGTGCAATTTGCTGGCCAATAGCACTATCGAACGGCCCCTCTAGTCTTCGTCAGATCTTCAGAACTTGCCTTGTTCAAAGGCAACAACTGTCTAAAACACTGAAAATCAAGATCTTGATGCAACCGAATCGCGAAGTGATTTGAATCACATGAACGAATCCGAACCCAGCTTATAATGACGCCGGCAGCGGCGCATCAAAAAGTCTTTACAGCGCCTTACAAACTTTACCGTGTAAAAAATACGCAAGTGGGTCAGTTTTCACATGAAGGTCTAGTCATCTGTTTTCTTTTCCTTCCCCTTATCTATTGGGATATTGCTCCCGTGGCAAGCTTCGCACTTCGTCGGGCACGGTTTGTAAAACAGCACCAGTTTCTCGCCAACCGTTCTTTTGAGCGTATGGCAAGCGCCGCAGGCGACGTCCTGGTGGCCTCCCTTTAGAGAAAATGCCGTCTTCTCATGGTCGAAGAGCGATGGCTTCCACTTGTTGTTGTTATGGCATGAGGCACAGTCGTTGGCGCGGGTCCCAAACTGGTCGGCATGCGGGTTTTCGTGGCACTCGGAGCAAGTCTTCGGAGCGCTTCTGAACTGCACGTGGAGCATGGTCAGTTCCATGTTCGGCGGCTTGTGGCAGTCGGCGCAGGCCACGGCACGATGCGAGCCCAGCAATGGGAAATCCGTACGCTCATGATCGAATTTAGAGAGGTCCTTCCAGTCCTTGGTCGCGTGGCACGCCTCGCATCCCAGCGGCTTGCCCTTGGCGTCATGCGCCGCCATGCGTTGCGCAAACTCGCCCTTGTGAACATCCTCATGACAACTGGTGCAACCGAGCGAACTGAAGTGATACACCGCAACCTTGGAGTTGATCGGCGGCTTGTGGCAGTCGTTGCAGGCTACAGCCGCATGCCCTCCGGTAAGAGGCCAGTTGGACTTCTGGTGCTTGGCCAGCGTGTAGTTGGTGTTCTTCCATGTGGCGCCCGCATGGCACTGCTCGCAGCGGTTGAGCCAGGGAGCGGCCGCAAATTGCCCACCATGCTCGTCTTTGTGGCAATCCAGACAGAGTTCAAACTTGATCTTGTAGCGGGTCTCTTTCCCCGCCGGAATATGGCAATCGGCGCACTTTACCTTGGCATGCGGAGAAACCAACGGGAACCTGGTCTTGGCGTGATCCGCAGCGGTATAGGTGGTCGGCTTCCAGCCGTCCACAATATGGCAACTGTCGCATCGGCCGCCGTCGGTGCGCTTCAGGAATTGGCCGCCGTGGGGGTCGGGCTGGTGGCAGTCCGCGCAGTTGGCAAAGGCCAAAGGCTTCTTGAAATCCGCGCTCTTGTGGCAGGCAACGCAACCAACCTCAATGTGCTTTCCCAAAAGCGGATACTTCGTCTTCGAGTGGTCAAAGGTCGAAGTAAAGCCCTTCTTCTTCCACGTCGAGGCATTGTGGCACGATTCGCAACTCTGCTTGAACTCGCCCTTGTGCGGATCGGCGTGACAAGCCGAACACGTTGAAAATGGAATCCCAAAATAACGCGGCTGGCCATCCGGTCCCGCAGTGTGGCATTTTTCGCAGGGGGTATTCACGTGAGCGCCGGTAAGCGGATAGCTGGTCTTGGAGTGGTCGAAATGCTCCTTGTCCACCTTCGTGGATTTCCAGTCGGTGGTGTTGTGGCATTGCATGCAATTTGGCCCAAAACGGCCCTTGTGCTTGTCCTCATGGCATGTGGTGCAGGTGGGCGTCAACCCCATAAAGGTATGGTTCAAATCTTTGGTCGTGAGCAGCCCGCGTGAGGCCGCGGGAATGAACTTGGCGGCATGGCAGTCGCGGCAGCCGATTGCGGCGTGTTTCCCGTCAAGCGCGTAGCCGGTCTTGGAGTGGTCAAAGCCCTTTGCGGTCGGATCCCAGTGCAGCATGTTGAAGTTTTCGCCGTTGTGATCGGAGTGGCACTTGACGCAGGCAGAACCCTTTGGGCCAGACTGCGGATACGTGGCATGAAGGCCCTTTTGAAAGCGGAGTTCGACCGCAATTTCCCCGTGGCATTCGACGCAGCGAAAAGTGGGAGACTTGGTAGAAAACTCGTGGCACTTGACGCAGTTGGCGGATCCATTCAGATTCTGGTGCGCGCGCGCCAGCGGCCCGGGAGATATTTGCGCATGGGCGGCCGGTCCCTGGAATAAGGCGAAGATGCACAAAGATACCCACGCTGGCAGCAGGAAAATGCGTGCGATTCGCCGGGTTTGCTTTCCACCACAGCGAGGGCGCAACGCCAATGCCTCAAGTTGTCTGTCCATCACCCATCCTCATTTGCGGCCAGCCGATCCCGATACCCACTCACCGTGTGGCGGCTCTGCAACTGGGCAGGGCATACGACCGCTGAGGAACAGGACAGTAGCACGTTCGCTTCCAAAAACATGACGAGAGGCAAGGCGAGAACGAATCTGGAGAGTCTAACTTCGCGCCCGCTCCTGCTTGCGCGGAAAAGACAGGTAATTCACAACCTGGCAAGCTGGGGTAACCTGCTCTCGGATGAGTATGCCAGTCCCCTTCCCCTTCACGCAAGCCCAATTCAATCATGGCAATAGAAGGTCTTCCGGCTCGATCGGAACAACCGGAGTGCAGCGGAACTCATCCTGCCCTTTGGTCGTTTTGGTACCACATCTTCATCCCGGACGTCCATCGTCCTCAACAAAGACACATGGCTCCAGTTGAGCTATAAAAAGGTGCTCAGCTTCATGGTGGCGGCAATGCGAAGGACGAACCCCGGGCTTCTCGCATGGACAAAACAATATGCGACCCGCCTGCAATGGCGAAGGCCGCTTGAAACTTTGAACGAAATGCAAGAGGAGAAAGAATGCTGAAGAAAGAGGTTTGCTTCTCGCTGACTTGTTGCTTTTTCGCTTTGGGTCTCGCCCAGGCACAAACCAGAAAGGCCGGCCTTTGGGAGGTGACTTCAAACACCAAAATGCAAAAGCCCGGCAATCAGGTGGGCATGTTCGGCCAAACCGACGGCGGCTCATCCACCAGCAACGCCGTCCCGCTGGCCACTTGCTACACGCGGGAAATGATCGACAACTATGGCATCCTGCTTCCGCCTTCCCTTCGCGACTGCCAGCTCACGAATCCGGTCAAAAAGCAGTCGAGCATCAATGCCGACCTGAGTTGTTCGGGAAGGTCGAATGGCAAGGGCTCAATTGAAACAGTCTGGTCCGACCCCGATCACGCAACCAGCGTGATTCATTTTGTCGCCAAGCAGAAACAAGGGTCCAACACGATTTCGATGGGATGGACGCAGGAAGCGACCGCGGTCTTCAAAAGCTCCAGTTGCGGAGATGTAAAGCCCCGCACCGTACCGCCTGCCAAGTAACGTTGGCAGCGGTTGTCCTGCCGCCCTTCGCGCCCAGGCAGACTAAGGCTCAATGGAGGATCTCTCCTTGTGGTGGCCAATTCGGCATCACGGCGGAAGATCCTCCTTTCGTTTGGGGCTGAATTCCGCTCCTCTGTCTCTCGTTTGAGCCGCATCCTTCGTCCCCTCCGAAAACAGCTCCCGGATCGAACAGGGCTGTCATCATGAGCATGTCTACTCGCGTAGGCGAGATACGCCCCATGACGAAAGGAAGCGAATTCCACAAAAGACGGGTGCCCCATCCATTCCGCGTTCTTTGCGGGATGGGTGGGATACCGTAAACCCCAACCGAGTTCCATCCGCTCGCATCGCCGATGCGCCAAAACAAAAGCGGCTGGGAAGGAAGCCCGAAAGCTCCGCATTCCCAGCCGCTTTGATCGCTGCCTTGAGTCTTACTGCACGGTAACCGAAACGGTTGTCGAAGTCTTTACGCTACCCGTCACGGAGTCCGTTCCGGTAACGGTGAAGGTGTAAGTGCCCGCGGTGGTTGCCGCAGTGCCCGTACCGCCTCCTCCACCGGAGGAAGCCTTCCCGCCGCAGCCGATGGTCCCGGCAGCAGCGACAACGAAGAGCAGAACAACCATTGACAGCCAGCGGCGCCGGCGTGACGGAATGCCGAACATCAGCATCGCCGCCAGGGCTACGCCGCTGCCCAATCCCCATAGACCGCTACCGGCCGGCTGCGCGAGTGCGGTGGTTGCCGCAGTCGTCGCCACCGTCAAAACGCTGCTACCGCTGCCCCCGGTTGTGAGCGTGACGGTGGGCGGTTTGACGCTGCAGGTGGGCAAACTGGCTGCGCCCGCCGGGGATCCAGTCAATGCGCACGACAGGTCGACGGTTCCAGAGTAGGAGCTACCCGAAGTGATGGTTATGTTTGCGGTTCCGTTGCCGCCGGGGTTGATTCCGGAGATAGCAGGCACCTCAATCACAAACGGTGAAACCGTCACGGTTGTTGTTCCAGTTGCGATGGCAAATGTTGCGTCACCCGAGTAGGTTGCCGTAAGCGTATTGGCTCCGCCGGCCAGGGTCCCAGCCGGGATCGTGAAGCTGGCTGTTCCGCTGACCAACGCTTGCTGCGCGCTATAAGCACCGCTGGTTAGCGTAACCATGCCTGTGGGTGTCGGCTGCCCGCTGGCCCCCGCGACGGAGACGGCCACGGTATCAGCTTCCGTATCGGTGATGTTCGTGCCCGAGGGGGTTGCCGTCACCTTGGCGACTGCGGTGCCGATTTGCAGCAAGACCGACTCGATGATCGATTGTGCTGCGGTGTTGTAGGTGCCGATGCTTCCCGCGTCGGGAACATAACTCGCCGTGAGCGGATCGCTTCCCAAGGCAAGTGCTCCCGCCGCCACGGTAAATGTAGTCGTTCCGCCTGACAGCCCTTGTTGTGCGCTGTAGGAGCCGCTGGACAAAATGACCATTCCGGTTGGAGCAACCGTGCCGGCCGCTCCGCTCACATTCACCGTCACTTGCAGAGTTTGCGTTGTGGTGATGCTGGGGGAGGAAGGCATCACCGCCACCGACGGCGTCGCCGGGTTCACGGTCACTGAAACAGTGGCCGTGGCCGGGTTGTAGTCGGCGGAGTCAGTTGGTGTCAAAGTCGTCGAGAGCGTCTGCGTCCCGGCAGCCAGCACAGTTCCGGCGATCGGTGTGTACGCATAGGTGCCGGCAACCGTAGAGGTCGCGTTGAGCTGGGTTCCGCTCAGTGGCGTCCCATACGTAATAGCAGCCGGAGCCGTCCAGTTAACGGTTGGCGTGGCCTTGTTCACCGTCAGCGGCACAGTGGCCGTAGCCGTGGTGTAGTCTGTTGCGTCGGTCGGCGTGAAGGTGACCGAGAGCGATTGCTGCCCTGCTCTCGGGGTGGCGCCGGCGGCTGGATTGTAAACGAAGTTACCCGGCACGCTCGCAGTAGCGTCCAGCTGTGTTGCGCTCAGGGTCGTCCCGTAGGTGATGGGGTCCGGCGCAACCCAGGTAATGGTCGGCGTGGCCTTGTTCACCGTAAGCGTCACGGATGCCGTGGCCGTTGTGTAGTCGGTCGAGTCGGTCGGCGTGAAGATGACTGACAGCGTCTGCTGCCCGCCGCTTGGAGTAGCTCCGGCTGCCGGAGTGTAGACGAAGCTGCCTGCCACGTTCGCCGTCGCGTCAAGTTGGGCGCCGCTCAGGGCTGTCCCGTAGGTGATGGCCCCCGGGGTCGCCCATGTGATTGTCGGAGTTGCTTTGTTCACCGTCAGCGTGACGGTTGCCGTGGCCGTCGTGTAGTCGGTCTGGTCGTTGGGGGTAAAAGTCACAGAAAGCGTCTGCGATCCCACTCCCAATGTTGCGCCGGCTATTGGGTTGTACACATAGGTGCCTTGCACGGTCGAAGAAGCGTTGAGTTGAGCCGAGCCAAGTGCTGTTCCGTATGTGATGGCCGCCGGGGTTGCCCAGGTAATGGCCGGAGTCGCCTGGTTCACCGTCAGCGAGACGGTTGCAGTGGCCGAGCTGTAGTTGGTGGCATCGTTCGGCGTAAACGTGACTGAAAGCGTCTGCTGGCCTGCTGCGGGTTTGGATCCCTGTGCAGGGTTGTAGACGTATGTGCCCGGAACCGAGGCGGTTGCGTTGAGTTGGGCTGCGCTGAGTGTTGTCCCATAGGTGATTGCAGCAGGGGCCGTCCAGTTGATCGCCGGAGTCGCCTGGTTCACCGTCAGCGTAGTGGTTGCCGTCGCGGTTGTGTAGTCCACCAGGTCATTGGGCGTAAAGGTCACCGAGAGCGTCTGCGATCCTGCGGTGAGCAGTGCGCCGGCGGACGGAGTGTAGACCCAGGTGCCCGGCACGGTTGTTGTCGCGTCGAGTTGCGTACTATCCAGGGCGGTTCCGTAGGTGATGGGAGAGGGGGCTTGCCACGTAATCACCGGCGTTGACGGCGGAATGATGGTGTACGCCGCTGATGCCACCGCGCTCGCGGCATAGCCATTGGCCACTGCCATGGCCTTGAGCGTTTCAGACACGGTTACCGCGATCTGGCCGCTGTACAAGGCGGAGCCTTCCGTTGGCGTCGATCCATCGGTGGTGTAGTAGATTTTCGCGCCCTGGGTGTTGTCGGTAATGGTCACCTGGCGGGTGTTGATGTAACTGCCTGCCGCCAGGCTGAATACCGGCGTAGCCGCGGGTGCGGGGAATGTGACTTTTCTGATTCTGAAGTTGTTGGCGTCCGCAACATATAGATTGCCTGCCGCGTCAACCACTACTCCAGTTGGCTGATCCAACTCGGCAACGGTGGCCGACCCGCCATCGCCGCTGAAGCCGGTGATCCCGCTGCCAACCACGGTGGTAATCATTCCGGTAGCCGCCGACACTTCGCGAACCGCCGCCGGCAAGCTGGAAATATACATGTTGCTCGCTTGATCAAAAGCGACCATTGGCTCCGAGATTTCGGCGTTTGTGGCCAGGGCGCCATCGCCGCTGTAACCCTGATCGCCATTGCCGGCAACCGTGGTGATGACTTTCGTATTCGCATCGACCCTGCGGATTCGGCCGCTCTCTTCCGCGATAAACAAGTTGCCCGAGTTGTCGAATGCCAGGGCTTCAGGTTGCTGAACTCCGGCCCCTGCCGCCGGGCCGCCGTCGCCGTCGTCCACGTAAAGTCCGTCGCCGGCAAACGTTGAAATGAGGCCGGTGGATTGGGAGACCATTCTGACCCTGCTGTTGCCGCTATCCGCGATATACACGTTGCCTGTGCTGTCAACCGCCACTCCGGTTGGATTCGAAAGTTCCGCGGAGATTGCGGAAATTCCATCACCGGAATAAGACCCGACTCCCGTACCGGCAAAAGTCGAGATCACCTTTGAACCGGCCGTAACCAGGCGGATTACGTTGTTATTCGAATCCGCAATGTACAGGTTGCCCGATTGATCCACTGCCGGGCCGGACGGATAGTTGAGTTGCGCGCCGGTAGCCGCGGCAGAGTCGCCGCTGTAACCCGCAGTGCCATTGCCGGCCGCGATGTTGATGTTGCCGGTGGAGGGAGAGAACATCCAGACCACGTTGTTGCCGATGTCGGCCATGTAGAGGTTGCCGGCGCCGTCAAGCGCCAGGCCCTGGAGATAGCCGAACTCGGCGCGCGCCGCAGCGCCGCCGGCACCGCTGAATCCATTCACGCCGTCGCCCGCGACTGTGGAAATTACCGCGGCCGGCGGGTAGTTGATGGTGTAAGCCGCGATTGCCGGCGGGCTTGGCAGATAGCCCGGGGCTATCGCGATCGCCTTTACGGTTACCGAGCCGGATACGTTGATGGGGCCCAGGTAGCCGGCCGAAAGCGAGGTCGGCGTTGTGCCGTCCATGGTGATATAGATGGATGCGCCTGGGGTGGCGTCGGAGAGGGTTACGGTTTGCCCTGCGACGTAGGTTCCACCGGTTACGTTGTATGCAGGCGCTGCCGCGGCGGCTGCCGGAGGAGCACCTGTAACAGCGACCATACGAATTCGCTGGTCGAGGCTGTCGGCTACATAGAGGTTGCCGGCCGCATCAACCGTAATCCCGGTGGGATAGCAAAGCCCCGCGCTCAACGCTGAACTGCCGTCCCCGCTAAGCGGGCTGCAGAAGCTTCCGTTGCCCGCTACCGTTGAGATGGTCCAGGTGTTGGCGTCCACCCTGCGAATAACGCTGTTGAGCGAGTCGGCAATAAACAGATCGCCTGCCGCATCCACCGTTACCGCCAGGGGCGAGTTGAGTTGAGCGCTGGTTGCCACGCCGCCGTCTCCGCCATAGCCGCCAACCCCGGTAGAATCGCCTACAACCGTGCTGATTACATTGGTGCCGGCCGTAATTTCACGAATAGCATCGTTGTTCTTGTCCGCGATAAACACATTGCCCGCGCGATCCACGGCAACGCCATTGGGACTGTTCAAAAGCGCGCCCGATGCAGGGCCGCTATCGCCGCTATATCCGGGCGTTCCATTGCCGGCCACAACTGTAATCGCGCTGGTGGCGCTCAGAACTTCCCAGATTTGACTGTTGCCTGAGTCGGCTATGTACAGGTTGTCTGCGCCGTCGAATGCGATTCCATCGACAAAAGACAACTGCGCGTTCGCGGCCGAACCGCCATCGCCCGAGTTCCCCATTGTTCCATTGCCGGCAACGGTCGTGATAATGCCGTTTCTTGCGTCGACCCGCCGAACCGCGAAGTTGTTTGAATCCGCAATGAACAAATTGCCGGCGCTATCGACCGCCAGGGCGACAGGCCAATTGAGTTCCGCATTCACTGCTAAAGTCCCATTGCCGCTGAAGCCCGCCGTTCCGGTTCCGGCTACCGTCGTAATGACTCCGGTGCCCGCCGCAACCTTGCGGACAAGGTTGTTATACGTATCGGCGATGTACAGGTTGCCGGCGCGGTCAAACACCGATGCCGATGGAGAATTGAGCCCCGCCAGAGTGGCCAGTCCGCCATCTCCCTGGTATCCGGCGTTTCCGTTACCGGCAATGCTGTAGATGAACGACGCCGAAGACGATTCAATGATGTATTGCGCGCTGACCGATGCGCTCAACGAGTATCCCGGTGCTATCGCGCTGGCCACCAGCGTTTCAGTTGAGGAAACCAGTACCGGTCCTGCATAGACCGTCGAAGAAGTCGAAGGAATCGAACCATTCGTTGTGAAGTAGATGATGCTTCCCGGCGTGGAGTCGGTTATGGTAACTTGCTGCGCGCTGGGATAGGTCCCCGAAGCCAGCTTGATTACCGGCGCATTCGCGGCAGGAAGAGTAAGGGTATACACTGCGGTCGCCACCGCGCTGGGCGCATATCCGCTACCCACGGCAATCGCCTCGACAATCTCGGAGTTGAGTGCCTGAAATGGCCCTCTATACAGGGTGGAGGACTGGGATGGCGTGTTTCCGTCCGTGGTGTAGTAGATGGCCGCGCCGGAAAGGCTGTCGGTAATGCTCACCGATTGAACTGTGGCATACACTCCTGAGGCAGGAGATATCACAGGCACAGGCGTGGATGCGTAGAGCGGCGTGCTGCTTGAGACGCTCGCGCTGTAGTCGTGGTCGCCAGGGTAACTTGCTACGGCCATGTGCGGCCCGGACCCGGCAACTGCAATGGGGCCCGCAGAGGCGGTGGCAGTCTGCTGTTCTGCAAGCAGCACGGTTGCCGTACCGTCAAGGAAATTTGCAGAGGCGATATCGGAGTATCCGTCCCCGTTTAGGTCTCCTACGGCAATTGACAAGGGGTAACTGCCCGTAACGGGGTTGACTGCCGTGGGGTTGAAGTTTCCCTGCCCATCACCCAGAAATACGGTCAGGGTGCTATCGCCGCTGTTGGCCACGGCCAGATCGGCATTCCCATCGCCATCGAAATCACCGGCCATGACGGAAATGGGTGAATTGCCCGTTGTGTAGGTGACTGGCGCTAGAAAGCCTCCGCTCCCATCACCCTTGTTCATGTAAACCGACAGATTGTTGTCAACCGAGTTGGCCACCGCAATGTCTGCCGACCCGTCCTGATTGAAATCCCCAACAACGATGGATTGCGGAGAGCGGCCTGTTGCAACGGTGCCGGAAACCACGGTGAAGGACCCGTTCCCTTTGCCCAGCAGAACCGTGAGGCTATTGTCGTTGCCGTTGGCAACCACCAGATCGGTCTTGTCGTCCCCGTCGAAGTCGCCGGCGGCGATTGCCGTGGGAGAATGTCCGGTCGGCGTAGTCGATGCGGTTGCAGAGAACGTGCCGTCCCCAACGCCGAGCAACATGGTCACTGAGTTGCTGGAGTTGTTGGCAACCGCCAGGTCCGCCTTGCCGTCGCGGTTGAAATCTCCAACCACAAGGGCCGAGGGATTGCTGCCGGTTGCGGGAGAGGCCTTCAGCGTGAAAGTTCCATCGCCGTTGCCCAGCAGGATCGAAACAGTGCTCGCAACATTATTTGCAACAGCCAGTTCGGCCTTGCCATCCCCGTTGAAATCCCCCGTCACAACGGCTACTGGCGTATTGCCCGTAGCAGGGCTGACGGCTGCCTTCCTGAATGTGCCGTCGCTATTTCCCAAAAGGATGCTCACCGTGTTGTCGGCGCGATTCGCGACCGCCAGGTCAGGAATTCCATCCCCATTGAAATCGCCGGCAGCCACGGAATCCGAATGACTGCCGGTGGCAGGCGATTGGATGTCCAGAAAAGCGTAGTCGGCCGGATTGGCGACCAGCGTTCCACTGCCCAGCACGGCATTATTCCTCGTGCTGTCAAGGAAGGACACTTGTCCCGTCGGAGAGGATATCCCCTGCCCCGCCACAACCGCGTTCAGCGTGTAGTTATCCACCGTCCCGCTCTGCGCAATCAGAGTTGTGGTCTTATACTTTCCCGTCACTGCCAAAGAAGTGTAGTCTGAAGCACTTGACAACGCGCTGGTCGTACCCAGAAAGACGGCTTGGTAGTTGTGGCTTCCGACCCCGGGAACGAGTTTCAGCACCGCTTTTCCCGCGCTGGTCAGCTGCGCTGTTCCCAGCAAATGAATGTCGGTGCAATACGAATAGCCCGAGTCGCAGAAATTCACCTGTCCGGTTTTAACCGTGGCGCCTCCGGAAGTCACCACCACCGACGCGGTCAGCGTAACCACGCTCCCAGCGTTCACTGTCGTCACCGCACCCGCCCCCGAGGTCAGAGCCAGCGTTGTGGTGGTGGCGGAACTCGAAGCCAGCATCGGCTGCAAATTGCTGAAGAGTGTCATCACCAGGGCAAATGAGAACCACAAGGACCAGCTGAGCCTTCTAGCGTTCAAGGACTTTCTCCATTCTTCCGTTCTCTGAACAGGCAGTTTGAACAGTGTTGTATCGGGGTTGGCGCAGGATTGCGATGTGCTGTTTTTGAAAATTGTTTGACGGGCGCGAGTCCGCATCCGAACAATGTGGCTTTGGTCAGGCCAGGGGAGAAGAGAGCCGGCGGGACGCTTGCAAGCATCCTCCAGCCCGCTGCTGGGCGAGGTGCCTTCCCCGTTTTCGAGTGGAAGGGGAAGAACTTCCTCTTGCAATGGAGACGCCGTGCCAAGTCGTGGAACTATCGAGATTCCCGGGGCGGAAGGACGAAGCCCCGCATGGAACCGAGATCCTGAAAGGCGCAGGAAGGCCGCATGGACCGTCGAAACAATATAAGCCGTCTCTCTCTTCGGGACAGACGGCGATTTATCGTGCGCTTTCCTATAAGCCTGGCCATCCGCATGGGGAACCTGGTTCCGGATTGCTTGATCGTCAGGCTGGTCGTAAGGTCTCGCACTTGCAACAGGAACCGGAAAAGCCTTGATTCCTGCATTCTTCGCGTACAAAAACGGTCTTGCGTCTTTCATGTCGCCTCGTGCGTAATGGCGTCTAATCAGCCTTACGTTAGAAAATTGCGCACGAGCTTTCTTTGAGTATGGTCAACGAGGCTGCAGATTTATTTGCGAGGCAGAAGATCCGGCCCATGCCAGCGGGTGCAGGTTGCGCCTTGGAGGATTGGCCGGAATCGGCTCCTCCAAAAGCCCCGAGGGCGTCGCTTTCTCGTATCTCGCTGAATAAATGGACCGTATGTTGCCAGATAAATAGGCCGCTGGTTGCTGCTCAGCAAAGTCGCGCCCCGGCATTCGTGGAAGCTTAAATTAGCAGTGCTGTGCGGGTCACCGGAGCATCACGGATGGCTCTCTCCTTTTAATCCCCAGAGGCTGCATCCGGGTCAGGCGCGACGGTAGCCGGTTCGCCGGCGTATTTCGACGCTAGATCGGATCAATCAGAAGGGAATCACTCAATGATGCGTATCGCGAAGGACGCCGAACTCCCAACCGGAATGGGCGTCGTTCTTGGTTTTTTCCTGTCCATCCCCCTGTGGATCGTGATTATTGCCGCCGGTTACTGGATCCATCGCTTGGTGAGCTAGCCAGGCGTCCGCCCAGAACGAAAAGTTGTGTGCCCTTGGCGACTCTGCATTCTCAGTTAAACGTTGACCCGGGATCGCGGGTGAACTTCGAGAGGCAGGGATATTGCTGCCGGCTCGGTGTCCCCGGTTCGGGGGCGCTCTGTCACGTTCGCGTCTCCATGCTTCCTCAGCCTTGGCGCATCCCTTTCGCCAGCCGTTGAATGGAATCGGCGGCAGCGTTCCCCTGTGGCTGCGAGACAAATACCTGAATTCCCCTCCGCTAGCCGACACCTGCCGACTAGCCGTCAGGTGTTGGCTAGGGTAGACTTGATGTCAGGGTAGAATCCGATTTGGCCCGGAGATGACCTCAGGTTCAATCGCCTGCAACCAGACGAAAAACTCCACGTTTTGGAACTTCGTGTTCATTTGGATTGTGGCTTCGGTTGAAGGTGGTGTCTTTCGGGGCTCCGGCAGTGAAAAGCCCCCAGCAGCAAAGCAGGTCAGTATTCTGCAATCTATTGATTTTGAATTGATTGCGGCAGATGTGAGCTCGTAGCTCAGTTGGTAGAGCAACGCCCTTTTAATCCGATTTTGGGTATAAATGGAAGCCTTGGCAAACCAATGGTTTATGTACATAAACTACTTATAAACAACGATATAGATGCGTAATGGACGCTGCATCTGATCGCACCTAATCGCACAATATACGGAACGCAGTGGCTACAAATTGGCTACCTAAATTCCGGTGCAAGCTGGTGCAACAGGTACGGAGAAACCGCAAGCGGTGTTCGGTCGGTACTGACACTTTTGACGATGGGTCGTGTGCCCTTCTCTGGGCTGCAAGTTCAGTCTCTCAAACCGAATGCGGGGTCTTGAGATTGGTTCCTTCGGGACCTAAAGTCACTTGCCGCGCCGGTTTCCCAGGCTTCATCAGTGCCTCTGGATTTGAACTGTCACCCCGTGTTGCCACACCCTACCTGTCGTCTCCCACTTGCGAAACCTCGGCTTTTGCCCGCAATGCCTCATACAACTGGGCCGGTCCGAGCAGTACATCCTTCAACCCACTCCGCACCTTTTCAGACTCCAGGGCCTGTTTGCTCATCGTGGAATGGGCCGCCAAGGCGTCCATGATGGCGTTCAAGATGCCACTTGCCAGGTCGGGCGAATTCGAGAATTGCTCCTTGGTATTGTTGGAAGCCTGTTGCACCAGAACATCCGATTCCAGTAGCTTCCCCTTGATGACGTTGTTGACGTACACCAGTTTGTCGTCTTCCGTCAGTTCGCCCTCGAACAGGTCATTCACCTTGGCGATGATCTCCGCCAGAAGTGCCTTCTCTTTTTCCTGGACCGAACCGGAACCAATGTCTGTGATTGGTGGCAGCTTTGGGGTCTCGCCCTCGCCGAGAAGCATTGCCTGCTTGCCCTTGTTCTTCAGATTGTGGTGCGTCAGTTTCACCTTCGACAGGTCAATCTCCTCCCGCTCCCGACCGAAATCCAACAGCGGCAGCAAGCGCCGGTAGAAGATGTGCCGGCCTTCAAGAGCGGTATTGCCGTAGTCGAATATTTGCGAGAGAAACGTGTAGACCCGCTGAAACGTGCCCATGTCCCGCTTGAACAGGATTAGGCTTTCCATCTCATCTTTGGCTTCTTCGGCGATCCTGCTATCTTTGGTGGCTTGCGCCGCTCTCCAGCGAGCCTGAGCCTGCTTGTACTGGGTCAGCAACCGGTTGACCACGGGCTCAAGCGCGGCCAGCAGATCGCTCTGCTTCGCCTTGGAATCCAGTTCCACTTCCACCACGCGAGCCACTTCAAAGTCGTCGTAGTGCCCGGCACCATCCAGCTTCATCCGCAGATCGAACACCAGGTTTGGATCCGTGACGTTCGCAAGCTCCGCAGTCTTGTAGTACGCCTTGAATGCTTCCAAAACCTCGGCGGGATCGTTCTGGAAGTCCAGCACGTACGTCGTCTTCTTTTCGCCAAACGGACCCGTGTACGAGCGATTCAGTCGCGAGAGGGTTTGCACAGCCTGGAGGCCCGCCAGCCGCTTGTCCACATACATTCCGCACAGCAGCGGCTGATCGAATCCGGTCTGGAACTTGTTCGCCACGAGCAGGATCTGGTATTCCTCGGTGCCCTCGGAATCTCGCGCATCAAATGCGTCCCGGATGGCCCGCCCGCGCAGATTGGGGTTGAGCGTCTTGCTTGTCTCTGTGAAGCCGTCAGGGCCGGATTCAGAATCATCGACCTCGCCAGAAAACGCCACCAGAGTCGCAATTTTGTAGTTGTTGGCCTTGATGTACTTGTCGATGGCCAACTGCCAGCGCACCGCCTCCAAGCGGCTGCCCAACACCACCATCGCTTTGGCATGGCCATTCAGCAAGGGCTGCACGGTGTCGCGGAAGTGCTCCACAACCACCGCCACCTTCTGCGCGATGTTGTACGGGTGCAGCCGAACCCAGCGCATGATGCCCTTCATGGCCGCGCTACGCTCGACCTCGTGCTCGTCCATCTCCTTGCCGCCATGCGCCAGCTTGAAGGCGAGCTTGTAGCTCGTGTAGTTCTCCAGCACGTCCAGGATGAAGCCTTCTTCGATCGCCTGGCGCATGGAGTACACATGGAAGGGCGCGGGCAGGTTATCCGGTCCGGCAGGCAGTTCGGGGTTGGGGCTGCGGCCAAAGAGCTCCAGCGTCTTTGCCTTGGGAGTCGCCGTGAACGCAACATAGGTGATGCCGGCGTGGTTGGTGCGCGCGGCCATCTGCGCGGCCAGCACGTCTTCCGTGCTCACTTCGCCGCCATCGGCCACTTCCTGCAACTCTTCGGCGGTCAGCACGGCTTTCAGCTTGCTGGCCGCTTCGCCGGTTTGCGAACTGTGGGCCTCATCGGCGATCACGGCAAATCGCTTGCCTTCAGTGGCGGCCAACTCCTGCACCTTCTCAAGCGCAAAGGGAAAGGTTTGAATTGTGCAGACGACAATCTTCTTCGCGCCGCTCAGCGCCTGGGCCAGTTCGCCGCTCTTGCTGGCGCTCTCTCCGGTGATCGTGGCCACCACGCCCGCCGTGCGCTCAAAGTCGAAGATGGCCTGCTGCAACTGCTGGTCAATCACGTTGCGGTCGCTCACCACCAGCACCGTATCGAAGACTTTCTTCTGCTGCGCGTCATGCAGGTCAGCCAGAAAATGCGCCGACCAGGCAATCGAGTTGGTCTTGCCGGAACCTGCCGAATGCTGAATGAGATACTTGCCGCCCGCGCCCACCTGGTACACATCGGCCAGCAGCTTGCGCGTGGCATCCAACTGGTGATAGCGCGGAAAGATCACGCTCTTGATCTGCTTCTTCGAGTCCTTCTCCGTCACCAGGTAGCGGCCCAGAATCTCAAGCCAGCTCTCCCGCGCCCACACCTCTTCCCACAGGTATGCGGTGCGGTGCCCGCCCTGGGGATTCGCCGGATTGCCCGCCGCGCCGTCATCGCCTTTGTTGAAGGGCAGAAAGCGCGTAGTCGGACCGGTTAGCTTGGTGGTCATCTGAACTTCGCTGTTGCTCACCGCGAAGTGAACCAGGGCTCCCGATGGAAACGCGAGCAGCGGCTCGGCGGCCTGGCCTTTGGAACGGGGTAGCCGGTTAAAGCGGTACTGGTCAACGGCGTCTTCCACGGACTGGGTAAAGTCCGTCTTCAACTCGATGGTGGCTACCGGCAGGCCGTTCAAAAAGAGCGCGAGGTCAATGCAATTCTCGTTGTGCAGGGAATAGCGCACTTGCCGGACCACACGGAGTTTGTTGGCGGCGTAGCGGGTCAGAATCTCGGGGTTCATGGCCAGCGCCGGTTTGAATTGCGCCAGCGGCAGCTTCTGTTTCAGGGGAATCATCTGAACCCCGTGACGAAGCACATCCAAGGTGCCTTGAGTGTTCAACTGTTCCCGCAGCCGTGTCAGTAGCACTTCCCTCGCCTGCGCCCCATAATTTTTGGTCAGGGCATCCCACGCCTTGGGCTGGGCCCCCTGCACCCAGGCCAGCACATCCGCCGGGTAGAGAGCCAGTGCGCGGTCGTAGTTGGCGGCGTTGCTCTCGGCATAGAGCCAGCCGTGGGCGGCCAGATGATCGCATACTTCGGTCTCGAAGTTGATCTCCTTGTGCAGGTTCATGCGGCTTCCTCGACGGCGAGGCCACGCACGTCAATCTTGCCGGTGACGGCGGCGGAGATGAGGGCGGTGCGGCGCTCTTTCAGTAGGTCGATGGCGCGGGTGGCGGTGAGAACCAACTCGTCGAGTCTTACCAATTCCAGATCAATGAACCTCGTGATGGCGCGCTGTTCATCTAGCGGCGGTGCCGTCATGACCATGTTGGCAACGTCATCGAGGCTGAGCTGAATTTTAGTGCCGCCATAGCCCTGAGTGTCGAGGTAGGTCTTCCCGAGGTTAGAAAGCGTTACATAGGCAGCCCACCGTGGCAAGAGGCGTTTCTTCCAAAGCCGTCCTAACGCCACGTGCTGGCTGACGTATGCGGTTTCGATACCCTCCGGCACTTCGGCGACCGATCCAAGATAAGCAGTGATTGAGAAGAGCAGGTCGCCTGGCTGAACAACGGTACGAGCCCCCTCTGCTCCAAAGGGAACCTCAACGCGCTGAATATCCGAAAGGTCCAACACGATACCTTCGCGGGTCAGATTGCCTATGCGAATAAAAAGGTCGCCCTCTTCTGAATAATTCTCCGCCCACCCCCGCGAACCGCTAGTTAAGAACTTGAGGTCGCGCTTTAGTGGGATGACTTCCCAATGCTGAGGCACCTCGCCGAGCCATTCAATGCCGGAATCCTTCAAGGGGGCATTGGGGTTCAATCCTTTGGTGACTGCATGGGAAATGACGGCCTGCCGCTTCTCTTTCAGCAACTCAATCAGACGCCGCTGCTCCTCGACCAGCGCGTCAATCTTGACTGTAGTTCGGTCGAGAAAAGACGCAATCACCGATTGCTCCGATTCCGGAACTACGGGGAGATCAAGCTGCGAAAAGTTGCTAAAGCGCATTGCCTGACCATCCCTCACAAGATTTGTGGTGCTCTGAAGTGCTTGAATATACCGCTGTGACTTTAAGAGGTAACGGAAGAATGGAGGCTGCACAGCCGAAGTGGGAATCAAGATGACGTAAGCAGAACTGATGCTCCCACGTTCTCCGCACCATTCAATTCCACCTTGGAAACTACGCATGCTAATCACAAAATCCTGTGGCTCAACGTGCTTCAGAATGTCGGCACCATGAATGACTTGCATGACCGAGCGTCCCTCACGTTCCATGAAGTCTTCTTGATCAATTACGCCATGCGTCTGTGATGCTGTAAGCTGTTTGTCGTTCTCCCTCGCTCTTTCCTTTCGCTGCGCAAATAGGCGACGACTTTGCACAACCCCCCAATGTTCCGGCACCTCACCCAGCCACTCGACGCCGCTGTCTTTGTACCTCGGATACCGGGGCAGGCTCATGCGCCCTCTCCCTCGGGCGCGTTGAGCAGGTAGAACTCGTGGAGCTTGGCTTGGAGAAGTTTCTTGTCCGGCAGTTTTGTCTGGTACTCGGCAATCAGCGCCGGAGATAGTGTGCGGCTCAGAGCATATTCCACGACCTGATCGTTTTTGCTGGCGCACAGCAAGACGCCGATCGAAGGCTGTTCGTGCTCTTTGCGCACATCGCGGTCAAGCGCTTCCAGGTAGAAGTTCAGTTTGCCGAGATACTCCGGCTCAAATTCGTTTACCTTGAGTTCAAAAGCAACGAGGGCGTTGAGTCCGCGATGGAAGAAGAGCAGGTCGAGGGCAAAATCGCGCCCGCCGACTTGCACAGGAAATTCGGAGCCGACAAAGCAGAAATCCCGGCCAAGTTCCAGCAAAAACTCTTTCATCCGGTTCAGCAGTCCGCGGTGTAGATCGTTCTCGGTATGGTCCTGCGGCAATCCGAGAAATTCGACAGTGTAGGCATCTTTGAAGATGTCCTGGGCTTCTGGATACATTTGTCGCACCACTGGTGCGAGTTTTGCCGGGGAGAGCACCACTCGTTCAAAAAGAGCGGCCTTGAACTGGCGCTCCAACTCCCGCTTGGTCCACCGCTCCCGTACCGCCATGCGCAGATAAAACTCACGCTCTTCGGGCCGTTTGCTCTGCCCAAGAATGATGAGGTTGTGGCTCCACGGCAATTGGTGCGCCAGTGGCGCACTAATTGACTCGTTCCGGTATGTCTCGTAGAACTTCTTCATTCTGAAAAGGTTACTTGTCGTAAAGCCGCGCATTCCCGGCTGTGTTCGAGCAATGTAGGCGGCCAGTTGCGGCACCACGCCATCGCCCCACTCGGTAGCCTCGATCTTGTGACTGATGTACTGGCCCACCTGCCAATAGAGATCGATGAGCGACGTGTTGACGGCCTGGAATGCACGCTGGCGGGCAGCGGCAATCAGGCCGGCGACCTCGGCAAAGCCCGCTTCATCCGGCGGCGAAGGAGGCGCGAGTTTGATTTTTGGGCTCATTCGGCCAGCCCCTCCAGCATACTCATAATGCGACTTGTGACGCCCTTCAGTTCAACATCAATTTCATCGAGCGAACGCGGCGGCTTGAAGACATAAAAATGCCGGTTGAAGGGGATCTCGTAACCGACCTTGGTCTTTTCGTGGTCGATCCAGGCATCGGGAACGTGGGGCAGCACCTCGCGCTTGAAGTACGCCTCCACGTTTTCCTTGAGGGGCACGTTCTCAGTGTCGCGCAGGCTGCTGTCCGGCTGCGGGTCGCCTTTGTTTTTGCCCTTGGCAACCGAAACCACATTGCCCTGCTCGTCGCACAGAGGCCGTTCGACGGTGATGGTGCGGTAGCCGAACTCCTCGTTCTTGAAGATGCGGCTGATGGGAGCGCCGTCCCTCCTGACCTCCTTAAAGGAGCCGAAGAGGCGGGTGATCTCAGCGATATGATCGTCGCTCAGTTCCTTGCGCTTGCTGCCCAGGCTCTTGCGCATCTTTTGCCAGAAGCCGCTGGCGTCGATCAGTTGCAGCTTGCCCTTGCGGTGCGAAGGCTTGCGGTTGGACAGAATCCAGACGTAGGTGGAGATGCCGGTGTTGTAGAACATGTCCGTGGGTAGGCCGATGATGGCCTCCACTAGATCGTTCTCCAGCACGTAGCGGCGGATTTCGCTCTCTCCGCTGCCCGCGCCTCCGGTGAAGAGTGGCGAGCCATTGAGGACGATGCCGAAGCGGCTTCCGCCATCCTTGGCGGGGCGCATCTTGGAGATCAGATGCAACAGGAAGAGAAGCGACCCATCGCTAACGCGCGGCAGGCCGGGACCGAAGCGCCCGTTGTATCCCTGCGTCTCGAACTCCTGCCGGACAGCCTTCTCGACCTTCTTCCATTC
>Ga0118677_10001039_pt1 | contig 59818 bp, 49 predicted proteins | sample AliMusrvi5mmetaG_FD_86154 | JGI IMG/M metagenome (GOLD analysis project Ga0118677, IMG submission 86154)
GGTGGTGGTGGATATGGCGGCGGCGGCGGCGGTGGTGGCCGTAGCGGCGGCGGCGGCGGTTACGGCGGCGGCCCGAGCAACGGACCCCGTGGTCCGCGCGGCCCCGGTGGCGGCAACAACCGCTAAGAGGCCCCTTCAGCTCCTGACAAACAGCGTCTGCAGGGGCTCTGGGCCCACCTGGCGGCTCCAGTGGCCGTGCACCAAGGGATCAAACTTCGCGTCCTCGGGCAACAGGTCGGCCGAGTAGAAATGCTCGCCCGGCTTGAAGATGCGCGAGGCGCCGTCCTGCAGGCCAATCTCCATCTGCCCGCCCAGGATGAACACCCATTGCGGCGCACCGGTGCAGTGAGGGCTGCTGCGAAAACCCACCGGGCTATAGCGTAGCTGGAAACCGCCCGAGGCAAAAACTTCCGACAACATGGACTGCGGATTGCCCTGCCCCATCGGCAGCTGCTCCTCGCGGAAACGGGCGCGTCCGTCGGTATCGGTAAACAAAATGACTTGGGTGAAATGGTGCATCGCTGGCTCGCAATAAATGGGGGACTGGAAGGGCTGCCATTCTGCAACAGCGCCAACCTGCTGCGGCGATTTCCGCCACAATGCGGCGCATGAGAATACTTCACACCATGCTTCGCGTCGGCAATCTCCAACGCTCCATCGACTTCTACACCACCGTGCTGGGCATGCATTTGCTGCGCAGCTCGGAAAATCCCGAATACCAGTACACGCTGGCCTTTCTGGGCTATGAGGCCAACCCGGCGCAGTGCGAGCTGGAGCTCACCTTTAACTGGGGCGTGGACCACTACGAGATGGGCACGGCGTATGGTCACATCGCCCTGGGCGTGGAAGATGTGTACGCCGCCTGCGCCAAGATCAAGGCCGCTGGCGGCAATGTGACGCGCGAGGCCGGTCCGGTCAAAGGGGGCGACACCCTGATTGCCTTTGTGACCGATCCAGACGGTTACAAAATCGAGCTAATCCAGCGCGGCGCTTAAGCGGAAATTGAGGCGCTTTTTCGCAGCGCGTGGGTGGCCTGGGCCAATGCCGTCACACGGACCCAGTCTCCGGCCGCCACCGCATCCGTCGGCACCAGCCAGGAACCACCGACACAGACCACGTTGGGCAGGGCCAAAAACTCCGGCGCGTTCTGCAGCGTGACACCGCCTGTAGGACAAAACTGCACATCAAAGAACGGGCCGCTCCAGGCCTTAAGCATGGCCGGTCCTCCGGCCTGCATGGCAGGGAAGAACTTGAGCTGGGTGAAGCCATCTTCTTGCGCCATCATGATTTCGCTGCCGCTGGCCACGCCGGGCAACAGCGCCAGTCCGACATCGCGGCAGGCCTGGCCGACTGCGCTGGTGTAGCCGGGGCTCACCGCAAAAAGTGCACCGGCGTTGGCCGCCGCTTGCGCATCGGACCGAGAGCGCACGGTGCCGGCACCGACCACGGCCTCGGGCACCTCGCGCGCAATGGCTTCGATGCAGGCCAGCGCCTGCGGTGTGCGCAAGGTGACTTCCAACATGCGGATGCCACCGGCCACCAGGGCACGCGCCATGGGCACGGCATGGGCCACGTCGTTTAAAACGATAACGGGGATCACCGGTGCATCCTGCATCACTTGCAGGGCGCTAAAGGTCTGGGGTGTACTCATGAGAAATCCTATTTGAAAATTGTTGAGGCTGTCAGAACCAGGTGCAAGCGCCCTGCTCTGCTGCCAAGGCGTTGCGCCGCATGTTGGCAAACAGCTCGCGCCCCATGCCCACGCCATTGGCGGCGCGCAGGGCTTCGGGCATGGTCGCCAAGGGGCGCGCAGCCCAAACTGCGGGGTCCACCAGCACCTGCAGGGTTTCGGCGTTGGCGTCCAGGCGGATCACATCGCCGTCGCGCACCTTTGCCAGATCACCACCGGCGGCAGCCTCGGGCGAGACGTGGATGGCGGCGGGCACCTTGCCGGAGGCGCCGCTCATGCGGCCATCCGTCACCAGGGCCACGCGAAAGCCCTTGCCCTGCAGCACGGCCATAGGGGGAGTGAGCTTGTGCAACTCGGGCATGCCATTGGCCTGCGGGCCCTGCCAGCGCACCACGCAAATCACGTCGCGGTCCAGCTCTCCGGCCTTGAAGGCCACATGCAGGGCCTCCTGTGAATCGAACACGCGGCAAGGAGCTTCGATCACATGGCGGTCGTCCGGCACGGCCGAGATCTTGATCACACTGCGGCCCAGATTGCCCTGCAAGAGTTTCAAGCCACCGCTGGCGCTGAATGGGCTACTTGCCGGGCGCACCACGCTGTCGTCGCCACTGGGCCCTGCGTCATGCCACTCCAGACTCCCATCGGCCGCTGCGGCCGGAATGTTGCAAAACTCACGCAGGCCGCCGCCGCGCACGGTCAGCACATCGGCGTGCATAAAGCCGGCGTCCAGCAGCTCGCGGATGACAAAGCCCGGGCCACCCGCGGCCTGGAACTGGTTGACATCGGCGCTGCCGTTGGGATAAACACGGGTCAACAGCGGCACCACATCCGACAGGGCCGAGAAGTCGTTCCAGTCGATGAGGATGCCGGCCGCACGGGCCACCGCAACCCAATGGATCAAATGGTTGGTGGAGCCACCGGTCGCCAGCAGGGCCACCATGGCATTGACAATGCAGCGCTCATCGACCTGCTTGCCGATAGGAGTGAAGCGCTTGGCCTTGGTGATGCCGAGCACCGTGCGTGCGGCTTCCCGCGTGAGCTCTTCGCGCACGCTGTTGCCGGGGTTAATGAAGGCGGTACCGGGCACATGCAGGCCCATGGCCTCGAGCAGCATCTGGTTGCTGTTGGCGGTACCGTAAAAGGTGCAGGTGCCGGGGCCGTGGTAGGCGGCCGATTCGGCTGCCAGTAACTCATCACGACCGACCAGACCCAGTGCGGCCTTTTCACGGACCTTGGATTTGTCATTATTCGACAGGCCCGAGGTCATCGGCCCGGCCGGCACAAACACCGTGGGCAGATGGCCAAAGTGCAGCGCGCCGATCAACAGGCCGGGCACGATCTTGTCGCACACGCCCAGCATAAGCGCCGCGTCAAACACGTCATGGCTGAGCGCTATGGCCGTGGACATGGCGATGGTGTCGCGCGAGAACAGGCTCAGTTCCATACCCTCAAAGCCCTGCGTCACGCCGTCGCACATCGCTGGCACGCCACCGGCCACCTGGGCCGTGGCACCTTGTTTGCGGGCCTCGGCCTTGATCAGGTCAGGGTAATGCTGCAGCGGCGCGTGGGCCGACAGCAGGTCGTTGTAGGCGGTGACGATGCCAATATTGGGCGCCTTCTCGGCCACCACCTTGAACTTGTCTGCCCCGGGCAGCGCGGCAAAGGCGTGCGCCACATTGGCGCAACCCATGCGCTCGGTGCCGGGCTTGCGCTGGCTGGCGGCATCCACCTGGGCCAGATAGGCGCTGCGGGTGGGCGCGCTGCGCGCAATGATGCGCTGGGTGACGGCGTGCACCGTGGGATGCAGATCGGTGGGATTGCGGGTTGTTGACATGGTGCTTTAGCGTCCTCAAGGGTTTGTAACTAAATTACATGTTCTATGGTAACTTGGAAAGCAGAGCTTGTGTAGGCCTCGAGTTACCAGTGGGTTACAGAAGCAGCGTCCTTTGCTGCCGGTGCTATCCGAGCGCTTGCAACAGCCGCAGCGCCGCATCAAAGTCAAAGTCATGGATGGCCTGCTCCACTGCATCGGCATCCTGAAGCCAGGCGCGCAAGGCTGCGGCGTGCGTCTCCCACAGGCTCAGCGCCTCGGAGTCATCCTGCTGCAGCAGCAGCTGGAGTTGCTGCAACACGCTTTGCAGGTCTTGTTGCCGGATCGGTAGCTCCGCGCCCGCCTCGGGCAGCGGCCCAGTCATCAGGCCCGGTGTGGCGCGCAGGGCTGCTACCAGCGCGTCGAGCTGAGCCTGGGCCGGCAGAATCAGGCGCTCCAGCACCGCTGCGTCCGCAGCCTCACGCAAGGCCTGCTCCAGCTGCCCCGCCAGCTGGCGCAGCGGCTCCGCGCCCAGGCTGGCGGCCAGCCCCTTGAGGGTATGGGCCAGGCGCTCGGCAGTATCGCCATCGGCCTGGGCCAAGGCCTGCTGGATCAACTCCATCGCAGACTCCTGCGATTTCACGAAGCGGCTCAGCATGCTCAGGTAAAGCGCGGCATTCTGGTTGGACAGGCTCAGGCCCTGGCTCACGTCAAGCCCCGGCACCTGGCGCAGGGCGTCCAGCAGCTGGGCTTGTTGCGGCAACGCGGCAGCCGCGGCGGACGCCCCGGCTGGAGGCGCGGCGGCCTGGCCCAGGCCCGGGCGGGGTTTGATCCAGCTCAGCAGCGCCTGCCACAGCTCCTCCGGATGGATGGGTTTGCTGACAAAACCATTCATGCCGGCTGCCAGACAGCGCTGCTTGTCCACCTGCATGGCGTTGGCCGTCATGGCCACCATCGGCAAACTGTCTGCGGCATAGGTTTCGCGCACCAGGCGCGAGGCGGTCAAGCCGTCCATCACCGGCATCTGCATGTCCATCAGCACCAGGTCATAGGGCTGCCCCTCGGCCTGGCGCTGATGGATACACTGAATACCCAGCGCACCATTTTCTGCCACGTCCACGACCAGTCCGACACCACGCAAGAGCTCGCAGGCCACCAGCTGGTTGATCTCGTTGTCCTCCACCAGCAAAATACGTGCGCTGGCCAGATCTGCCATGGCGGCTTCCAGTGCCGTCGCGCCCGGATTGCCTTGTGGCTTGGGCACATCGACCCTCGATACTCCGCTGCCATGCAGATCGATGGGAAGTTGGCTAGCCAACTTCTGCGGGCAACTCAGTCCCAGGCGCGCGGTAAACCAGAAGGTAGAGCCCTGCCCCAACACGCTATCCACCCCGACCTCACCGCCCATGGCCTCGGCCAGGCTTTTGCTGATGGCCAGGCCCAGGCCGGTGCCGCCATATTGGCGGGTGGTGAAACTATCGGCCTGCTCGAAGCTTTTGAATAAGCGGCCCATCTGCTCCTGACTCAGGCCGATGCCGGTATCGCTGACCGCGAGGTGCAGCAGCACCTGCGTGCCTGTGGCCTCTTGGACCCGAATGCTGATGCGCAGCTCGCCCTGCTCGGTGAATTTCACCGCATTGTTGACATAGTTGATCAGGATCTGCCCGATGCGCAAGGGATCGCCAATTAGTCCCTGGGGCAGCTCACTGTCCAGGCTGCACAACAGCTCCAAGCCCTTGGCCTCGACCTTTTCGCTGATCAGGTTGACCGCGTTGTCGATCACCACCTGCAACTCAAATGGGACCGCTTCGATCTCCAATTTGCCGGATTCGATTTTGGAAAAATCCAGGATGTCGTTGATGATGCCCAGCAAATGCTCGCCGCTTTGCCTAATTTTCAGCATGTAATCCTGCACCCGGGGCGGCATCTCGTACTTCAGTGCCAAGCCAGACAGGCCAATAATGGCGTTCATGGGCGTGCGTATTTCATGGCTCATATTGGCCAGAAATTCGCCCTTGGCCATGGAGGCCGACTCAGCCGACTGCAAGGCCAGACGCAACTCTTGGGCGTGCTTTTTTTCGTTAGCCTGGTACTGAACCAGGTTCGCCTGCATCACCGCCAGGCGGCCCATGATGCTGTCTTCACTGCCGTGAGCGCCATGCAGTTGCGACTCCAGATCGCCCTGTGCCACCCTGGCAATGGCCTGTTGCACGCTGTCGATGGATCCTCCCATCACCGCCCGCAGCTTGGCAATAAAACGGTTGAAACTGAGGGTCAGATCGTCAAACTCAGCAATGCCACTGTGGGGCAGTTGCAGCGTCAGGTCGGCGTCACCGGAGTCCAGCTCCACCAGCGCACGCCTGACCTTTTGCAAGGGCAGCAAGACCGCCTGTTGCATCAGCAAATAGCTCACCACCACCAGGATCAGGTCGGTCAACAGCAGCTGCAGCACCATGTTCTTCAGCTCAGCGCGCATCTTGTCGCGGATCTGTGCGTGTGAGACAAACAGTGTCACCCGGCCCTGCTCCACATCCACGCCCTGGTCCTTGTGCTGCAGCTCAAACTTCAACACCCGGTCGGCGGCCGCTGGCTCACCCCCCTCCACCCATTTGCCATTCAGTCGACTCACGCCACGGATCAGCTCGCCATACTGGTTTTGCAGCTGCAAGCCGGTCACGGCGGCGTCGCTCAACTCGCCCTCAATCGCCTGCGTGATTTGCCGCTGGCTCGACTCCCAAAGGGCGGCCGATAAGCCCATGCTCATGCGTGCCTTGACCTGCTCCAGATGCACTTCCAGGTCCTTTTGGTAACCCTCTTCCATCTGCTGATAGGCCTGCATTTGCATCACTACCATCACCAGCGTGAGCACCCAGACCAGCATGGCAGCGACCCGGGCCTGCAGGGAATTCAGCGCAGATAAGCGCCATGACAGCAGCAACGGAAAAATCTTGTTCATGGTCTGTTGGGCGTGTTTCGCGCCTCAAGTTGCAGCAGCCTCAGGGCTTCCTCAAAATCAAAGTCATGGATGGCGAGTTCCAGGGGCACGGCCTGTGGGAGCAGGCCATGGAGAGTCGTAGCGTGTGCCTGCCACAGACCCAGTGCTTCAGAGTCGTCCTGCTCCAGCAGCTGTTGGAGCTGTTGCAATACGGCTTGCATGGCATACGGTTCGGGCTGCGGCGGGTCGCCGTCCGAGCGCAAGGGCGTAGCAAGCAGGCCCGGTGTGCCTTGCAGCGCTGCCACCAGACCATCGAGCTGAAGTTGGGCCGCCGGAATCAGGCGCTCCAGCACCGATGCATCCGCGGCCTCATGCAAGGCCTGTTCCAACTGACCTGCGAGCTGGCGCAGCGGCTCGGCGCCCAGGCTGGCGGCCAGCCCCTTGAGGGTATGGGCCAGGCGTTCGGCGGTGCTGCCATCGGCCTGCGCAAGCGCCTGCTGAATCAACTCCACTGCGTGCTCCTGCGATTTCACGAAGCGGCTCAGCATGGCCAGGTAAAGCGCGGCATTCTGGTTGGACAGGCTCAGACCCTGGTTCACATCAAGCCCAGGCACCCGGCGCAGCGCCTCCAGCACCTGCACCTGAAGCAAGGAGTCCAACTGTTGCAACGCGGGCGCAGCCTCTTGCGATGGGTCCGGAGTTGCTTCCTGGCCAAGACCGGGGCGTGGTGTGATCCAGCGCAGCAAGGCCTGCCACAGCTCATCTGGAAGAATGGGCTTGCTGACAAAGCCATTCATGCCTGCTGCCAGGCAACGCTCCTTGTCGGCCAACATGGCATTCGCCGTCATGGCCACAATCGGCAGGGCGTCGGCGGCACGGCTTTCACGGATCAGGCGGGTGGCGGTGATACCGTCCATCACCGGCATCTGCATGTCCATCAGCACCAGGTCATAGGCTTGGTTCTCGGCTTGTCGAGCATGCACCTGATGGACCCCGATCTGGCCGTTTTCGGCCACATCCACGATCAGGCCAACGCCACGCAAGAGTTCGCAGCCCACGAGCTGATTGATCTCGTTGTCTTCCACCAACAAGATGCGCGCCCCGACCAGACCTGCCATGGCGGCCTCCAGCGCCGTCGCACCCTGCTTGAGCTTTGGCTTGGACGTGCACGGTGCCGGCCCCAAGAGCTGCATCATGCAGTTGACCAGCAGCGAGCCGCTCACCGGCTTGGCCAGCACATGCACTATGCCCAGCGTTTGCGCCCCCTGCAGCAGCTCATGGCGGCGATGCGCCGTGACCATCAAGACCGAGGGCGCGCCCTGGGGATGGAGCTTGCGGATGGCGCGCGCCGTTTCCAGCCCGTCCATGCCCGGCATCTGCCAGTCCATCACCACAAACTCGAAGGGCGAAGCAGCTTGGTCTGCTGCAGCCAGGCTGGCCAGCGCGGCCGGCCCGGAATGCACCTGTTCCGTGGCAAAGCCCAGTTCGGTCAGCAGCTCCGTGAGCACCAGTGCCGCCGCCTCGTTGTCATCCACCACCAGCACGCGGCTGCCATGCAGGTCGATGCTGGGCCGGGTAATCAGCTTTTCGTGTGAGGCCAGGCCCAAGCGGGCGGTAAACCAGAAGCTGGAGCCCCGTCCCGGCTCACTTTGCACACCGACCTCGCCGCCCATGGCAAGTGCCAGGCTCTTGCTGATGGCCAGTCCCAGGCCGGTGCCGCCGTACTGGCGGGTGGTGGAACTGTCGGCCTGCGCAAAGCTCTGAAACAAGCGCCCTATTTGCTCCTGGCTCAGGCCAATGCCGGTGTCGCTGACCGAGAACTGCAGCAGCACATCGGTGGCGCTGGCTTGCTTGACTATGATGGCAATGCGCAGCTCACCGCGCTCGGTGAATTTCACCGCGTTGTTGACATAGTTAATGAGGATTTGGCCTATGCGCAAGGGATCACCAACCAGATTTCTGGGCACCTCCAGTCCATAGCTGCACAGCAACTCCAGTCCCTTGCTTTCGACCTTCTCGCCCACCAGATTCACTAGGTTGTCAATCACCTGCTCCAGGTCAAACGGGACCGACTCAATCTCCAGCTTGCCAGAATCAATCTTGGAAAAATCCAGGATGTCGTTGATGATGCGCAGCAGGTGCTCGCCGCTTTGCTTGATCTTTTGCACATAGTCCTGCACCCGCGGCGGCATCTCGCTTTTGAGCGCTAACCCCGACAGGCCGATGATGGCGTTCATGGGCGTGCGAATCTCGTGGCTCATATTGGCCAGGAATTCACCCTTGGCCTGGGTTGCGGACTCGGCCTCATGCATCGCCCCGATGATGGCCTCCTCGGCCTGGCGCTCCAGCGTGATGTCGCGCGTGACGCCCAGCATGAAGGTGGGCTTGCCCTGGGCATCCAGGCTCAGCGTGGCAATGTCGTGAATCCACATGACGCTGCGACTGTCCTGCCGCAGGATCGGGTATTTGACGTTATAGGCGGAACGTTTCCCGTCCACGGCTTCCATGAATTGGCGCCTGAGTTCCCCGGCAAACTCCGGGCCTGCCGCCTCTGCAACGCAGCGCGTCCACTCTCCACGTTCTGGATACCCGTCGGGCCGCTCGGGCCTGCCAATCAAGCGTGCGGCACGTGGACTCAGACGAGGCCGGTAATGGTCCTTGGCTATGTCCACCGTCCAGCTGCCGCATTTGGCCATTTCCAGGGCCTGATCCAGCAAGGTGTTGTTGAACTCGGCGCTCTCCCGCAGCTGCCGCATGTCCTGCAGAGCAGCCTCCTGGTCGCGCCAGGAACGCACGATGATGTGCACAAACACATACGCCGCCAGGGTGAACAGGGTGATCAAGGAAGCAATCGTCCAGGCCTGCTTGCGCCACTCAGAAAACGAGGCTTCGCCGGTCAGGCCGGCATTCACCCAGAAGCCGTATTTGAGGCTGCGCACATAGGAAAAGTTGCGACTAAAGTCATCGAGCTGGGTGGCAGCGCTGACATAGCTACCCTCGGCCGGATTCGCATCCAGGGCGTCCTGCATCTGGGCTGAAATCTTTTTGTTGCCGGGTGCAATTGGAAAATCCGCCCGACCCCCCATACGCCCGGCAATCATTAACAACTGGCTGTCACGCAGGGAAATGGTGGCACGGGGCTCCAGTTGCAGTTTGGAAAACATCGCCCGTATCACTGCCGTGTCCATGCGCGCATAGACCAGGCCCAAAAAGTGGCCCTCCCTGGAACGCGCGGCCTGGGCAAACTCCCAGACCCAGGAATTGCTCAAGGGGCTAAAGACCGGCGGGCCGATATACAGGGTGGCTGTCAGATCGCGACGCAGCGCCTGAAAAAAGCCGCGGTCGGCAACGCTGGCGTAACGCATGGACAGCGGACGGTTATCCAGGTTGTAGCGAATCTGGCCGTCGCCATCGGTGGCCTGCAAGGAGATGCCTGGCAGGCGCTCGGACAGGCGCAGCAGTTGGAAGCTGAGGTAGTCGGGCTGGATCTTGCCCTCGGCGGCCTCGCGAACCATTTCGTCGGCAGCAGACTGCATGCTGATGCTCACCGTATCGACCAGCTGCTCGATGGACATCTGCACCGTCTTGGCCAGATTCTGGCTGTTGCCCACAACCCGCAGCTCCACCTGGTGGTGCATGTATCCGAGCAGGGAAAAGGCCGCGCCGCAGACCAGCAACAGGCTTAGCGCCATTCCCGCAAGCAACTGGCGGCGGCGTTGCTCTAGCGAAAATTGGGCCGCGCCCTGGCGGTTCAGCAAGGTAGCCAAACGATCTATTGAAGTGGTCAGCGAACGCATGGTCGTGGGCAAGGCGCTTGCCCTCTCTCCCGATAGTGAGCCTCGTGTCGGAAGAATTTACTAGGAATCCGGCCCCAGGTCCAATACTATTTGTTTGAATAAGTGTTCAAAATGTCGCGTACGCGTTCCAGGTCGGACAGGGTATCCACATCGCACAGGCAGCCCGGGTCACTCACCGGCCAATGCAAGGCATGGAAACGCGATACCACCGCAGCTGCACCGCTTGGCCCCCTCAGGGCGACCAGGGCATCGCCGCAGGCGCGCGAAAAGCGCACCGGATGGCCGCGCTGACCGCCATGCACCGGAACCAGCACCTGGGCCGACGGACTGGCCAGCGCCAGCTCGACCAGGGTTTGCGCCGCAACCAACGGCAGGTCGGCCGGCAGGATCAGCCAGCCGGCTGCATTGCGCGTGACCTGAACCGCAGCGGCAATGCTGTCCCCCATTCCGGGGTGACCGGCGTCCTCCAGATGCCACAGCAAGCCACTCTGCTGCACCGCCTCCAGCGTGCGTTGCAGCACCGTCTTGCCGCACAGATCGGCCTGTAGTTTGTGAACCATGCCACCAGAGGCGGTGAAGCGCTCACCCCGGCCTGAGGCCAGCACCAGCACGGTCGGCAGCGCCAGCGCCTGGGCCGGGCTCAGCAGCGTGCTCAAACGGCAACTGGCGTGGCCGCTGCGCGACTGGCAGCCGAAGACTTTTCGGCAGACAGGCCTGCAGAGTTCTTGACCGCGATGATTTCGGCCAGGATGGCGACGGCAATTTCGGCCGGTGTACGCGCACCAATTGCCAAGCCCACCGGCCCATGCAGGCGATCGAGCTGGGCCTTCGTGAGATCAAAGTGTTCGGCCAGGCGTTGCTTGCGCGTGGCCTGGTTGCGCTTTGACCCCAGGGCGCCCACATAAAACGCGTCGCTGGCCAGCGCTTCGAGCAGCGCCATATCGTCTAGCTTGGGGTCGTGCGTGAGGGCCACGATGGCGGTGTGCGCATCGACACGCAGCTCGCGCACCGCATCATCGGGCATGCCCGGGACGCGCCGCACATTCGGCTGCGGGCGCTCAAACAGGGTCTGCGCGTATTCCTCGCGCGGGTCACAAATCAGCACCTCAAAGTCGAGCGCCGTGGCCATTCCGGCCAGCACCTGCGACAATTGTCCGGCGCCAATCAGCAACAGACGCCAGCGGGGACCAAACAAGGTGGTTAGTGTCAGGCCATCAAACTGCATGGACTGACCGCGCTGCCCTGGCGTCAACACGACGGCGCCGTTGGAAAGTGTCAAGGTGCGCGCCACCAGGCGATGATCTGCGGTCTGCTGCAGCAGGACGTCGATCCAGGCGCTGTCGTGCAGCGGCTCTTGCACCAGACGCAAGGTGCCACCACAAGGCAGGCCAAATCGGGCGGCCTCCTCCTTGCTCACGCCGTAAGCAATCATGGCAGGCTTGGCCGATCGCTCGCTTGGCGCCTGATTGAGCTCGGCCTTGGTGCGGGCGATCAAATCGTCCTCTACACAGCCGCCCGAGACCGAGCCGCTGACCACGCCGTCGTCGCGCACGGCCAGCAGAGCCCCGGGCGGTCGCGGCGCGCTGCCCCAGGTCTCCACCACGGTGACGAGGGTGACGGCGTGCCCGGCTTGGCGCCAGACCCGCGCGTCTTCCAATACCCGCAGGTCCAGACTTTCCATACGGCAACGGTCCTTCGCTGGGCCGGCCTACGCCGCCTGGATCGCGGCGGCCGTGATCGGCAGCTTGCGCACGCGCTTGCCGCTGGCAGCAAACACCGCATTGGCAATGGCGGGCACCACCAACGCCGTGGCCGGTTCACCAATGCCGCCTGGCTTTTCGGTGCTCTGAACCAACACAATGTCGACCTTGGGCGAATGGAACATGCGCACCACCGGAAAATTGTTGTAATTGGTCTGCTGCACCCGACCGTTTTCCAAGGTGATTTCCTGCATCAGGCCGGCACCCATGCCGAACACGACGCTGGACTGGATCTGCGCCTCGACCGTATCGGGGTTGATCATGTGGCCTACGTCGGCTGCCACCGTCACCTTGTGTACCCGCACGCCCTGCTCGTCCAGCGACACCTCGGCCACTTGTGCCATGTAGGAGTCGTAGCCTTCCATCAGGGCAATGCCGTGGGCGTGTCCTGCGGGCAGAGTCTTACCCCAACCGGCTTTTTCGGCGGCCAGTTTGAGCACATTGGCAAAGCGCGGCTTGTTAGCCAGCAGCGCCATGCGGTAGGCGTAGGGGTCTTTGCCGGCGGCCGAGGCCAACTCGTCCATAAAGCTTTCGTTGGCAAAAGCGTTCATGTTGTGGCTGACCGCGCGCCAGTAGCCCACCCGCATGCCGGTGTCGATGATGTGCAGGTCGTGCTGGGTATTGGGGATCTCGTAACCGGCCACCGCTGCCTCGCCCATGAATGGGTCAAAGACTCCCTTGGGCAGGCCAAAGGCGCGCTGGGTCACCGACTGCGAGGCCACCTTGAAATGCAGGGCCACCGGCTGGCCCTTCGCGTCCAGACCGGCCTTGAGCTGGTTGACGCCCATGGGACGGTAAAAGTCGTGCGTCATGTCGTCTTCGCGCGACCACACCAGCTTCACCGGCTGATTCACTGCCTTGGAGATTTGTGCCGCCTGCACGATAAAGTCCAACTCCAGACGGCGCCCGAAGCCACCGCCCAGAAAGGTCGTCTGCAAGGTCACATCTTCGGGCTTGAGCGCCAGCGCAGCCGCCACCGCACCCTGGGCGCCCTGCTGGAACTGGGTCGAGCCAATCAGCAAAATTTTGCCATCTTTGTAGCTAGCCGTGAAGTTCATGGGCTCGAGTGGCGCATGGGCCTGCATCGGGCTTATGTATTCGGCCGAGACAAATGTGGTTGCACCCTTCATGGCCTCCATCACATCACCTACGGGCTTGCCAATCGGCAGGGCCTTGACATTGGCAATCGCATCACGTGTGGCATTCAGCACGCTGGTGTGGGTGAGTGCGGCGCCTTCGCCCTCGTCCCAGCGCACGGTGAGCGCCTTGCGCGCCTTGACTGCCTGCCAATAGCTCTTGGCCACCACGGCCACGCCGTCGTTAATTTGCACCACATCGACCACACCGGGCATGGACTTGGCGGCACCGGCGTCAAAGCCAGCCACCTTGCCGCCGATTACCGGGCATTGCTCCAGGCTGGCGTACAGCATGCCGGGCAACTTGACATCGATACCGTATTCGGCGCTGCCATTGACCTTTTGTGGCGAATCCAGACGCTTGGTGCGCTTGCCCACGATGGTGAAATCCTTGGGATCTTTCAGCGCCACTTTTTCGGGCACCGGTAGCTTGGACGCGGCCTCGGCCAGATGGCCATAAGAAGCGCGTTTGCCACCAGGTCCGGTCACAAAGCCTTGATCAGCCTTGAGCGCTGCGCGGTCCAGCTTCCATTCGTCGGCAGCGGCGCTGATCAGCATTTCGCGTACCTGGGCACCGGCCACGCGCAGCTTCTCCCAGCCGTCGCGCACCGAGGTCGAGCCACCGGTGATCTGGGCACCCAGCAGAGCGTTGACATAGACCGCAGCGGGCGGCGCGTTTTTGACCTTGACCGACTTCAGATTCACATGCAGCTCTTCGGCGATCAGCATCGGCAGCGAGGTGTAAACACCCTGGCCCATTTCAGAGCGGGCGCACAGCAAGGTGATGGTGTTGTCGTCGGCGATATGCACCCAGGCATTGGGTGTATGCAGGGTGCCTGCAGCCAGCAAATTGCCGGGCAGTATGCAACCCATCAGCAGGCCACCGGAAATGGCCGAGGTGGTCTTGAGGAAGGAACGACGAGAGGTAGTCATGGTGCTTCTCCTTATGCACTGCGCATCATCGAGGCTGCATCCTTGATGGCGGCCTTGATACGGGGATAGGTGCCGCAGCGGCAGATGTTGCCACTCATTGCGGTGTCAATGTCTGCGTCCGAGGGATTCTTGTTGCTAGAGAGCAGAGCCGCTGCACTCATCAACTGGCCCGACTGGCAATAGCCGCACTGCGGCACATCGTGTTTGATCCAGGCCACTTGCAGCGGATGGCTATTGTCCTTGGACAGACTCTCCACGGTGGACACCTTGGCGCCCGCCACGCTGGACAGCAGGGTCTGGCAGGAGCGTGCCGGCTTGCCATCGATGTGCACGGTGCAGGCGCCACACAGGGCTGCACCGCAACCAAATTTGGTGCCGGTCATGCCGAGTTCGTCACGTATCACCCACAGCAAAGGGGTATCGGGTTCCGCCTGGGCGCGAACCGCCCGGCCATTGACTTGGAATGCAGTGCTCATGGAAAGTGTCCTCTGTCTGTATCGTGCTGATTGGGGCGCGCCAGTCCGCATCGGCATGGTTGCGCATGTAAAGAATAATCTGATTAGACGCTATTTGAAGCTCGGGTTTGCCCTAAATCAAGAAATTCATATGTCACTTGGTGCTAGGTGGCGGCGATTTTCCCTGCCAGCCCAGGCGATTTACTCCAATCCCTATACTGGAGCTATGAAATCCATTGCCGACCTTCGCAAAAGTTACGAACGCGCCGAACTCAATGAGAGTGCCTCGCAGGCCGACCCGGTGCTGCAGTTTGAGCAGTGGCTCAAAGAAGCCATCAGCTCGGAGGTGCCCGAGCCCAATGCCATGACCCTGGCCACCGTGGGCAACGACCTGCGCCCCTCTACCCGCGTGGTGCTGATCAAGGACTTTGATGCACGCGGCATTGTCTGGTACACCAATTATGAGAGCCGCAAGGGCCTGGAATTGGCCGGCAACCCGTTTGCTGCCCTGCAGTTTCACTGGGTGGAGCTGGAGCGGGTGGTGCGCATTGAGGGCGTGGTGGAGCGCGTCAGCGCCGAAGAGAGCGACACCTATTTCCATAGCCGCCCACTCGACTCGCGCATTGGTGCCTGGGCCTCGCCGCAAAGTCAGGTGATCACGGGGCGCAGCGTGTTGGTCACCAATGCCGCCAAGTACGCCGCGCAGTTCCTGCTGCAACCACCGCGCCCGCCGCACTGGGGTGGCTACCGCCTCAAGCCCGATAACTGGCAGTTTTGGCAGGGCCGCAAAAGCCGCCTTCATGACCGCCTGCGCTACACGCTACAGGCCGATGGCGGATGGCTGCGCGAGCGCCTGGCGCCCTAGCAAAATAAAGGGCTCAGTCGCATGCATGCATTGGTTGCCCAGCTACTTAACTGCCACCGCTTCGGTCATGCGGTAGAAAAGGCCGTAGGGATCGTCCTTGAGCACGGCAAACTGCCCTTCCACCACCACCGCTTCCATCGAATACTTGACCGGGGTCTTGGTCTTGACCTCGACCATGCTTTCGGGCCCACCGGGCACGCAGAAGGCACAGGTCATCGGCACGGAACTCAGCAGGAAATGCTTTTGCTTTTCGCCTGGGTCCAGCGGCATCATGAAGCCCTGCACGCGCTGGCTCTTCTGGTTCAGCGCCTGAACGTTGCCTGGAAACACCGGCAGCACGCGGTTCTTGTCGAGCTTTGCCTTGACCGCCGTTAGCACCGACCAGGGCAGCACATCGGCGCGCTCCTGCAAGGGGGCGAACGGACTATTGGCGCCATGAACCCCGGCACCCACGCCCATGGGCACGCCGCTATCGGCCAGCGGGGCGGCGAGTTGGGCCACGGCGACGGCGGCCGTCAGCAACAGGGATACGGCAAGGCATAGCGCACGAGCAGAGCGGCGACTTGCATACAAGGTGATTGGTTTCATGGGGGGCTTCTCCGGAAGCGGCAAGTCTAGTGCCCGCGGCCGGATTTCACATTAGTCTTTTTGTAAACGTGCAAAAGTCTTGCGGAATTTGGCGACCTTGGGCGCCGCCACGGCCATGCAGTAGCCCTGATTGGGGTTGCGCTCAAAATAGTCTTGGTGATAATCCTCAGCCGGGGAGTACTTGTCCAGCGGCAACAGCTCGGTCACCACCGGGCTGCGGTATACGCCGCTCGCCTCCAGTTCGGCCAGCAGTTCGCGCGCCACCTGTTCCTGCTCAGTGCTGCTGAAATAGATACCGCTGCGGTACTGGCTGCCGCTGTCGTTGCCCTGGCGATTCAAGGTGGTGGGGTCGTGCACCACGAAAAAAATCTCCAGCAGCTCGCGGCTGCTGACCTGGGTCGGGTCATAAATGAGCTTGACCACCTCACAATAACCCGAGGCCCCGCTGCACACCATCTCGTAATTCGGCTCAGGCAGGTTGCCGTTGCAGTAGCCCGACTCCACATCCAGCACGCCGCGCACCTGCACATACACGGCCTCGGTGCACCAAAAACAGCCACCGCCCAACACCAGGGTCTGCAATCCATCCGCCATACTTGTTCCTTGTTTGACTCGTCAGCCTTGATGTGAACATCTTACGTTGCCAGCCATGCCCCTGCCGAGCGCCGTGGTTTGACACTGCCAAGCCCCAAAGTTACACTAATAACCAATTAGTCAGTAAATTGCATGCCATCCCCCTGCCCTATTAGCAACCTGGTCAGCTCCGTGCGCGCCAAGCGTGAGCGCCGCAAGCAGGCGCGGCCGGGCGAGTTGCTGGCGGCCGCGCTGGAGCTGTTTGTGGAAAAGGGCTTTGCCGGCACCCGCGTGGAAGAGGTGGCGCAGCACGCCGGTGTTTCCAAGGGCACGCTGTTTCTGTATTTCTCCAGCAAGGAAGAACTGTTCAAGGCGGTGGTGCGCGAGAACATCTCGGGCCGCTTTGCCGAATGGGGCGAAGAGCTCAAGACCTTTGAAGGCACTAGCAAGGAATTGCTGAGCTACTGCATGACCAGCTGGTGGGAGCGCGTGGGCGCCACCAAAGCCTCCGGCATCCACAAGCTGATGATGAGCGAGGCCGGCAACTTTCCGGAACTGGCAGAGTTTTTCCAGCAGGAGGTGGTACAACCGGGCAACGCGCTGATACAGCGCATTTTGCAGCGCGGCGTGGAGCGTGGCGAGCTGCGAGCGCTGGACCCTGTGTATGGCGTCTACAGCATCCTCGCACCCATGATTTTTCTGAACCTGTGGCAACATGGCCATGGCAGTTGTGGCGATGCGCGCATTCAGCTGGACCCACAGCGCTACATCGCGTCCCAGCTGCAAACGCTTTTCCATGGCCTGAGCCTGCCATGAAAAATAACCTCCTTGCGAATGATCTGGCTCAATGGCACGCCGCCGCTTGAGCCGCGGGGCGCCCACTTCACCTAAAATTGCTTACAATCCCGCCACATACCCCCTAGGAGTATTTACATGCCATCCATCAACGTCGAAAAAGCCCGCTTCAACATGATCGAGCAGCAGATCCGCCCCTGGAACGTGCTGGACGCTGCAGTTCTGGAGCTGCTGGCCTCGGTGCGCCGCGACGCCTTTGTCTCAGATGCCCACAAGGCACTGGCCTATGCCGACCTGGAAATCCCCCTGCCCGGTGGCCAATGCATGCTGGCGCCGCGTCTGGAAGCCCGTCTACTGCAAGACCTTCACGTCAAGAAGACCGACAAGGTGCTGGAAATCGGCACCGGCTCAGGCTTTTTAACCGCCTTGTTGGCGCAGCAAGCGGCCAGCGTGCTGTCGCTGGAGCTGTCTGCCGAACTGGTGGCCTTTGCCAAGAGCAATCTGCAAAAGGCCGGCATCCGCAATGCCGAGGTGCGCCAGGGTGACGGATCGCAAGGCGCTGCGGCCGACGGCCCGTTTGACGTGATTCTGCTGGGCGGCTCGGTGGCAGACATTCCCCACCAGCTGCTGGATCAGCTCAGCGTTGGCGGACGCCTGGCCGCAGTGGTCGGCGACGAGCCGGTGATGTGTGCCACCTTTATTACCCGCACCAGCGCCACCGATTTCCGGACCTCCCAGCCTTGGGATTGCGACGCTCCGCGTTTGCAACATTTCGCGGAAAACTCGCGTTTCACCTTTTGAACCCAGCGAAGGTAAGTCAAGCATGATTAGTCAATTTCGCCCCAGGGACCTGGCCACCTGGCTGGCCCAGATGAGTCCGCTGGGGGAGGCCGTGATACTGGACGTGCGTGAGCCCGGCGAACTGCAAGTCGCCGCTGTCCGGGCCAATGGTTTCACCCTGCTGACCATTCCCATGGGCCTGGTGCCAGTACGCCTGTCCGAACTCGATCCCCAGCAACCCATTGCCTGCCTGTGCCACCACGGTGGCCGCAGCATGCAGGTGGCGCAGTTCCTGGCCAGCCGCGGCTTCGAGAACGTTGCCAATATTGCCGGTGGCATCCACGCCTGGGCCGCCGAGCTGGACCCCGGCATCGCCACTTACTAAGCTCGCATTATTCAGCGCCCCTCCTTCCACCGAAAGCCACCATGAACCGCATACGCCAGTCCCGATCGTTTTCTTTGTTGCCCTTGCTGGTAGCCCTGGGAGCAGGCTGTGCCGGGGTGGCCCAAGCCCAAAGCCTGGTGGAATTGTTCAACGCAGCCAAGGGCTATGACGCCAGCTACCAGTCGGCCAAATCTCAGGCCGATGCCACACTGGCCCATGGGGAACAAGCGCGAGCCGGAATATTGCCCACCGTGGGTCTGGGTGCAGCGGTCAGCCAGACCAGCCAGGACAGTTCGCTCTCCGCGCTGAGCGGCAAGAATTACGGCCTGCAGTCGGCCACCCTGACTGCATCCCAGCCCTTGTATCGCCCCGGCAACTGGGCAAGCTTCGCCCAGGGAAAAAAATCGACCGAGTTGGCCCAATACCAGTTGCTGGCCGCCGAGCAGGACCTGATCGTGCGGGTCAGTCAAGCCTTCTTCGATGTGCTGGCCGCCACCGACAGCCTGACCTATGTGCGCAGCCTGAAGGCCGCCGTGGCCGAACAACTGGCCTCGGCCAAACGCAACTTCGAGGTCGGCACCTCCACCATTGTGGACACCCGTGACGCCCAGGCCCGCTACGACCTGACCGTGGCCCAGGAACTGGCCGCCGACAACGACCTGCGCGTCAAGTCGCTGGCGCTGGACCAACTGGTGGGCCAAAGCGGCGCGGAGCCCAAACCAATGCGCGCACCGGTATTGCTGGACGCGGTGCAGCCCGACGACGTCAGCCTCTGGGTACAACAGTCCGAGGCCCTGAACCCGCTGGTCAAGCAGACCGAGATCGCGCTGGATGTGGCCAAACTGGAGACCGAAAAGGCCCAGGCGGGCCACAAGCCTACGCTGGATTTGGGCGCCAGTTACTACGCATCCAACAACAATGGCAGCTCCACGGCTTCGGGCAACTACAACCTCAACCAGGCCAGCCTGGGTTTGAGCTTCAATCTGCCGCTGTTTGCCGGCTATTCGATACAGAACCGTGTCAAGGAAACCCTGGCCCTGGAAGACAAGGCCCGCAGCGATTTAGATGGCGCCAAACGCTCGGTGGCCCAAGGCACGCGCAGCGCCTTCTTTGGCCTGCAGTCCGGCCTGTCCCAGGTCAAGGCCTATGAGGCGGCCGAGGCCTCCAGCCAGAGTGCGCTGGACGCCAATAAGCTGGGTTACCAGGTGGGGGTGAAGATCAACATTGATGTGCTCAATGCCCAAAGCCAGCTTTACAGCACCAAGGCCAGCCTGGCCAAGGCGCGCTACGACGTGCTGGTCGGCGGTCTGAAGTTACGCCAGGCCACAGGTGTGCTCAAGGACGAGGACCTGCTAGCCATCAACGCGCTGCTAGTACCGTAGACGCGGGCTGTGCCGCTGCGGCCTGAGCTTGCGCCCCTTGCGTCCATGTCCGTCGCCCACCACCCAAGCGCGGCATATCCAACGGGACAACAATGAATCTCAAGCAAGGCATGGCAGGCAGACTGCTCGCAGCTAGCGCTTCGGTCAAGGCGCGATTGGTGTTTGAGTCCGTGTTTATATTTTCCGTTGTCCTCTATTTATCCGCTGCCTATGTCTCTAGTCTGGACGATGCGCGGGTTCTGGATCAGCGGCGAGTAGCGATCGACACGGCCCGCTCCGCAGTTGCCAGAATGCAACTCAATATCGATCACGCCTTGTCTGCCACCTCGGCCCTTGCGGCGCTGGTCAGACAAGGCAACGGCAAGGTTCCCGACTTCAATGCCGTTGCACAGGAGATGCTCAGGCTTTATCCGGGCGTTGGTTCGATACAACTGGCCCCGGCCGGCGTGGTCCAAGAAATCGTTCCACTGGAAGGCAATCAAAAGGCCATTGGACACAACTTGCTAGCGGACCCACAGCGCAACAAGGAGGCCTTTCTGGCCAGGGATACCGGAAAACTGACCTTAGCTGGGCCATTCAATTTGGTTCAGGGTGGGCTTGGTGCTGCGGGCAGGTTGCCGGTTTTTCTACGTGAAGGACCTGACCGTTCCACTTTCTGGGGCTTCACGATTGTGCTGATCCGCTTTCCCGCCATTCTGGACCAGGCCGGATTTGTGGATCTTGACCGCCAGGGCTACCGCTGGGCGCTCTGGCGCGTCCAGCCGGACACCGGCCAGCGCCAGGTGATTGCCGCATCGGACCCGCAGGCCCTGCCGACACCGGCCGAGCTGTCAATGGCAGTTCCGAATGGGAGTTGGACTTTCAGTGTGGCTCCGACGCAGGGTTGGGGCGATGCGGCCTACCACCACAGCAGTATGTTCGTGGCCTGGGTCCTGAGCGCACTGCTCACCCTGGTCTTTGTGCTGGTCAGGCGCTACCCCGTTCGACTGCGTGCAGAAGTTCTGGCACGCACCAGGCAATTAGCCGATGAGCGCCAGCGCCTGAGCACCTTGATTGAATCCATACCCGATCCCATTTTCTTCAAGGACGGCGACGGGCGATTACAAATTGCCAATCATTCGGCGAAGAATTTGTTGCAGTTGAGTGCCTTGGATTGGGTGGGAAAAACGGAGCAGGAGTTGGCTGAACTGCATCCCGATATGCGCCTGGTACACGAGCAAAGCTTGAAAGATGATGAGCTGGCTTGGATGGCGAATGGCGCAGACATTTTCGCCTCCTCGGTCAGCGACGCACAAGGCAGCAGCCGGCACTTTGAAATCAGGAAGATCCCCATCTTCGATGCGACGGGCGCGCGCCAGGCACTGGTGACCCTTGGGCGGGACGTCACTGAACATAAGCGCGACGAGGAAGCGCTGCGCATTGCAGCCACTGCATTTGAGTCCCAGCAGGGTATGTTCATCACCGACTCCCACCGGGTGATCGTGCGGGTGAACAAGGCGTTCACGCAGATCACAGGATACAGCGAACAGGAAGCCGTTGGCCAAACCGCGCACCTGCTGCATTCGGGGCGCCACGATGCCGACTTTTATGCTGCCATGAGCCATTGCCTGGTGAACCAAGGCACCTGGCGTGGCGAAATCTGGAACCGGCGCAAGGACGGCAATATCTATCCGGAGTGGCTGACCATCAGCGCAGTCAGGGGCAGCGAGGCGTCTATCAGCCACTATGTCGCGATCTTCAGCGACATCAGCGACCGCGTCACCGCGCAGGCACAGATTGACTCCTTGGCCTTCTATGACCCGCTCACAGCTTTGCCCAATCGCCGCTTGCTGATGGACCGCCTAGATCAGGCCCTGCACGCGAGTACCCGCCATGCACGCAATTGCGCCTTGTTGTTCGTGGACCTGGACAATTTCAAAATCTTGAACGACAGCCTCGGACATTTTCAGGGGGATCTTTTGCTGGCACAGGTGGCACAGCGACTGAAGGCGTGCATCAGCGAGGGCAACACCGTAGCGCGCATCGGCAGCGACGAGTTTGTGGTGATGCTGGAAGATTTAAGCACCGATGAAATCGAAGCTGCCACCCAGGCTGAAACCATCGGCCTTAAAATTTTGGACGCGTTTGTCAAGGACTTTGAACTGGACCAGGTATCTCACCATGCAAGCCCCAGCATTGGTATCACCCTGTTTGGGGGCGGCTTGGGCGAGTCCACGGACCAACCGCTCAAACGTGCCGAATTGGCGATGTTCACCGCGAAGGATGCCGGACGCAACACATTGAGGTTCTTTGATGCGCAAATGCAAACTGTGGTGTCGGCCCGGGCCGCGCTGGAGACTGAGCTTCGTGAGGCAATCATCCAGGAGCAATTCCGCCTGTTCTACCAGCCGCAGGTAGTGGGTGCTGGACGCCTCACGGGTGCGGAGGCCCTGCTGCGATGGCAGCATCCGTTTCGCGGCCTGGTCTCCCCATCGGAATTCATCGCACTGGCAGAGGAAAGCGGACTCATTCTGCCCATAGGCCAGTGGGTGCTGGAAACCGCCTGCGCGCAGTTGGCGCTGTGGTCGGTGCAACCGGAGACGGCGGGGCTGACGATTGCGGTCAATGTGAGTGCGCGCCAGTTCCGCCAACCCGACTTTGTCAGCGGCGTGCTCGCCACCATGGCGAAACACCAGGTCAGGCCCAAGTTACTCAAGATCGAATTGACCGAGAGCATGCTGGTGCACGACGTCGAAAGCGTCATTGGCAAGATGGATGCCCTCAAGGCCAAGGGGGTTGGTTTTTCACTCGACGACTTCGGCACCGGCTATTCGTCGCTGTCCTACCTCAAACGCCTGCCATTGGATCAGCTAAAGATCGATCAGGCCTTTGTGCGCAACATCGTGACCGACACCAATGATGCCGCCATCGCAAAAATGGTGGTGGCTCTGGCCGAGAGTTTGGCGCTGGCGGTCATTGCAGAAGGCGTGGAGATGCAGGCCCAGGCCGACTTTCTGGCACATCTGGGTTGCCACGCCTACCAGGGCTACCTGTTCAGCAAGCCCTTGCCACTCGATGGTTTTGAGGCCTTTGTTCAGGCCCAGGCTGGAGCTGCGACCGCTTAACCTGCAATCGGTGCTGCGCTTTCGATTAGCGTGTGCCTCAACGCCTCCAGCGTGCGCCTTGTGGCACCTTGGTGCTCCACGCTCCAGGCCAACGCCGCTCGGCGTGTTCGGGCAAGTCCTGCAGGGTCGGCCAGGAGTGCGGCACTTTGGTGCAGGGCATCCGGCATGTCCACGCAGCGCAGGGCAGCACCGGCGGCCTCTGCATTTTTTGCGGCTTGCGCAAAGTTAAAGGTGTGCGGGCCCATCAGCACCGGGCAGCCGCAAGCGGCGGCCTCGATCAGATTCTGGCCGCCCAGTGGCGCAAAGCTGCCACCCAGTAGCGCCACGTCGGCCAGCCCGTAATACAGCGCCATTTCGCCCAGGGAATCGCCCAACCAGATATCCGCCCGCTCTGGGCCGCCTTGCCAGCTGCTGCGACGCGACACGCTGAAACCACCGGCCTGAAACAGCGTAGCTACGGCGTCAAAACGCTGCGGATGGCGCGGCACGATCAGCCATTGCACGTCGGGCACTGGACGCAGCTTGAGGGCATCCACCAGCATCTGCTCCTCGCCCTCGCGCGAGCTGGTGAACATCAACACCGGCCGACTCGATGGGCTGCGCCAGGCCCGGCCCTGGGCCAAAAGAGCGGCGTCGGGTGTGGCGTCAAATTTCAGATTGCCCGTCACCGCCGGCACCTGGGCGCCCAGTGAGCGCAGGCGAATTGCATCGTCCTCGGTCTGCGCCCAGACTGCCGTCAAGCCCGCATAGGCTGGGCGCGAAAGCCAGGCCAGGCGCTTGGCTTGGCGATAGGATTTTTCGCTCATGCGGGCGTTTACCAGACACAGCGGCACGGCCACCCTGGCACAGGCCGCCACCATGTTTGGCCAAACCTCGGTTTCCATCAAAAGGCCGATGCGCGGCTGAAACTGCGTCAGAAAACGCTGAACGGCGCCCGGCGTATCCCAGGGCTGCCAGGTCTGGACGTCGCCATCCTTCAGCAGCGCTGTGCCCTGCTCCCAACCGGTGGCAGTGCCATGAGTCAGCAACAGGCGCACACCCGGATATTGATGGCGCAGGCCATCAATCAGCACGGCGGCGGCGCGGGTTTCGCCGAGCGACACGGCATGGACCCAAATCAATCGATTCGCCTGGCGTTCTGGCGCCTGCTCGTAATGACCAAAGCGTTGTTCGATGGCGTGGCCGTAACCCGGTTCCCGGATGGCGCGGCGCTTGAGCTTGCGTTTGAGCAGCGGCTGCGCCAGCCACAGGGCCAGGGAATACAGGGCGCGCATCAGCGGCATAGCACGGACCTTCCTAACTTGGCGCTGAGGACGAACGGCAGTGATAGGCTAACCCAACTCAATGTGCCGATTCCTCGAACTGCGCGTCCGGTTTGACAGTGCGCAGCAGCGCCAGCATGGCGCTCTGGATGCGCTCCAGCGCTTGGGAAGTGTGGCCCTCAAAGCGCAGCGTCAGCACCGGCGTGGTGTTGGAGGCACGGATCAGGCCAAAGCCGTCCGGCCAGTCCACCCGCAGGCCGTCGATGGTGGTGATCACGGCGGGGGCAGCTAAGTCCACCTGGGCCACCAGTTGCTCCACCAGACCATGGGCCTGGCCCTCGGCGCAGGGCACGTTGAGTTCGGGGGTTGAGAAGCTGGTCGGCAGAGCGTCCAGCATCTCGCTCACATCGGGCACAAGGCTGACAATTTCCAGCAAACGGCAAGCGGCATAGGTGCCGTCGTCAAAGCCGAACCAGCGTTCCTTGAAGAAGATGTGGCCGCTCATCTCGCCGCCCAGGGGCGAACCGATCTCGCGCATCTTGTCCTTGATCAGGGAGTGGCCGGTCTTGAACATCAGGGGCACGCCACCGGCCGCCTCAATCGCCGGGGCTAGTTGCTGCGAGCACTTGACGTCAAAAATAACGGTAGCACCCGGCACGCGCGACAGCACGTCACGGGCGAACAGCATCAACTGGCGGTCCGGGTAAATGGTGTTGCCCTGCTTGGTGACGATGCCCAGGCGGTCGCCATCGCCATCAAAGGCCAGGCCAATTTCGGCGTCGCTGTTTTGAAGCGCAGCAACCAGGTCGCGCAAATTTTCGGGCTTGCTCGGGTCCGGATGGTGATTCGGGAAATTGCCGTCCACCTCGCTAAACAGTTCGGTCACCTCGCAGCCGATGGCCCGCAGGATGGCGGGAGCCGTGGCACCGGCCACGCCATTGCCGCAGTCAACCACGACCTTCATAGGCCGAGATAAGCGGATGTCACTGACGATGCGCGCCTGGTAGGCTGGCAGCACGTCGACCGGGCTGCAACTGCCGCCACTCTGGAGCGTCCATCCATCCGATTCCATCATGGCGCGCAGGGCCTGAATGGCCTCGCCATAAACAGCCCGTCCGTCCAGCACCATCTTGAAGCCGTTGTAATCGCGCGGGTTGTGGCTGCCGGTGACCTGGATGCCGCTGGCGCACAGGGAATTGGCGGCAAAGTACAGCATGGGCGTGGTGACCATGCCGACGTCGATGACCTGGACACCGGCCTCCACCAGGCCGCGGATCAGAGCCGCCGACAACAGGGGGCCGCTCAGGCGCCCATCGCGTCCCACCGCCACCTGGGTCTGGCCCTGCGCCATGGCGATGCTGCCAAAGCAGCGGCCCAGGCCCAGCGCCAGGTCTTCGGTCACGGTGGAGGGAACGATGCCCCGGATGTCATAGGCCTTGAAAATACCGGCATTGATCTGCATGCGTTGTCCCTGGTCAAAGTGCTTTGAAACTGGTTTGCACGCCCTGCCAGGCATGCCAGACTGCGGCCACGTCGGGCGCCTGCTCACCGCCGACGGCCACCTGGTGTGTGTGGCCTACAGGCCCGGCGCGCCAGGCCCGAGGCTGGCTGAAGATCTGCACATGGGGCAGATTTAATGCCACGGCCATGTGACTCAGGCCCGAATCCACTCCGATCACACCGGCCGATAGTGCCATGCGGTCCATCACCTCGGGCAGGCTCAGACGCGGCCAGATATCGGCATGTCCGTCCAAAGCCTGCGCAATCCGGGTCACCAAGGCCAACTCGGCCGGGTTGGACTGCGGCAGTGCGATGCGCAGGCCGGACTCGACCAACAGCCGGGCCAACGCCACCCAGTTTTCTTCTGGCCATTCGTTGTCGGCGCGGGTCGTGCCATGGGCCAGCACGACGGTCGCTTGCCTAACGGCCTGCGGCCGGGTCAGCGAATAGACGGCCTCCCCCTCGGCCTTATAGCCCAGCGCCAGCCCGGCCAGCAGGCGGTAACGGGCCACGGCATGGATGCGGTTGGGCATGGGAAAATGGCGCTTTAGCAGCAGCCGCACCGGCCACTCATAGCCACAGGCTTCGCTGGCGTTGCCATAGGTGGCGCTAAAGCCGCCGGGCTTTAGTCTAGCGAGGCGGGCCGCCAGCGCCGACTTGACCAGGCCCTGAAAATCGATGACGGCGTCATAGCTATGCTGCTGCAGTTCGCCCGTAAATGCCGCTCGCTCGACCCGGGTCGTGGCGCTCCAGCGCGACTTGCGCCACCGCCGCTCTGCGATAGGAAACACCTGGCGCACGCCAGCCACCCGGTGCACCAAAGGCGCAAACGCTTCTTCCACCATCCAGTCGATATGTATGCCCGGAAAATGCAACTGCAGGTCATGCACCACCGGCATGGTCTGAATCACATCTCCCAACGAAGAAAGCTTGACGATCAATAGTTCCATTGGCCGCCATGTTAGCTGATGCCTGCAGTGAGGCAGATGTCCGCAAATGGCTGGTCTGCGGGCGGCCGCTGCGTATCATCTACGCATGTCAGCCAACCCATTCAGTCTGGATTCCGAAGCCTGTTACCTGGCACTGAAGACGCACGACGCCCGCTTTGATGGCCGCTTTTTCACCGGCGTCACCAGCACCGGGATTTACTGCCGTCCGGTCTGCAAGGTGCGCACCCCCAAGCCGGAAAACTGCCGCTTCTTCGCGCTCGCAGCCCAGGCCGAAGCCCAGGGTTTTCGGCCCTGTCTGCGCTGCCGACCCGAGATGGCACCGGCCGACAGCCACGCCCACTGGTCCACCCAGGACGCCTCGGCCATCCTGGCGCAGCAGGCCGCGCGTCTGCTCGATGCCTCGGTCCAGACCGGGGAAGCGAGCAGCGGCATGGTGGCAATTGCCAACAAACTGGGGGTGAGCGAGCGCCATCTGCGCCGCATCTTCGAGGCGCAATGGGGCATCTCGCCCTTGCAATACCTGCAAACGCGCCGCCTGCTGTGCGCCAAACAGCTGCTGACCGACACGGTATTGCCGATGACCCAGGTTGCAGCCTTGAGTGGCTTTGCCAGCCTGCGCCGTTTCAATGCCGCCTTTGTGGAACATTACCGGCTGCAGCCACGGGCCCTGCGCCAAGCCAGCAAGACCCCGGCCGCAGGCGCCGGGCAAGGTGCACACGGCATACGCCTGAAGGCCAGCTACCGCCCGCCGTATGACGTGGCGGCCATGCTGGCGTTTTTCCAACAGCGGGCCATTCCCGGCGTCGAGGCGGTGGACCTGCAGGCCCTGCTCTACCAGCGCACAGTGCGCGTTCCGCACCTGGGCCAAAGCTTAAGCGGCTGGGTCCAGGCCCGCTTTGTGCCAGCCCTTTGCAGCGTCGATTTTCTGCTCAGCGAAAGCCTGATACCGGCCCTGCCCCGCCTGATGGCCGACCTGCGCCAACTGTTGGATCTGGACGCCGACCCGGCTGCCATCGCAAGCGCTCTGGGCGAACGCTTTGTCGGACTGGAAGGGCTGCGGGTGCCGGGCACGATGGACGGCCTGGAGTTGGCCGTGCGCGGCATTTTGGGCCAGCAAATCACGGTGGCCGCGGCCCGCACCCTCTGCATCCGGCTGGTGCAGGCCGTGGGCCTGCCCCTGCAAACGCCCTTTCCGGCACTGAGCCATGTCTTTCCCGGCGCCGAGGAACTGGCCGCACTCAGCGCGGACCGTCTGGGGGCGCTCGGCATCGTAAGGCAACGACAAGCCGCCATTCTGGCACTGGCACAGACCGTGGCCAGCCAATCCATCAGCCTGCGGCCGGGCGGCGATGTGGCAGCGACCATGTCGGCTCTGCAGCGGCTACCCGGCATTGGCCCCTGGACGGCCGGCTATATCGCCATGCGGGCCTTGCGCTGGCCCGACGCCTTTCCATCCGGTGACGTGGCGCTGCAATCGGCTCTGGGCCTGCGCCAGTTGAAAGCACCGGCACTAGAGGCCGAACGCATGGCGCAGGCCTGGCGACCGTGGCGCAGCTATGCCGTGGTGCGCGCCTGGCATTCCCTCACTAACCCAACCGCCATCGAAAATGACATCCCAAAAAGCGCTTAAAGCATCTAAGGCAATGGTGCGCTGCGCCTTTGCCAGCCCGCTCGGCCCCATGACCTTGGCTGCGACCGATAAGGGGCTGGCCGGTGTCTGGTTTGACGGCCAGAAACACATGCCCGACACCAGCGCCTGGCCGGTGCAAGCCGACCATCCGCTGCTGTTGCAGACTCAGGCCGAGCTGGCGGAATATTTCGCCGGGAGGCGCAAGGCTTTCGATCTGCCGCTGGACCTGAACCAGGGCACGGTATTTCAGCAACAGGTCTGGCAAGCGTTGCTGCAGATTCCTGCTGGCCAAACGACTGCCTATGGGTCGTTGGCCACGCGCATGGGACGTGCCGCTGCCGTGCGGGCTGTCGGCGCGGCGGTAGGTCGCAACCCGATCAGCATCGTCGTACCCTGCCACCGCGTCCTTGGTGCGAACGGGGCGCTCACCGGTTATGCCGGTGGTCTGGAGCGCAAGACGGCGCTCTTAGAGTTGGAAGCGGCAGAAACATCGGAAGCAGCTACGACAATCACACCATGACCCAAACCATAACTAAAAGTGCCGGCAAGCCCTGGCTCGTCGACTTCATCCTGCTGGCCGCCATCTGGGGCGCCTCGTTTATGTTCATGCGGGTGGCAGCGCGTGAGATGGGAGCGCTACCGGCTGCCGGGCTGCGCGTCTGCGTTGCCGCATTGTTCCTGCTACCCATCCTGCTGCTAAAGGGTCTGGGCGGCACCCTGCGCCGCCACTGGAAGCTGACCTTTGCCGTGGGCGTGATCAATTCCGCCATACCCTTTGTCTGCTTCACCTATGCGCTGCTGTCGATCACCACCGGCCTATCGGCCATATTGAACGCCACCGTGCCGCTGTTCGGCGCCCTGATTGCCTGGGCCTGGCTCAAGGACCGGCCCAATGGCTCGCGCATCGTCGGCCTGGCCGTCGGTTTTGTCGGCGTCGCCATGCTGGCCTGGGACAAGGCCAGTTTCACGCCCGATGCCAGCGGCGCCTCCAGCGGTTGGGCGGTGCTGGCCTGTCTGTTGGCTTGCCTGTGCTACGGCACGGCCGCCAGTGTCGCCAAGCGCTATATGGGCGGCCTGCCCTCGCTGGTGTCGGCCACCGGCAGCCAGATGGGTGCCGCCTTGGTTCTGCTTCCCTTAACGCTCTGGTACTGGCCGTCCCAGATGCCCAGCCTGCAGGCCCTGGGCGCGGTGTTGGTGCTGGGTGTGGTCTGCACCGGCCTTGCCTACATCCTGTACTTCCGCCTGATCGAGCGCGCAGGCCCGGCACGCGCCCTGTCCGTGACCTTTGGGATTCCGGCCTTTGCCGTGTTGTATGGCTCGCTGCTGCTGGGTGAGGCGGTCACACCCTGGATGGTGGTCTGCGCCCTGGTCATCATTGCCGGCACCAGCCTGTCCACCGGACTGCTGACGCTGGGCCGACGCTCGGCCTAGTCCTTGCGTACGGACCTCAGCTAGCCGAAGCCGCCCGCGCCACCGCGTGCTTCGCCGCCAGATAGCCAAACACCAAACCCGGCCCAATGGTGATGCCCGGCGCCGTGTAGACGCCGCCCATGATGGAGTTCATGTCGTTGCCCACGGCGTACAGACCCTCCATCGGAGCGCCGTCTGCACCCAGCACGCGGGCAAAGGCGTCCGTCGCCAGGCCGGTAGATGAGCCGATGTCACCCGGATACAACTGCACGGCGTAGTACGGCGCGGTTTGCAGCGCTCCCAGGTTGGGATTCTTATAGCCCGCAGTCGCATCGCCGATGTTCTGTTGGTAGGCCGTCATGCCGCGACCAAAGTCCGGGTCCACGCCGGTCTGGGCGTAGGCGTTGATTTGCTGCACGCTGGTCTGGAGGCCGCTCGCATCCACGCCCAGTTTCTTGGCCAGTTCAATCAGCGTAGCGCCTTCGGTCAGATAGCCATCTGCCAGAAACGGCGCCAAGCCCTTGCCACCGGGTCGCACCATACCGATGCCGTATTTTTTCAGCGTCACGGCGTCACAGACCAGAAAGGCTGGGACGGAAGCCGTCGCCTGCATGGCCAAACCAAACAAATGGTAGGAGGTGCTTTCGTTGACAAAGCGCTGGCCCGCCTGATTGACGGTGACAAAGCCGGGCTTGGCGCGGTCCATGACAAAGTGCGGAAAGACGGCGGTCGTGCCATCGGCGCGTTTGCGCAGCGACACTGGCGCCCAAAAGGCGTGGCTCTTGCCGCCTTCGGCAAAGTGTGCGCCGCGTATGCGGGCCAGGTCCAGCGCCAGGCCGGTGTGTCCGGGTGCGCCAGGGCACCAGGCCACGTTGCCGCCAGGAAGTTTCTCTGCGCGCTGGGCCGCGTTGCGGTTAAAGCCACCGCTGGCCAGTACCACGCCACCGCGCACAGTCACCGTGCAGCGTTGACCGTTCTGGCTGATCACCACGCGGTTGATGGCGCTGCCTGCGGGTGTGCCGACGTCACCCAGTTGTTCGATGGATGTATTCAACGCCAGCGTCACATTGGATTGTTTAGACAGCGAATACAGCAGGCGGCCAACCAGCGCATTGCCCATCACCCAGCGGGTGCCGCGCGGGTAGCGCAGCCGGTCGCTGCCATGGCGCAGGATGATTTTCAGGGCATGCTGGAACGCGGCCCAGGAGCCGCTCATGCCCAGCAGGTGGTTGATGTCGGTACGGTCCACCATCATGCCGCCCAGCACGGTGAATTCCGGAATCGGCGGGCGCACCAGCGCAAACAGGTCGCCCAGCAGGCGCGCGTCAAACGGCAAGGGCTCCAGCGCCCGTCCGTTGAGCGTGGAGCCCGCCAGGTCGGAAATGTAGTCGGGGTGCTTGAGGTAGGGCCGGTACTTGACCTCGGTCTGCTCTTCGATGCGCTTGATCGCTGCAGCGCCGTTGTCCAGAAAGGCCTGACGCAGGGCCGGAGCCGCGTGCTCGCCGATGGCGGCATCCAGATAGGTACGGGCATCTTGCAAACTGTCGGTCGGATTCACCTTGGCCGTATGGTGCGTGCCCGGCACCCAGGTCGTGCCGGCCGACCAGGCGGTGGTGCCACCCACAAACGGCGTGTGTTCCACCAGCAGTACGCGGGCGCCATCCAGCGCGGCGAACAGGGCGGCCGACATGCCGGCGCCACCGGCGCCGATCACCACCACGTCATAGGCGGCAGTTGGCGGCAGGGTTTTGAGGAGTTCCATTACTCGCCAACCAAGAAAGCAATCATCAGATCGCTGACACGGCCAAACATGTCGGCACCGGTCATGCTCAGGCAGCCCTTGGCGCGGGCCGCCGCGATCAGCAATGTGACGGCGGGCTGGGTGATCACGCAGCCCACAAACATGGCCCCCGTGAGCTTGGAGGCCTGCAAGGGAAAGGCGTCGGTCTCCTTCATGCCCACGGGCGTGGCGTTGAGAACGATGTCAAAGCCGCTCGGGTCGGAACTGCCGCTAGACACCGGACATTGATTCAGCGATGCCAGGCGCTGCACCAGGGTTTCGCGGCGGGTTGCATCTTCATCGTAAATGGCCAATTCGCTGACACCGGCCATCACCAGCGCGTGGGCGATGGCCGAGCCGGCGCCACCGGCACCGACCAGCAAGGCCTTTTTGCCTGCGGGCACGCAGCCCTTGTCCTTCATGGCGCTGACAAAGCCCAGACCGTCGAACATGTCGCCATGCCAGGTTCCATCGGGATTGCGGCGCATGGTGTTGACGGTACGCAAAAAGGATGCGCGTTCCGAGGTGGTAGCGCACAAATCATGGCAGGCAAATTTGTGCGGCACGGTGGCGATGATGCCGTCCACGTTTTTGGCCAAGGACACTCCGGCCAGCCAGGCGGAGAGGTCGGCGGGCGCCACATGGGCCGGCATCACAAAGGCGTTGAGCCCGCGTTCGTGGAAGGCCTGGGTCACACCGGATGGGGACTTCACCTGGGCAATCGGGTCACCGACAATGAAGTGGACACGGCTGGCACCGCTGAGCAGGTCTGACATGGCAAGTCTTTCGGGCTAAGGTTGAAAAGTGGACGAATGGTACACAAAAGTGGAATGACATTCAACTTTTCGCGCTAATTCTGTTTTTTGCACTACACTCTGCGCAGCACCTTGACACGCCCACCATGTCCAAAACCCAAATCGCCATTCTTGGCGCCGGCACCATAGGCCGCACCCATATCGACCGCATCGTGCGCAGCGAGAACCTGCAGCTGGCCGGTATTGCCGACCCCACGGACGCAGGCAAGGCGCTGGCGCTCAGCATGAACCTGCCCTGGTTTGCCGACCACCTTGCCCTGCTGGATAGCGTCAAACCCCAGGGCGTTGTGATCGCCACGCCCAATTTTCTGCACATTGCGCAGGCGCTGGACTGTCTGGAGCGCGGCGTGCCCGCCCTGGTGGAAAAGCCGGTGGCCGACAGCGTGGCCGAGGCCCAGATACTGGTGGACGCCCAGGCACGCTCTGGCGTGCCGGTGCTGGTGGGCCATCACCGTCGCTACAACCCCATCAACCGCCGCGCCCGCGACATCGTGCAAAGTGGCAATCTCGGGCAGCTTGTTGCGGCCCATGTGATGGCCTTGTTCCTCAAGCCCGAGCCTTACTTTGATGCGGCCTGGCGGCGCCAAAAGGGTGGCGGCCCCATCCTCATCAACCTGATCCACGAGATCGACATGCTGCGTTTTTTGTGTGGCGAAATCAGTTCGGTGCAGGCCATGGGCAGCAACGCCGTGCGCGGCTTTGCAGTGGAAGACACCGCCGCCGCCGTGCTGCGCTTTGCCAACGGCGCGGTCGGCACGCTGCTGCTGTCGGACACCGCCACCTCGGCCTGGCACTGGGACCTGAGCTCAGGCGAGCAGGACCCGTATCCGCGCCAGGCCACGCGGTCGCATTTTTTGAGCGGCACGCACGGCTCGCTGTCCCTGCCCGACCTGGAATACTGGAGCTACCGTGGCGAGCGCAGCTGGCATGCCGAGATCAGCAAGGAGCAGACCCTGGTGCACAGGGCCGACCCCTATAGCGCCCAGCTCCAGCACTTTGCCGCCGTGATTGCCGGCCTTGAAGCCCCGCTCTGCAGCGCCCTGGACGGTCTGCGCACCCTGCGGGCCACGCTGGCGGTGAGCGAGGCGGCTGCCAGTGGGCAGGCCGTCACTCTGGACCATGAGGAGGCAAAGTTATGAGCGGCGTATTGGAAAGAACCCTGGGCATTCTGGAACTGCTGTCCAAGCACGGCGAAGGCCTGGAGCTGGCTGCGATTGCCGACCAGCTCAACATTCCGCGCAGCGGCACGCACCGCCTGCTCACCGACCTGGTGAAGTGCGGCTATGTGCGCCAGACGCGCGACCACGGCGACTACATGCTGACCACCAAGCTCGTCAGCATGGGCCTCTCGTACCTAAGCAACAGCGGCATCGTCGACATTGCCCAGCCGCTGCTCAATCATCTGGCCGAAATCTCCGGCGAACTCACGCGCCTGTCCGTGGTCGATGGCGAGCGCCTGACCTGGGTGGCACGCGCCCAGGGCGCGCGCCAGGGCCTGCGCTACGACCCCGACATGGGCAGCGACGCCCGCCTGTCCTGCTCGTCCTCCGGCTGGGCCTGGCTCTCAACGATGAACGATGACGACGCCACGGCCTGCCTGGCGCGCCAGGGCCTGGGTCAGCCGGAAGCCTTTGGCCCCAACGCGCCCACCAGCCTGCAGGCGGTGCTGGACCAGGTGCGCGTCACCCGCGGGCGCGGCTACAGCGTGACGGTGGACACCTATTCGCTGGGCCTGAGCGCGCTCTCCGCCCCGGTAGGCTTGGCTGGTCAGGCCGCCATGGGCGTGCTGACCATCGCCGGCCCCACCGTGCGCTTTACCGAAGCGCGCATGCACGCGCTGGCGCCCGAGCTCCTGAACGTGGCCGGCCAGCTGGCAGCGGCCAGCAGCGCCTCCCCCTTCTTTGCCAAGACCGGCACGCAAGCGGTGGGCAAGCCGAATGCCGGACGCACACCGATTTATGCACCCTGAAATGTCCTGCGACCTGCTGGTGATCGGCTCCGGTGCCGGTGGTCTGTCTGCAGCGGTGACCGCTGCGCATCTGGGCCTGAAGGTGATAGTCGCCGAGAAGGAAGCGCAATACGGCGGCACCACCGCCTGGTCGGGTGGCTGGATGTGGCTACCGCGCAACCCCATGGCCACCGAAGCCGGTATTGTGGAAGACCTTGCCACGCCGCTTGCCTACCTGCGTCATGAGTTGGGTGCGCAGTTTGACGAGGCACGGGCCCTGGCTTTTTTGAACGCCGCACCGAAGATGGTAGATTTCTTCCGGCAGAACACCGCCCTGCAGTTCATAGACGGCAATGGCATTCCCGACTTCCATGGCAACACGCCGGACTCCGCTTTAGGCGGGCGCTCGATCTGCGCGGCACCCTTTGATGGCCGCCGCTTGGGCGCGCAGATCGCCGCACTCAAACCGCCACTGACCGAGACCACGCTATGGGGCATGGGCATTGCCTCCGGTGCCGAGCTGCGGCACTTTCTGAATGCCACGCGCAAGCTGGCGTCCTTCTGGCATGTGAGCAAGTTGGTGCTGGCCTATGCACGCGACTGCCTGATGCATGGGCGCGGCATGCGCCTGGTCAATGGCAATGCGCTGGTGGCAGCGCTGGCCGCTTCGGCGTTCGAGAAGGGCGTGGAGATTCGCACCCACAGCCCGGCCAAGAAACTCATCATGAAACACGGCCGCGTGGCGGGTGCCATGCTGGGTAGTGCTGCTGGCGACGTGATCGTGCACGCCCGCTGCGGTGTGCTGCTGGCCTGTGGCGGCTTCCCCCACGACACCGAGCGCAAAAAGGCCTTGCTGCCGCACGCGCCCAGCGGCCAGGAGCATTGGTCGGCTGCCTCGCGCGGCAACACCGGCGACGGCCTGCGCCTGGGCGAAGCCGCTGGTGGTGTGGTGGCCACCGATCTGGTGCAGGCGGCTGCGCTGGCTCCCGTGTCGCTGGTGCCGCAAAAGGATGGCAGCTTCACGCATTTCCCGCACCTGATCGAGCGCGCCAAGCCCGGCCTGATCGCAGTCACGGCACAAGGCGAACGCTTTTGCAACGAGGCCGACTCCTACCACGACTTCATGCAGAGCCTGCTGCGCGCTACCGTGCCCGGCCAGAGCGTGCAAGCCTGGCTGGTCTGCGACCATACCTTTATCCGCCGCTACGGCCTGGGAGCCGTCAAGCCCCGGCCCATGCCGCTATCACCCATGCTGAGCGCTGGCTATCTGAAGTGCGGCAACAGCCTGGCGGAGTTGGCCCGGGCGTGCGGCATCGGCGCGCAGGGTCTGGAGAAAACCGTGCAGCGCTTCAACTCCATGGCAAAAGCCGGTGTGGACGAAGACTTTGCCAAGGGACAGACGCCCTACAACCGCATACAGGGCGACGCGGCGCTGGCGCAGGCCACCGGTATGGCCAATCCCTGCATGGCGCCCATTCAGCAAGGCCCTTTTTACGCCGTGCGTGTGGTGGCCGGCAGCCTGGGCACCTTTGCCGGCCTGCGCGCCAATGCCAGTGCCCAGGTGCTGGACGCGCAAGGCCAAGCCATTGCTGGCCTGTATGCCGGTGGCAACGACATGAACAGCCTGATGGGCGGCAACTACCCCAGCGGCGGCATCACCCTCGGGCCGGCCATGAGCTTCGGCTATATCGCCGCCCACCACGCCGCTGGAGTAAGGCTCCCCCCCAAGGTGGCCTGAACTCCCCCTCGCAATCTGCGCATCCTGTTTTTCACCACTTCCCAAGGAACCCCATGTACTACGAACTCGCCACCATGACCCTGCCGTTTGGCACAGCCGGCAGCGCCGCCACCAATGTGCAGGCCTATGCCACCGACACGCAAGCCCAGGGTGAGTTGCTGGGCTGCTGGTTTACCGACATTGGCGTCTTGAACCAGATGATTGTGTTGCGCGGCTTTGCCGATCTGGCCACCCTGCAAGCCGAACGCGAGCGCACGCAAAAAAGTGCGAGCCCCTTTGGCTGCGGCGAAATTTTCCAAACCCTGGAGCAGCACAGCTACAAGGGTTTTCCCTGGATGAAGCCGGTGCGCCCCAGTTCCGAGACCGGTATCACCGGCCCGGTCTATGAAATCCGCACCTACGGCATCAAGACCGGTGGCGTGCAGGCCACCATCGATTTGTGGGAGCAATACGTGCCCGCGCGTGCGGCGCTTTCGCCCTGCACCGTGGCCATGGTGGCGCTGGACGGCCCGCTGCGGTTTACCAATATCTGGTCCTACCCGACGCTGGACGCACGCTCAAAAGCTCGCGCCGATGCGGTGGCCCAAGGCATCTGGCCACCCAAGGGCGGACCGGCGCATCTCACGACCCACATGGTGTCGACGATTGCCATGCCCACCGCCGTCTCTCCTTTGAAGTAATCGCCAGCCATGTCGCGCAGCTACTCACTCGCCTACCTGACGTCCCACCGCTGCACGCCGCCCGAGGCGGTGCGCGTCGCGGCGGCCAACGGCTATGCCTTTGTCGGTCTGCGCCTGTGGCCCAATGCGCCGGGGGCGCCGCAGCAGCAATTACTGGGCAGACTCGAGGTGCTGCGCGAAACCCTGGCAGCACAACGCGACACCGGTGTCGGCGTGTTTGATCTGGAAATCATCCGCATCGGTGAGCAGTTTGACCCGCATACCTGGGATGCACTGTATGACGCCGGTGCCGCGCTCAAGGCAAAGGCGATTCTGGTTGCCGGTGATGACACCGATGAGGCGCGCCTGGCCGCCAACTACGCACGCCTGTGCGAGGTGATGCAACCCTATGGAATGACGGCCGATCTTGAATTCATGCCCTGGACGGCGGTGCCCGATGCGAAGTCGGCGCTACGCATCATCACCATGGCCGGCAAGCCAGCCAACGCCGGCATTCTGGTGGACGCGCTGCACTTCGGGCGCTCGCACACCACGCTGGAGGACATACGTGCCATCCCGCGCGAGCTGCTGCATTACGCGCAGATTTGCGATGCCGAGGCCGGCCTGCACTTCACGACCGAGCAGATGATCCACAGCGCGCGCTGCGAACGCCTGCTACCGGGCGACGGCACGATAGCTGTGCAAGCACTGTTTGACGCCCTGCCCGCCGACCTGACTATCAGCGTGGAGGTGGTGAACTTTGCACGCGAGGCGAATGCCAAGCCCAGCGAATGGGCCGCCCTCTGCCTGGCCGCCAGCCGCTCCTATGTCGAGCCAAGACAGGCAGGCGCGCCGGGCTGAGGACTATTTTTTTAACTGCGCGTCCAAGGCCAAGCGCACAGAGGATTCGGGCGCCACATGCACCCGGTTGCGCCCACCCCATTTGGCGTAATACAGCGCCCCATCGGCCGCGCGCAGCAACTGTTCGGCGCTGGCGTAGTTTGAGGCCGCCATCACCGCCAGGCCAGCGCTGATGGTCACCACTTTCCTGTCAGACTGCAAATGCGGCATGGCCGCGTCCTCGATCTTCTGGCGCAGCTCCTCGACCATGCGCAGCGCCTCCACACCATCGGTATCCGGCAACACCAGTGAAAACTCTTCGCCACCATAGCGTGCGGCCAGGTCGCCGGGGCGCTTGGCACTGGCCTGCAGCGCCTGGGCCACGACCTTGAGGCATTCGTCGCCGGCCTGGTGTCCGTAGCAGTCGTTGTACTTCTTGAAATGGTCGATATCCAGCATGATCAAGGCCAGCGGCTTGGCTTCGCGCTTGCAGCGCGCCAGCTCCCGCTCCAGAGTGCTGTCCAGAAAACGCCGGTTAAACAGCGTGGTTAAGCCGTCCTGATTGGCCTGCTCCAGCAGCCCTTTTCGCAAGGCCTCAATTTCTTCCAGACTGGTGTGCAGCGTGGCGTTGGCATCCAGCAATTCACGCTCCCTGGCGCGCAGTTGCTCGCGGATCAGGCGCAGCTGCACATTGCGGGCAAAGGTGATATTGCCCACGGCCAGCACATAGGCAACCAGCCCCAGCATGCACAACAAGGAAGCGGGCCAGTCGGTATGGGGTTCAAAATGAAAACCGCCCACGCCAACCCCGAGCAAGGCGCCCGCAGCCAGCGCCAGCAGGGTGGAGCCGGTGCTGCGCCAACTCTTGTTGGCGGCCGAGTTGCTCAGCACGCCCAAGGCCACCGAAAAAGTCAGCCAGTCCGAAAATTTCACCGTGGCAATGTATGCGCCCAGCAGCAGCGAATCCAGCAGCAACGCGCGCACCACCGCCGCTGGGGACGCTGCGGACCGGCGCACCCACCAGAATTCAAGCTGGGGATAGACCAACAACAGACCGACCAGATAGGCCCAGGCGCCAGGGCCATAGGCCTTGCCCGCGATGTGCAGGCAAGTGGCGATAAAGACGGTCGCAAACGACGCCACGCGCATGACATAGTGCGTGCGTATCAGCCAACGGGCGCCCTTCGACAAATCAGCCATGGCCAAAAAGATTCATGATGCACCGACTCCCTTCGCTGTATGTATTTGCGTTAGAGCGACATGGTACACAACATGAACCCTGCGAAAATCCAGATCGATTGCGCCATCTCCGAGCGCAGCCTTTTACTTGGTGTAGTAGCCCACGCCCAGCAACACATCGCCCACCCGCTGAACCAGCGTGTGCTTGGTTTCCACCGCATTGGTGGCCGGGTTGCGCCACACATATTCAACCTTGCCCGAACCTTGGGTCTTGGCAACCTGGATCATGTCTTCAAACAGAGAATTTCCGGCCGCATCCTTCAGCCCCCGCACGTCCATGCCATTGAGTTGGGGAGAGGCACCCGAGGCACGGTATTTTCCGTCCTCAAGACCGATCACAAACACATACAGGTCGTCGTAGATGAAGCCGCTCTGGGCATTGTTGAAGGCGGCAAAGGCGGTATCCGGCCCGGCATTTTTCACATAGGCCACGGCGCGGTCCAGCAGCGAAAGGGCATCGGCCTGGGTGGCACGTGGCGTGTAGTAGCCAATGCTGACGATGTAGTTGTCCACCTTGCTGTAGAGGCTGGCCTTGAGCTCGACGCTGTTGTGTTCGTTGAGCAGGCGGTACTCGATGGCGCCCACCGGCGTTTTCTCTGCCAACGCCAGCAGGTCGCGGATCAGGGGCTTGCCCGCCGCATCGCGCATGTCCAGGGCGTTCTGCCCGGTGGCGGCCAGCTGCGTGCCACCATTGGCCAGCATGGTGCCATCGGTGCCCACCACAAATACGTAATAGGGCGGATAAATGAAGCTGCCCTTGGGATCATTGAAAGCGGTGAACGCCTTTTGCGCTCCGTTGTGCTTGAGGAAGGCCACGGCGGCATCCCGCAGCTCGACGGCGCGACTGGCCTTGGCACGCTCAATCGAGCCCACGTGCTGTGGATTGGTGGCATCGAGTGCAAATACCTGGGGTGCTGCCACAAGGCCCGCAGCAAGAATCAGGCTGGCTATACCGGAACGCAAAAAACGCATAAGAAGTCCTCTTTATGAATGAATGGCCCAAGACTAGGGGCTGCGCTGCCTGCTGCATATGATGCAAGTCAAATTGAATGCCCTTGTTCTCAAATTGCGAATCGTTGGTCTCAGAAAGTGCTGAGCCCATGAAACACTTACCCTACTCACTTTTCAGAGTTTCATTGAGACATGACTTCACAGCAATGCAGCGTCGGTGCGCAGCCCCTCACCAGCTGGAGCGGAGCCGTGGCGCCCGAATGGGTGGACTACAACGGCCACCTGAACGACGCCTTTTACATGGTGATCTTCAGCTACGCCACCGATGGCCTGATGGCGCAGGTCGGCCTGGATCCGGCGGGCCGCGCAGCCACCGGCCACACCATGTTCACGCTGGAGGTGCACCTGAACTATGTGCAGGAGGTGCACGAGGGCGTGGCCGTGGAGGTGCGCACCCAGATCCTGGGCGTGGATACCAAGCGCGTGCACCTGTTTCACACCCTGCACCGGCAGATGGACGGCAGGCTGCTGGCCACCAACGAACAGATGCTGTCCAACATCGACGTGTCCAACCCAAGCACCGGCCCACGCACTGCGCCGTTTTTACCTGCTGTTGCTGGATTGTTGCTGCCACTGGCGCAGGCCCACGCCGACCTGCCCCGCCCCGCCAACGCCGGGCGCAGCATTGCCCTGCCCAAGCTTGTGTAAGAGTTGCTTGCTACAGGCGACTAAGGTATACCCGCAACGAAACCTTCCGCAATGCCCCAGCACCAAACACCACACTTTCAAAGCATCCTGAAACGTGGGCTTGCCTTGACCCTTTGCACCCTGCGGGTCGCAGCGCTGGCGGCGGGAGCGGCATGCGAAGCCAGTTCCGGCGCGGCACTGACACCGGTGATTGAGCTCTACACCTCGGAGGGTTGCAGTTCCTGCCCACCGGCCGATCAATGGCTCTCGGGCCTCAAGGGCAAACCGGTGGTGGCTCAGGCATTTCATGTCGCGTATTGGGACTACATAGGCTGGAAGGATCGCTTTGCCCAGCCGGTGTTTTCGAGTCGACAGAAAGACCTGGCGGTACAGAACCACTTGAGCGGTATCTACACGCCGCAACTGCTGCGCAATGGACGCGATTGGCATGACTACAAGCAGGTGACCGAGCCCCAGCTACCGGCCAGGGCCCGCATCACGGTGCAACGCGTGGGCGACACCGACGCCTTTGAAGCCAGGGTCGAACCGATGGATAGCCACGCGCAGTGGACCGCCTACTGGACCGTCACCGAAGACGCCCACAGCTCACGCGTCAAGGCCGGTGAAAACGCCGGTGAATTTTTAAAGCACGACTTTGTGGTGCGGCAGTACACGCCGGTGGGCCCCTACCAGGGTGCGCAGTCGCTGCAGTTTTATGCCCTGGCAGCCCAGCCGGAGCATACGCGCCGCATCAATCTGGTGGTTCAGGACCGGCAAAGCAACGATCCATGGCAGGCCTTGAGCCTGAGCTGCCTGTGAAGGCATGGCGCTACGGGCGGCTGCTGGCGTTGCTGCTCTTGGTGCTGGCACTGGTGCTGCTGGAGCGCGCCACCGGGCTGCGCGAGCACCTCAATCTGCAGTATCTGCAGCAGCAATTGCATGGGCACCCGGTCAGTGGCCTGGCCCTTTTTGTGGTGTTGTTCGCCGTGGCCAATATGCTGCACCTGCCGGGCTGGATCTTTCTGGCCGCTGCCGTCTACGCCTTTGGCCGACTGGATGGCGGCCTGCTGACCTACGTGGCGGCCAGCATTTCCTGCGTCACCACCTTCGTCACAATTCGCCTCATAGGCGGCGATGTCTCTGCGTCCCTGAACCGCCCCCTCGCCCTGCGCCTGCTGGCACAGTTGCATGCCCACCCGGTACGCAATGTGGTGATACTGCGCACCCTGTTCCAGACCCTGCCTACACTCAACTACGCACTGGCCCTCTCCGGCCTGCGCCTGCGAGACTATGTGGCGGGAACGCTGCTGGGCCTGCCGCTGCCGATTGCGGTGTACTGCGTGTTCTTTGAGCTCCTGATCACCGCGGCGCACAAGCTGTAGGGCAGGGGCGCAGTACCAGGCATTGCCCAAGTCATGCGCTAGGTGGGCGCATACAGAGCTCGCACTGCGGTTACCATGGACCAAACCCTGAGAGTGCCAATAAGCCACCTGGAGAGCCCCTTGCCAAGCCCCGCCGAACTGTTTCGCCACCTGAGCGCCGAAAAGTCCGCCTTTTACCGCTGCATCATGAATGTATTTGCCGCGGCCAAGCGCCAGTACCGCCTGCAACTGCGCCCGGACGAGGTGCTGGCCGAGGCCAGCTGGCCGCAAGAGTCGCCGCGCATAGAAGAGGTGAACGCGGCCCTGGCCCAGCTGGCCGAGTGGGGCAATCTGGAGTCGCAGCCCGACACGGCGCGCGTCTCGTCGCTCAGCGACTTTTACCGCGCACGTTTTTTATACCGCCTGTCGCACGAAGGCGAGGCGGTCGAGGCGGCCTTGCTGGTGTTCTTCCAGACCCTGCAGCGGCGCGCCGAGTTGCAGACCGTGGCACTGGAGGACATCGCCAGCCGCCTGCAGGCCTTGCGCCAGTTGCTGGACGCGGACGGCGCAGAGGCAGACGACGCATGGGATGTGGCCAAGGCCCACCAGATCCTGCGCGACCTGGTGGCCGTGTTTACCGACCTGGCAGAAAACGCGCAGGCCTTTATGGCCGGTGTGGCGCGCAGCCTGGAGCTACAGCAAGCGCAGGCCCACACCGTCATTGCCTACAAGCGTCGCTTGATCGATTACCTGGACCGCTTTTTGGGCGACCTGGTGCGCCGCTCCGACTCCATCGCCCAGCTCATCACGCAGCTGGCGCCGCGCATGGACGAGGTGTTCCTGCAGATCGCCGAGCGCGAGGCGCGCGACGCCGCACCCGGCGATGAACAGGACCAGAGCGACGAGCGCCTGCGCCGCTGGCAGGCCTGGCGCGAACGCTGGCGCGGCCTGCGTGGCTGGTTCCTGCCGACCGGTGCCGAGCCGCCCCAGGCCGAACTGCTGCGCGCCAGGGCCCGCGCCGCCATTCCGCAACTGTTGGGCGCGATTGCCACCTTGAATGAGCGCCGCAGCGGGCGCAGTGATCGCTCGGCCGACCTGCGCACGCTAGCCAGCTGGTTTGCCGCCTGCGACAGCGAAAGCCAGGCCCACCGTCTGGCACGCGCCGCCTTTGCGCTGCAACCAAGCAGGCATTTTTCGCTCAACGTACAGGACGAGGATGACATCCCGGCCAGCACGCCCTGGGCCGATGCGCCTGCACTGCAAATCAACCCGCGTCTGCGCGAATATGGCGAGGCCGCACCGCGCGGCGCGCTGGCAAGGGTGCGCGATCGCAGCGCCGAGCGCGCCGTCATGGCCCAGGCGCTGGGCGAGGAATCGCGCCAGGTGGAGGCGGCAAGGCAACGCCTGGCCACCGGCAAGCCACTGCGTCTATCGGAACTGGGCGAGCTCGACAGCCATGGCTTTGGCCTGTTCCTGAGCCTGCTCGGTGAGGCCCTGGCCGAGCAGGCCAACCCGGACCAGGCGGTGGAGCGCCAGACCGGCGACGGCCTTTTGAGCATCCGCATGGAGCCGCTGGACGCCAGCAGCAGGGCGCATATCCACACCCCGAGCGGAACCTTTTCCGGGCGCGACCATTGGTTGACCATTGCACTGACGCAGGAGGCAGGTCAATGAGCACGGCGAAGGGCCGCCCCGAGCACGCTCGCACCGCAGCGCACAGCGCGGAGGTATGTCAATGAGCACGCGCGCCCTCCCCCGCCCCAGTGCACGCCAGGACAGCCAGCGCCTGGGCGAGCTGCAAAAGGCGCAGGCACAGGACGAATTTCGCCGGGCCCTGCGGGCCTTGCTGATGCGTCCGCTGATGAGCGCTGCGCACGAAGACTTCCCGGCAGTGCGGCACCAGGCCGAGCGCCTGCGCGACTGGTTTGCACGCGAGGCCGCTTGGCCCCTGCATGTGGAGCGCGATGGCGCGCGCCTGTTCAAACGCCCGGCCGACCTCGGCGATGACACCCGTGGCCTGGCCGGCTATGACAGGCGCCGCTATGTACTGCTGAGCCTGGCCTGCGCCGTGCTCGAACGCGCCGATGCGCAAATCACCTTGCAGCTGCTGGGCGAACGTCTGATGCAGCTGGCCGCCGACCCGATGCTGGAAACGCGCGGCTTTGCCTTTACGCTGCGCAGCGCCACCGAGCGGCGCGAGCTGGTCTGTGTCTGCCGCACGCTGCTCGAATACGGCGTGTTGCAGCGCGTCGCCGGCGATGAGGAACACTTTATTCAAAACAACGGCGGCGCCCAGTCGGATGCGCTCTACGACGTGCAGCGGCGCCTGCTGGCCGGCATGCTGGCCGCCGTGCGCGGCCCCTCCACCTGGCCGGCCGAACAGGCGCCGGTCACATTTGAAGAGCGGCTGCAGTCCCTGGTGGCCGAACCGGAAGCCGACGGTGAGCAGGGCCGCCGCGACACCATTCGCTACCGACTCACGCGCCGCTTGCTGGACGACCCGGTGGTCTATGGCGACACACTCGACGCCGAGACCCAGGCCTATTTTTTCAACCAGCGCGGCCCCTTGGCCAGCCGCATCTGCGAGGCCACGGGCCTGAGTGCCGAACAACGCGCCGAGGGCCTGGCCCTGACCGACGAGAGCGGCCAGTTGACCGATGTTTCCATGCCCGCCGAGGGCACCGAAGCCCACGTCACGCTGCTGGTGGCAGGCTATCTGGCCGAAGCGCTGCGCGACGCTCAGCCTGTATTGACCGACGCGGCGGTAGCTGCCTTCTTGCGCGGCGCGGTGGACCAGTACGGCCGCTACTGGCGCAAGTCGGCACGCGAACCGGGCGCCGAACTGGAGCTGACCGAGATCGCGCTGGACAGGCTGCACCGCTTACAACTCATTGACCGCGACGCTGGCGAGGTGCGCCCGCTGCCGGCCGTCAGCCGTTTTGCCATTGGGCGGACCGAGCTACACACGACGACACCCACAACTAAAAATTCGCTGTTTGACCTATGACCGACTCCCTTTTTGACTCCCCCGCCGACTCCTCCGTGGCAGCCAAAGTCGACCGCCGCCCTGCTCTGCCCGAGCCCCAGCGCGAACGCTGGCAACCGCTGCGCCTGGGCCTGGTGGAGCTGTTCCATTACGACAGCGAGGAATTCTGGTTTCGCGACGGCCATCTGCTGCTGCGCGGCAACAATGGCACGGGCAAGTCCAAGGTGCTATCGCTGACCCTGCCGTTTTTGTTCGATGCCCAGCTGCGGCCCTCGCGCATAGAACCCGACGCCGACAACGGCAAGCGCATGTCCTGGAACCTACTGATGGGCAGCTACCCCCGGCGCATCGGCTACACCTGGATAGAGTTTGGCCGCGTTGATGCCGACGGCCGCAAGCATTACCTGACCCTGGGCGCGGGCATGTCGGCCGTAGCCGGCAAGACGGCGGTGGACAGCTGGTTCTTTCTGATGGAGGGCGGTGCCGGCCACGATCCGCGCATAGGCCAGGAGCTGTGGCTGACCAACGACAACCGGGTGGTGCTGACGCGCGAACGCCTGCGCGAGGCAATCGAAGGCCAGGGGCGCGGCCAGGTGTTTGACACGGCACAAAGCTACCGCCGCGCCGTGGATGAACGCCTGTTCCATCTGGGCACTAAGCGCTACGACGCTCTGATGGACACCCTGATCCAGCTGCGTCAACCGCAGCTGTCCAAAAAGCCCGACGAGAACGGCCTGTCGCATGCACTGACCGAGGCCCTGCCGCCCATGCCGTCCGAGCTGCTGGCCGATGTGGCCGAGGCGCTCAACCAGCTCGAAGAGGACCGCAAGCAGCTAGAAGAAACGCGCCAACTGGAGCAGGCCGTCAAGCAGTTCGAACAGCGTTACCGCAGTTATGCCGGAACGCTCACGCGGCGCCAGGCCAAGGAACTGCGCCAGGCGCAGACCGCCTTTGACAAGGCCAGCGAGGAGCGCAACCAGACCCAATCGGCCTTGCAACAAGCCGTCTCGACCGAAGCCCAGGCCCAGGCCTCGCTGGAGGCCGCCAAGCGCCAACTGGCAGCGGCGCGCGAGCGCCTGCAAACCCTGCAAAGCGACCCCGCCAACCAGGATGCCAACCGCCTGAGCCAGGCCGAAAAAGATGCCAAGGACCGCCAGACCGAGGCCAGCCACTGTGGTCAGCAGCGCGATACGGCGCGCCAGCAACTGGTGCGCGAAGAGACTCTGAGCCGGCAGTCCGAGCAGCGTCTGGAGGGCGCCCGGCGCGAGCTGGAGGCTGCCCGCAGCCAATGTGCCCTGGAGGCCGAGGCCGCAGGCTGCACGTCCGCCCTGCTGCACAACCCGCTGCAGGCCTTGGCATCGGGGCCGTTGGCGGAACTAGCCAACGCACAGATCAGCTCTGCAGCCGCCGCGCTGCAGCAAGCAGCCAGCGCACGCCGCACAGACATCCGCCACCTCGAGCAGCGCCATGCAGCGCTCCATGCAAGCCAGACCAGACTGCAGCTGGCCCAAGCCGCGCAACGGGAGCGCCAGGCCGAACTCGAAGACGCGGCCGAACAGCGCGCCAGCGCAGACCAAGGCGCAGAGGCTGCGGCGCAGGCACTGATTCAGGCTTGGAGCGGGCATTGCGAAGGTCTGCAGCAGTTGCGCCTGGATGCCGAAAGAGCCCTGGAGCCACTCGCCCAATGGACCCTGGGCTTGCAAGGGCCCAACCCGGCCCACGCCGCCCTGACCGCAGCCTATCAGCAGGCAACGCTGGTCCATGCCGGCGAGCAGTCGGTGCTGGAGCGGCAGAGAAAGACACTGCACGAAGAGCGAACCGCACTGGTCGATGAGCAGCATCGCCTGCTGGCCGGTGTGGATGCCGTGCCACCGGCACCGGCCACCCGCGCCGCCCTGGTGCGCGAGGGCCGCTTGGGTGCGCCGCTATGGCAAGTGGTGGACTTCCAGCCCGACCTTGGCGCCGACCAGCGCGCCGGACTGGAGGCTGCGCTGCAGGCCAGCGGTCTGCTAGACGCCTGGATGGCAACGGACGGCAGCCTGACCGATGCCGCTGGCACGCCGCTCTGGGACGCGCAATGGCAGCGGCGCGCCCCTGTGCAGGGCGACAGTCTGCTGAACTACCTGACGCCTGCGCTGGCGGACCACAACGCACTTTCTCCCGACCTGGTGGCGGCGCTGTTGGCCAGCGTGGCCTGCGGGGCGCTGGACGACAAGTCGGCCGAAACCTGGGTGGCTACCGATGGCCGCTACCGCCTGGGCGGCTTGGCCGGTGCCTGGCTCAAGCCAGAGGCCGTCTACATCGGCTCCACCGCAAGGGCCCAGGCGCGCCAGCGCCGTCTGCAAGAGATCGCTGCGCGTCTGCTGGCCTTGGCGGACGAAGTTGCCGACCTGATGCAGCAGTTCGAAGCCTTGGCCTTGGATCGCAGCCAGGCCGAGCAGGAATGGCATAGCGCTCCCGGCGATGAGCCGCTGCGTGCCGCCCTGCTCGCAGCAGCCAGTGCGGCGCGGGCGCTGATGCTGGCTCGCACCCGGCTGGACCAGTCGGACGCGCCCTGCCGCACGGCAGAAGTGGAAGTGCAGTCCGCGCGCGCAATGCTGGAGCAGGATGCCACCGATTTGCACCTGCCACTGGCGGCAACCGCACTGCCAGGCCTGGCCAGCGCGGTGGACCAATTTCTGCAAACCCAGCAGCAGCTGGTGCAAGCGGCGCGAGAATGGCGCAGTGCCTGGCCACTGCAGCTGCAACAGCAGGAGCGCGAAGGCGAGGCCCGCGCGGCCCTGGAGCAGCGTGAGGAGGCGATGGTCACGGCCAGCGAGCGCGCCGAGACGGCGCAGGCGCGCTACACCGTGCTGCAGGAATCGGTGGGGCTGCAGGTGGAACTGCTGCGCCAGCAATTGAGCACGGCCGCGACGGCGGTGGATGCGGCGGACAACGAAACCCAAGCCCTGCATGGCAGCGTGGCCCAGGCCGGTGAAGCACGGGCCGTCGCGTCCACCCGCTTCGAGGCCGCCGAAGGCCTGCTCGCCGATCGCATCGCCGCCCGCGCCGTGGCCGTGGAGCGCCTGCAGCGCTTTGCCCAAAGCAGCCTGCTGGCATCGGCCTTGCCCGATTTCGCACTGCCCGACAGCCTGAGCTGGACCCTGGACGCGGCGCTGCATCTGGCGCGCCAGGCCGAACAAAGGCTGGCGCACATTGCCGAGGACGCCTCCAGTTGGGAGCGCATTCAGCGCCAGGTCTCACAAGACCTGACCGAACTCCAGCGGGCCTTAAGCGCCCTGGGCCACCAGGCCAGTTCGCAGGCCAATGACTGGGGCTTTACCGTCCATATCATTTACCAGAACCGTCCCGAGCGGCCCGACAGCCTGGCCACGCATCTGGCCGACGACATCGCCCAGCGCAGCGAGTTGCTGACGGCCAGGGAACGCGAGGTGCTGGAGAACCATTTGCAGGCCGAGATTGCGGCCGTCATCCAGCAGCTGATGCGCGCGGCGGACAAGCAGGTGCATGCCATCAACGACGAGTTGCACAAACGCCCCACCTCCACCGGTGTGCGCTACCGCTTGCAGTGGCAGGCGCTCACCCTGGAGGAAGGCGCGCCCGTGGGCCTGGACATTGCCCGTGAACGCCTGCTGCATACCAGCTCAGACCTCTGGTCGGCCGAAGACCGGAGGGTGGTGGGCGCCATGTTGCAACAGCAAATCGTGATGGAGCGTGCCCGCAGCGACGCCGACAACACGACCGCTGGCAGCAGCCTGATCGATCAATTGGCGCGCGCCTTGGATTACCGCCGTTGGCACCGTTTTCGGGTGCAGCGCCAGCAGGATGGCCAGTGGCGCAAGCTGTCCGGCCCAGCCTCCAGCGGCGAGCGCGCACTGGGCCTGACGGTGCCGCTGTTTGCCGCCATCTCCAGCTTTTACGGCCGCGGTGGCAGCCCGCTGGCACCGCGCTTGATGCTGCTGGACGAGGCCTTCGCCGGCATCGACGACACGGCCCGCGCCCACTGCATGGCCTTGATTCGCGAGTTCGACCTGGACTTTGTCATCACCAGCGAACGCGAGTGGGCCTGCTATGCCGAACTGCCCGGCGTGTCCATCTGCCAGTTGCAGCGGCGCGAGGGCGTGGACGCCGTGTTCGTGTCGCGCTGGAGCTGGGACGGACGCGCCAAGCGCCATGAGGAAGACCCGGATCGGCGCTTCCCAACAGCATGAGAACCATGACGAGCAGGCACAGCGAAACCCAAGCGGATGCCAGGTTGATTCGCCTGCTGGGTGGCACTGAGCTTGCGTCCCTGCGCCAGAAGTTGCGGCGCCACTTTGAGCGCCGATCTGGCGATGCGCAGGATGGCGTGATGCATCTTTCCAAGCTCAGTGAGAATGAGCATGACGCCGTCACCCAACTCATGGGCCGCCCGGCTCGCGCGCCCCGCTCTGGCGCATCCAGCCATTCGGTTCGCGTCGATGTGGTCGCGCTGAATCACCTGCTACAAGCGGCGGGCATTGCGACATCGCTGCAAAACGCATTGGAGCAACTCGATGGCCCCATCGTCAATCGACGGCTGGCTAAAGAGGAATTGCAAACGCGCTGGGATCAGGCCTGCCATGTTCTCGTCGCTCACGGCGCGCTAAAGACGTGGTTGCAAACCGATGCAGCGCCAGGCCTGCTCAAGCGCCTGTCACGACAAGACCCTGCTGCCGTAGCCCAGTTGCTCAATCGGGCGGACGCGGTATTGCAAAGGCTGCCGGCGCAAGGCATGACCCGGGCCCAACTGGCCGCCGACACCCTGGGCAATGCCCATGCGCTTGACAGCGGCCAGGCCACGGCCAGTCTGGTGCTGGCGGTTTTACAAACCAAGGATTCCCGTTCAGCTTCGGAAAAGGAATCGGACTCGGATGCGAACGACACCGATGGCACCGATGACACCGACGACACCGGTAAAGCCGATGAAGCCGATGAAAGGCCCGTCACCGAGCGCACGCGCGACATCTGGGCGCGTGCCGGTGTGCTGGTCAATGAACTGGCACGCCCTGCCCTGTATCTGAATCTGCCCACCCAGGCCCACAGCGAGTTTCAGCCCCTGGCGGGCGAGCCCGGATATTTGTCGCTGCGCCAATTGCTGCGTAGCCCCATTTCCTGGGATGTGGCCGAGCAGACGGTCTATGTCTGCGAGAACCCCAACATCGTGTCGATTGCCGCCGACCGCCTGGGCGCCACTTGCGCGCCGCTGGTCTGCACCGAGGGCATGGCCGCAGCGGCGCAAAGGGTCTTGCTCCAACAACTGGCACAGGCCGGCGCCAGACTGCTGTACCACGGTGACTTTGACTGGGCCGGTCTGCACATTGCCAAGCAGGTGATGACCCTCTGCGGTGCCCAGCCCTGGCGCTTCGGTGGCAGTGATTATCAAGATGCCGTTGCCAACGCGGCGCACACCGAACGCGATCTGGCTGAGTCCACGGTCGATGCGCCCTGGGATGCGCTCTTGGCGCCCACTATGCGCCAGCATGGACTGGCGATTGCCGAGGAGGCTGTGGTTGCTAGTCTGCTGCAAGACCTGGGCTAACCAGGTCGGTAGGGCTCACCGTTTTGCATGATGCTGTTGGCAAAACGCTCGCTTGCCGCCTCTATGCCCTCGGCCTCCATATGGGCCACCACCGTGGCCCGCATTCCGGGCGGCCCGGTAAATTTACTCCTGCCGCTTAAATGCTGCCCTTCAAGAATGCGCTCCCAGGTCCGGGTGTGGCTATAGGGTGCGGCAAGCATCAGCTCCTCCTCACACCAATTGGGTTCAGCGACGACCAAGGCAGCAGCTTGGGGGCCGGAGCGTAAGGACTTCGGGGCCATGGTTTAAAAACCTCAGCCTCTGACCGGCGCTTGGGCCCGGTACTGGCCCTGCATGGCGAGCATCCAACCCGGATATTCGGGTGGCAAGCGGCTGACATCTTCCAGCGCTTGCAGGTCCTCCGTGCTGAGGGTCAGCGCGCACGCACCCAGGTTGTCGGTCAACTGCTCGGGCGTCTTGGCCCCGATGATGACGCTGCTGACCTGCTTGCGGCTCAGCAGCCAGGCCAAGGCGACCTGGGCCACGCTGGCCTGGTGGCGCTCGGCAATCGGTCGCATGGCATCCACCACCTTGAAAGCACGCGCCTTGTCAACCACCGGAAAATCGAAACTGGCGCGCCGGGCACCTTCGGGCCCCTTGCCATCGGCTGAGAACTTGCCGCTGAGCAGTCCACCGGCCAAGGGGCTCCAGACCATCAGGCCCAGTTGCTGGTCTTCAATCAGCGGCAGCACTTCGCGCTCCAGATCGCGTCCGGCCACCGTGTAATAGGCCTGCACGCTCTCAAAGCGCGCAAAGTTCTTTTTCTCGGAAATACCCAGACCCTTCATGATCTGCCAGGCCGCCATATTGCACAGGCCGATGTGGCGCACCTTGCCCGAGCGCACCATGTCGTTAAGAGTGGACAAGACCTCGTCTAGCGGCGTGAGCGGGTCGTAGCCATGCAACTGGTAGAGGTCGATATGGTCCAACTGCAAGCGCTTCAGGCTGGCGTCCAGCGCGTTCATCAGGTGGTAGCGCGACTGGCCCCTGCCATTGATCTGGGTCTCGATCATGGGGCCAAAGGCCTTGGTGGCAATCACCAGCTCATCGCGGGGCAGGCCCAGGCTTTTGATGGCAGCACCGGTCAAGGTTTCTGACACGCCTAGCGAATACACATTGGCCGTGTCGATAAAGTTCACTCCGGCATCAAAGGCCTGCTTGACCAGCGTGTTGACCGCCTCCTGGCCGAGCCCGCCCATCACCTTCCAGAAACCCTGGTCGCCAAAGGTCATGGTGCCCAGACACAGTTCGGAAACATAGAGGCCGGTGCGGCCCAGCAGTCGGTATCTCATCGAAATTCCTGTTGGATCAATATCGCGAGGCTAACAGCTTACGCATTTTCTACAAACACAAGGGGCTATCAATCACTTTTATTTCCTGGGCCACGCCGATGTGTGCGGCTGTCCTTATCGACGCAGAGTCTGTCGCGCAGCGTTCATCGGCCCAGCGTCAACAGGCTGAAACTTCCAGGCTTGAGCTTGGGTCGCAAGCCCTCGGAAGCGGGGCTTTCGGCCTCCGCTGCAACCAGATAGACGATGTGCTGCAGCGGATCCAGGGCCAGGGTGCGCGCAGTAAGCTGGGTGGACACGACTTGCTCCACTGCGTACGAGTCGCCGTTGACCACCGTCATGGTTCCCTCGCCGCTGGACGCATAGGCCTGCTTCAACACCGGATCAAAAGCGGTGGCGTCACAACCCTTGCCCACAGAAACCGAGGCCAGAATGGCGCCGGTGTTTCCATCCACTACCGCCATTTTCTGGTTGCGGCAACCCACAAACAGACGGCCACTTTGCGCATCGATAGAAAGACCAGTGGGCGAATCGCAGGCTGTAGACAGGTCGTAGCTGGCAGTGACCGTGAGCTTGGCCGTGTCGACTACGACCAGCGCATTTCTGTCCTCCACATTGACAAACAGCCGCCCTGTTCCGTCGACCGCCTGAAATTCCAGCTTGCCACCGATGAGCACCGTACCGATAACAGAATCGGTCCGTGCATCGATCACGGTCAAGGTTCCCGAAGCCCCATTGGCGACAAAGACGCGCTGGCTCGCGGCGTCGTAAAGGATGGCGTCGGGCTTCTTTTCTGTGGGCAGAGTGCCCAGCACCCGCAGACTGGAAAGCTCAAAAATGCTGACCGTGCTGCTGAATCCGTTGCTGGTGTAGCCGCGGTCCAGCTCGGGCGCCAGAGCCACACCGTGTACGCCAGGAGTATTCGCAACGACCCCGACCAGCTTCTTCTCCAAGGTGTCAAACACCTCGACCCGGTCGCCATGGGTGATGAACAGGCGGTGGCTGATGGGCTCAAAACTGAGGTAATCCCACTTGGTGTCACCGGCTATGGCTTGACGCGACAGCAGATGAAAGTCGGAGGCCATCGCCTGGGATGCGGCTATGCAGAGCAAGAAGACTATGGAAAAAATGCGGGATGTTTTCATCCCGGCAATCTAACGCAAGAACATGACAGTTTGCGCAGCCCTGCGGGGCCGCGTTCCACCGCAATCGATCCGCAAGCGCCTTATTTGCGCACCTTGGCCAGTTCGGTCTGCAGTTCCTTGACCAGCTCGGCGTGGCCGTTGGCCGAGAACTTGGCGATGGCAGGACGTGCGGCGTCCTGCAGGCGCTCGGCCTCTTTGGCGCTCAGCACGGTGATCTGCATGCCCTTTTGTTTCAAGGTGTCGAGCGCCTTGGCACCGGCCTCACGGCTGTCCTTGCGCTCGAAATCGCGCGAGGTGACAGCGGCGTCCTGGATCGCCTTCTTCTCGTCGGCGTTCAGACCATCCCACCACTTCTTGCTGGCCAGCACGATCCACGGGCTGTAGACGTGCTTGGTGATGGTGAGGTACTTCTGCACCTCATAAAACTTGCTGGACTGGATGGTGTTGACCGGGTTTTCCTGGCCGTCCACGGTCTTGGATTCGAGCGCGGTAAACAGTTCGGAAAATGCCAGCGGAATGGCATTGGCGCCAAAGCCGTTGAACATGTCGATATAGACCGGGTTCTGCATCACGCGCAGTTTCACGCCCTGCATGTCTTCCAGTCGGGTGATGGCGCGCTTGGAATTGGTCAGGTTGCGAAAGCCGTTTTCCCAATACACCAGCCCGACCAGACCCTTGGCGTCCAGCTTGGCCGCCAGCTTCTTGCCGAAGGCGCCGTCCAGAATGGCATCGGCTTCCTGCTCGGTGCGGAACACAAACGGCAGGTCGTAAATGCCAAAGGAGTCGTCAATGCCGACCAGGGTGGCGGTAGAGACCACGGTCATTTCCTGGGCGCCGCCTATCAGGGCGTTTTGCATCTGGTTGTCATTGCCCAGGCTGGCGCTGGCAAAGCCCTTGGCCTTGAACTTGCCGCCGGTGCGTTTGGCCAGATCTTCTGCAAAGGCCTTTACAGCGTGCCCCTGGTTGCTGTCTTCCGCCAGGCCATAGCCAAAGCGGATGATGCGGGTCTGGAACTCGGCCGCGAAGGCGCTGGCCAGGGAGGCGGCCAGTGCGGTGGCCAGGACAATTTTTGCGATTTTTTTCATGCTCAGTCTCAGTTGTAAAAAGTTAATGGAACCAGGTCATCGGAATGGTAATGAAGCCGGGGAAGGCAACAAACAAAAACACCAGCACGGCCTCGGCCAGCAGAAAGGGCCAGACGCCCTTGGTGGCGCTCTCCAGCGAAATCTTGGCCACGCCGCACACCACATTCAGCACGGTACACACCGGCGGGTGAATCAGGCCCAGCGTGCCGACCAGAATGAACATCACGCCGAAGTAAGTCGGGTCGATACCAGCAACCAGCACGATGGGCATCAGCACCGGTCCCATCACCAGAATCGTGGGCGTCAGGTCCATCACATTGCCGATCAGCAACAGCAACAACATGATGGCCGCCATTAGCACGCGCGGATGTCCCATCATCGGACCCAGGAAATCCGTCACCTGGGCCGGCAGGTCGGCCAGCGTCACCATGTAGGACGACACAAAGGCCGCGGCGCACAAAAACATCACGGTGCTGGTGGTGCGCCCGGCATTGACCATCAGGCCCTTGAGGTGCGACAGCTTCACCTCGCCGTAGACAAACAGGCTCACGAACAAGGCATAGACCGCCGCCACGGCCGAGGCCTCGGTGGGCGTGAAAATACCGCCGCGCAGACCGCCAATGATGATCACCGGCAGCACCAGGGCCCACAGCGCATCGGTCAGCGCATGTGCACGCTCGGACCAGGTTTGCTTGCGCTGCAGGTTGACCTTCATGGTGCGCGAGAGCAAGGCCCAGACAATCACCAGACCACCAGCGCGCAACAGCGCCGGCACGATGCCGGCCACAAACAGCGCACTCACCGAGGTATTGGTGGTGACGCCGAAAATGATGAAGGGCATGGACGGCGGCACGATGGGGGCGATCACGCCACCGGCGGCAATCAGACCGGCCGAGCGGGCCACGGGATAGCCGTTGTCACGCATCATGGGGATCAGCAGGGTTGCCACCGCAGCGGTGTCGGCCAGAGCGGAACCCGAGAAGCAGCCCAACAGCAGGGTGGCCGCAATCGCCACATAGCCCAGTCCGCCCTGGATGTGGCCGACCATGCTGACGGCCAGGTTGATGATGCGTTTGGAGATGCCGCCCGCATTCATCAGCTCACCGGCCAGGATGAAACAGGGCACAGCCATCAGCGGATAGATGTCGGCACCGGCAATCATGTTCTGCGCCACCAGTTGGGCATCGAAGAAGTTGAGCTGGTACATCAGGGCCACGCCGGTGAGCATCAGGGCAAAGGCAATCGGCATGCCCAGCACAATCAGCACGATCAGGGTGCTGAGGAAAATCAGAATGCTCATTTGGCAACTCCTGCAGGGGTGGTCTTGGCGAGGCTGACATCGGGCAACGCACCCACTTTCGGCGGGTCACCGGCCATCACCGCATCGGGATGGTTGGTGACGATCTTCAGCAGGTTGGAGGCGACGATCAGAATCATCGAGGCGGCGCAGACCAGACCGGCCGAGGCGATAAAGGCATTGGGAAAGCGCAGCACGGTGGAATAGTTGTGCAGACCAATCTCGGTTTGGGCCCAGCTGCCCACCAGGAACAGCCACAGCGCATACAGCGTCAGCAGGTGCGTGATGACAGCGCACACTCTGCGGGCCTTGCGCGGCAGCCGCGCCTGCACCAGCTCCACACCCAGATGGGCACGGCGGCGCAGCGTGAGGATGGCGCCCAGAAACACCAGCCAGACAAACAGCAGGCGCGACAGTTCTTCGGCGCCGGCAAAGCTGGTGCCCAGGGCGTAGCGGCCCACCACATTGGAAAACACCAGCAGCACGATCAGCCCCAGGGCCAGCGCCATCAGTTTCTCCACCAGGTGCTCGACCACGAGCATATTGAATTTCATCAGTTTCTCCAGTTTCTCAAATTGGTGTCAGGGTTTAGCGCGGTGCAGCCATTGCGACAGCTGCGCCTGCAGTGCATCCAATGACTCGGTGGCATCCAACCGGATCACGCCGGGCTCACCCACGGGTGACTCCAGCGTGGCGAACTGGTTGTCCACCAAGGCCGCGTTAAAAAAGTGCGAAGCCGCGCGCGCAATCACACGGCGCTGCGCCTCGCTCTTGGCTATGTCCAGGAAGGCGAACTTCAGCCCCGGCGAGCCTTGGCGCAAGCGCTCCCGATAGGCCATTTTCAAGGCCGAACAGGTCAGCACCACGCCATCCGGGTGCTTCTGGATTTCGGCCGTCAGCACAGCCAGCCAGCCGGCGCGGTCTTCATCGGTCAGGGCAATACCATTGGACATTTTCTCGCGGCTGCTCGGGCTGTGGAAGTCGTCGCCCTCGATCAGGGCGCAGCCTTCAGCCTGCGCCAGGGCGTGGGCCAGGCTGGACTTGCCGCAGCCGGAAACCCCCATAATGACAATCTTAGTTCCCATGCTTGGTTAGCGCTATCCAATCAAGTTATAAAAAAGAGCGTCGTATTCGCTGCAAAATATCAGTAATATTGGCAAACACACGCTTCCAGATAGCGCTATCCTAAACGAAGCCGGAAGCACCCGTATCCGTAGAAACCCTTGGACTTGAGCCAGATCACCATGAAGAAAGAAAGCCCGCGCCAACGTTCTACCGGGCGCGTGACCCTGGCCGATGTCGCCGCCGCCGCCGGTGTCAGCGCCATGACGGCCTCGCGCGCACTGAGCGGCAAGCGTGCAGTCGATCCGCTGCTGGTGGAGCGCGTGCTATCCGTCTCGCAAAAACTGGGCTACGTGCCGGACCCGGCGGCACGCGCCCTGGCCTCGCACCGCAGCAACCATGTGGCGGTGTTGATCCCGCTGCTGTCCAACGAGCTGTTTGTCACCCTGCTGGAGGCGGTACAGCTCACCCTGCGCGGCGAGGGTTTCCAGACCTTTATCAGCGTGACCCACTACAACCCCGCGGAAGAAGAGCAGCTGCTGCGCGAGCAACTGATGCACAGGCCTGCCGGCCTGCTGGTCACCGGCTTTGACCGCACGCCCGCTGCACAAAAACTGATAGCGGCCAGCGGCATTCCCTGCGTTTACCTGATGGAGACATCCGAGCGCACCGATGTCTTCAGTGTGGGTTTTTCGCAGGCAGACGCGGCCTACGACATGACCCGGCATCTGCTTAGCACGGGCTGCAAACGCATTGCCTTTGCCGCGGCCCAGTTGGACCCGCGCACCTTGCAGCGCCTCAACGGCTGGCGCAAGGCCTTGACCGAGGCGGGTCTGTACGCGCCCACGCTGGAGTGGTTGAATCCGGCAGCATCGAGCATGGCGCTGGGTGGCATCATGTTTGAACAGATCGCCGGACAGAACCCACCGCTGGATGCCATCTTTTTTTGTAATGATGACCTGGCCCAAGGCGCCCTGCTCCAGGCCAACCGGCTTGGCATCGAAGTGCCCGGGCGATTGGCCATTGCCGGCTTCAACGACCTGCGCGGCAGCGACCTGATGAACCCACCGCTGACCACCGTGCACACGCCGTTGGACAAAATTGGCGAAGCGGCAGCGGCCATGCTGCTCAAGCTGATGCGCGGCGAGCCCGTTGACACGCACAGCCTGGATCTGGGTTACCGCCTGGTGCTGCGCCAAAGTGCCTGAGCTCGGCTGCCAAGAGATCACCCTCGGCTAACGGCTGCCCGACAACATCGCTTCTTCAAAGGCGCTGGGGCGCTGCTGGCTGAACATCAACGTGAGCGAGTGGCTGCAGCGTGTCATGGCCACATACATCAGATTGCGCTCGTCATCCAATGTGCCGCCATTGTCCGCCGGGAACTCGCCGCGTTCGATAAACGGAATAATGACGCGCTCAAATTCCAGGCCCTTGACACTGGGGATGTCCGAGAGGATGAGCGATGTGCTTTTTCCTTTCCCGGCATTCAATTGTTCGTAGGACAGTTCCAGCGCATTGACGTGGCGGAAGAAGGCGGCTGCGCTGTCGAAAATCAGGGCCGCCTGTTGCAGTCCTTCGAGATGGGCAACGGCATCGGCGCAGCGCTGACGCTCCACCCAACGCAGCATGGCCAGGTGGCTCATGTCGAGTGCCTGCAGCATGGCGTCCAACATGCCATCGCCCGCGTGGGTCGCAGCCACCGCCATGGCGGCCTCCAGGCGGCGACGGATGGCAGGCTCGGCCCTGGCGATCTGCCTTTTGATAAAGCTGGCCAGCAGGGTCTGATCGTGCAGTATTTCCTGCAGGGCAAAGCGCAGGCGCTGGTCCTGCGACTCGGCCTCGCTCTCGGAAAAATCCAAGCTCACACCGGCGAATTCCAGCACCGCCTGCACCATGCGGTGCCGGGCAGCAGGGCTGGACACCAGATCAAAATCCGGGTGCGAGGCCGCCAGCAGCGCGCGCAGCATCAGCACTTCGGGCCGGTGCAAATAGGTTGGAAAGGGATAGGTGCGATACGGAATTTCTTGCTCCAGCAAAAAGTTTTCCAGCAACACCGATTGGTGGGGATGGCGCAGCAGGACCACGAACTGGCTCATGTCCCGGCCCTGGCGCTGCCACTCAAAGGCCTCTTCGACAATTTTCTGGGCGCACTCCAGCGCTGCCGCATAGAAGAACGGCTGCACCAGGGTCTCGCGCTTGGCAAAGGATGCGTAGTGTTTGGAAGCCAGGTTGCCGGCCAGCTCCGCCAGCCTGGCGGAAAACCGATAAGAACCGGGCAGGTACATGACGCGGGTCTGGCGCCCGGTTTGCTGCACAAAATACGCCGGGTCCATGAACTTGGGCTCGGCACCCGCCGTTTGGTGCAGCACCTGGTCGGGGTCACCCACCCCACAAAAGGCGGCCTGCGGGTTGCTTTCCAGCAAGCGCCGCAGGATGATAAACATGGCCTCGTTCATGTCGTGGAACTCGTCGACGCAGAGCAGTTGCAGCGCGCAGGGCCAGCGCGAGAACATGGCTTGCGGCAGGGTCTCCGACATGTCCCCGATGCTGTCGGCCAGATCGTAGGTGGCATCACCCAGGGAACGGAACAGCGGCAGCTCCTCACTGGACGGACGACGCAGGCGCTCAAAGCGCTCCAGAACTTTGAGCAGGGTGTAGTCTTCGCCACTGTTTTCGGCCAGCAAGCGATCCAAGGCTTCGTTCAGCCAACGCGCCCTGGGCAGCACCATCTTGCCCTTGATGCGCACACTCTGACGGATGAAGTGCTCGAAAAAACCGCTGTTCTCATCCACTGGCAGCTGCAACTGGCTGTCGCCGCGTTGCTCCGCACGCTCACGCACCTGGACCAGGCTTTGTGCAATCAGTTCCTTGAGCGCTTCGGGTGCCTTCGACACCGGGGCGCGGCCGCCCTCGGTCTCGCTCAGCAGGTAGATGGCAAAGGCATCAAAGGTGGCGACCCACAGTTCTCTGACCACATCGCTTGGTACGCCAATTTTTTCCAGCGCCCGCCTGAATGCCAGCCGCGACACGTCCGTATAGGTCAGCGTCAGGATTTTTTTGGGGAAATAGCGGCCCGTCTTTTGTCGCTGCCGCTCCAGCACCTCGGCCACCTTGAGCGCCAGGCTGGTGGTCTTGGCAGCTCCGGCATTGGCGTTGACCAGGATAGCCAGGCTGCTGCTGGTTTGCAGCTCGGTCTGCTGTCGCGAAGGGCTGATGTTTTGCGGGCGGAAATACGGCGCTGCCGTCATGGGCTTTCCTTATGAAAATTCGGCAAGCAGCGCAGCAAGCACCCATTGAAAAAGCCACCAGTCTTGCGACTGGTGGCTTTCCAATTTTGGCGGAGCGGACGGGAGACCGGTCGGACCGCTTGTAAGTCGTTGTTTCTATTGCAAGTTTGAAATTCTGCAGTGTTGCAGCATGGTACCGTACCCTGTGTAGCAGGTCAAATTAAGTTTCAAGCTGCTAGGTAAGTTGGCTGATATTTGGGGCCCATTTCCGCAGCACAGGATGCGGCCTAAACGGGCGGCTATTTTCGGCGAATCAGTTGCATTTCGTCCCATCTCAAAGGCAGCGTCTACACTGTAGACGCTCTGTCTC
>Ga0118677_10001040_pt1 | contig 59801 bp, 63 predicted proteins | sample AliMusrvi5mmetaG_FD_86154 | JGI IMG/M metagenome (GOLD analysis project Ga0118677, IMG submission 86154)
ATCATAATATGTTATACTAAGAGACAAATGACTGAGATAGAACTAGAGAAAACATATTTGGCAAAGTTTTTACCAGAAGGGCTTAAGGATTCCCCGAGTAAGGAAATTAAGGATATTTATATTCCAGAAAATATTGATCATCCTTCCCTACGCCTAAGGAAACGTGGTGATAAATACGAGATCACCAAGAAACAACCAGTTCAAGGCACGGATTCATCAGAGCAATATGAACACACCATTATCCTGACCCAGGAGGAATTTTCTGCACTGGAACAGGTTAAAGGTAAGGCGGTCAGGAAAATAAGATACTATTACAACCATAATGGTGTCCAGGCGGAGGTGGACGTTTTTCAGGATGATCTGGCCGGATTAATATTGGTAGATTTTGAATTTAAGGAAGTGGCTGATAAAAATAACTTTGCTATGCCAGATTTCTGCCTAGCTGATGTCACTCAGGACAAATATTTTGCCGGCGGAATGCTTTGTGGTAAAAAATACTCCGATATTGAAGTTCACCTAGGTGAACTTGGGTATAAAAAGATAATCTAATTATTTTCTCCTAATCTCCAACCAATCTGGCACCGGAGTAAATGTTATCTGCTCCCAATGATCTATTTCATCCTCAGTAACATCAAATAAATCCTGATAAGCAGTTTCTACGCTCCCATGAAGAGCAGTGGACCAATCAAAACCAAGCAGCTCAGACACCTTATGAATCTCTTCTTCCGTCTCTGATTCTACTTCCACAAAGGTTGGTATCCAAGGCCAGGTATCAATTGTTATTTCTGATTCACCCAATTTCCATTTCTCTCTTTTTGTCTCTTGATATGACTTACTATCCAGCCCAGTAGCTTGTAAAAAATTACAGGCCGTCTCAAAATCACTGACGTCCATAGTAATCTCTTTTGTACCATGTAATGAGCGATCCTGAAGCTGTTTATAGCTCAAGGTAATCTTCCCCTCCCCCTCATCTCTCACCCGGATCCAAGCCCCAATTTTCAATAATCTCGTATCCGGATAATCAAAAATTTTTCTCTTCATCAAGCGTTCTGGATACTCCATCACCGCCCCAATCTTTTGAAGCTTTTGCCGAATCTCTTCCACATTTACTTTTAAAAACTTTGCCTCAATTTCTGTTTTCATTTTAATTTATTATAGCAGTAATTTTTCTTTTTTCCTTAATATCTATAAATACCAAAATAAGCATCCAGACGATAATAATAGCATACAAAATGATATCTCCCTGCTGCCCCGGCGAAGCACCAGCAAGGGCTTTGTCCCCTAAAATATAAACAATAATTCCAACCAAGCTATCCCAAAATATTGCGGAAATAACCGCATAAGTTATAAAAGTTTTAAATGGCATCCCTATAATTCCCGCCGCTGTATCCGTCAAAGCACCAAGGCTTGGTAACCAATAACTGGAAAAGATCGCTGTCGGACCCTTTTTTAACAATTTAGTCTGAGCTTGTTCCACTGAACTTTTCATCCCTAATTTTACCAATAGTTTATACCAGCCATATCGGCCCAAAAGGTAACTAAAAATATGACCAATCAACAAACCACAGGTGGCCACGCAAACCATAAATATTGCTTCACCTGGAGACCGCGCTAAAATGACACTGATAAAAATCACAAATACTCCTGGGAAATAACTACCAATAAGGAGCATGCTTTCAAGAATAGAACTAATAAAGAGAACTGGTAAACCATAAATAGCAAACCAATCTTTTACAATGTCTGTCAGTTCTATGGCAGATGGCAATCTAAAAATAACCCAGACAAGGGAAAGAGAGATGTAAAGAACCAGAATCAATAATGGAATGGAGAGTAATTTTAAATAATACCTGACTGTTTTCATGTTTGTTTTGTGTATTAATTACTGCTCTCAAAACAAGTCTCCAAAAAAGTTGTGTCTCGCGTAACCATATAAGGAACTTCATATACACTTAAATTATTATTGTTCTTAACTTTTTTAATCGCTTCTTCTAACGGTAACCAAACCGTCTCAAATTCCTCAGCAATCTCATCTGGAGTTAATTCAGAAACTCCCTTCTCACCAATAACCTTTGCTATGTAACAGTATGAAGTCTGTTTTAAAGTATATTTCCTCCTGTATTCTATTATCATCCCAAGTTCATCTAACACTTCAACATTACAGCCAATCTCTTCCTGACACTCCCGTTTCAAAGCAGTCTCGTAATCTTCCCCTTTTTCCACTCCCCCACCTGGTAATTTGTAATAATTAAATTTTTTAGAATACAAAAGGGCCACCAGATTTTCTGAATCAAAAACAATCGCCCTAGCTGCTTCACGGATAAAAAAAGTATTAGCCTCCTGCTCCGTGGTATTTTCCAGATTAATTAATTTAAGTAAGTTCATAAACTATAGTTCGTATTTCCACCCCGGTTGCCATTTAAATTTTTGAGCAATTAACTGTTCTGAAGATAGCCCATTAACATAATTTTCAATACCATATTGCGTAGCGCGGTGACCAATAATCATAACTCTTTTACCGTCATAATTCTTTTTCAGATCCTCAAGAAAAGATTTCATCCTTGTATTTGTCTGAGTGTAGCTTTCACCATTTGGAAATGGTTCGGTGATCCTTAGCAATTTTTGCACATCAACTTCTTCACTTGGGTGTTGAGTAAAATCACCATAATTACACTCCCTTAATCTAGCATCTTTTATAATTAGCCACTTATCACCAAAACCAATCTCAGCGCTTCTGACGGCTCGTTGTAAATCAGAGACAAAAACTGCATCAAAATGGTCGTCCTTATATCTCTCACCCATTTCCTTGGACTGTTTTTCTCCCAAGGGTGACAAAGCCACATCATTCCACCCTGATGATAAATGTGCCTCATTATCAAATGTTGTCCCATGTGCCTCAAAAATTATTGTGATCATATTATTTTAAAATTACTTTATTAAATTCACCAATTACTAATTTGATATTTTTCCTTGGACTCTACAAGGCTGATCTGCTTCTTTATTTCTTCAACATCCTCATTATTTAATGGTTCAAAGTCCTCATAAAAACCAGTGCCTCTATCCGGTAAATAGACACTTTCTGGCCAAACTTGTTTAACAGCGTTAACCGCGCGACCAAAGACATGTATATGGAGAAACGGCTTTTCGTTTCTCTTATAGGCCCAATTACCCATATCCTGATAATTAATTTTCACCACTGGTATTCCACGATTATTCATCGCGATTTCAAAGGCCTCTCCAACAATCATCGTCAGGCGCATTAGCTCTTTAGCTGTTTTTGGCTCAAGTTTCGTTCTATCTGTAATAGACTTGTCCTTAATCCTAATTCTAATATGCCCACCATCGGTACGAGACACAAATGGCTCTTCATGAGATTCAACAATAAAATTTTCTGTTTCAAATATATTAGCCATAATTAAGAAAACAAAACTTTCCTACACACAGCTGGGGGAGCTGGAATCGGACCAACATTCACGGTTCCAAAAACCGGTGTCCTACCATTAGACGATCCCCCAGCTCTATGTACGAAAGATATGCCAATAGAATACTTTAAAAACTGAACTTTTTCAAGCTCATGTCCCCTTTCCCCGCCTTTCTTAGGAGGGGACGTCATTCTTATGACAGGGGTGGTTGAATTATTTTACTGAGCACTAGCTCCAGGACCATTTCCGGAAGATAAGCCTTGGCGACTAGATCATAATAATTGAGTAGAGTGAGTAAAGTGTCAGAATTGATTTTAGACGGTTTTTTATCAGCCAGAGTTTTTAGAAAAATGAAATCTGTATCAGTCATTTCTTCTTTAATATTTTCCTCGGCGGATTTTAAATTACGGAGCAGAAGAATGGCGCGCATTTTATGTAAAACCAATTTAAAATACAAAAGTAAATCAATGTTGGCCTCCGTGGCTTGAGAAATAGATTTCAAACCCAATTCCAAATTATTTTCATCTATCGCACGGATAAAATCATTGATCATCTCCCCCCGCGGCGCCCCAGTCACAGCCACCACTTCTTCCAAGCTGATCTTTTTATCTTTTGACGAACCCATCACCTTTTGCAAGATACTTTGCGCGTCTCGGAAAGAACCATCACCAAGCAAGGCCACCAAATCCGCCGAAGCTGGCTCTAGGGTAAAACCTTCTTTTTTAGCAATAGCGGTCACCACATCCTTTAAAACTTTCTGCGTCGGCTTTTTAAAAGAAAAAGTCTGGCAGCGGGAAACCACAGTCTCCGGAATTTTATCAAATTCCGTAGTGGCTAATATAAAAATCACATGAGCTGGTGGTTCCTCCAAAGTTTTCAGTAAAGCATTCCAAGCCCCCTTGGAAAGCATATGGGCTTCATCTAAAATATAAACTTTATATTTTGATTCAAAAGGAATGGTGTTTACACTTTCATTTAAATCCCGAATATTATCCACACCGGTATTTGAGGCAGCATCTATTTCAGAAATGTCATTAGCACTGGTGCCAATCTCTTTAGCAAAAATTCTCGCTACGCTGGTTTTACCCGTTCCACGGCTCCCAGAAAAAATATAGGCATGGGCAATTTTATCCTGCTCAATAGAAGACTGCAAAACCTTTACAATATGATCTTGCCCTAAAACTTCTTTAAAAGTCTGTGGGCGATATTTTCTATACAATGCGGTATCTGACATAAAAATAGTATATCACTTTAAAAAAATTTAGACAAAAAAAGAAGCGCGCGCAGAACTTCCTTTTTGACCCAAGCCATTGATGGTGGCTTTAATCAAAACTGAAGACTGCGCGCAACTCCGAGAGCTCATCAGGACAGCGAAACCCATCAGGGTTTCTTCCTATCTTATATCCTACCTAACCAATCAGACACAAGATTCGGAATAATATTTCTGTCCTTGCTCTCAACGAGAGCTCAGTCCGGATCGCGCACATGGCGATCAGACGCATAACGAAGAATCATCTCCGTTCTCCTTTCTCGTTCCGCCTTCATCTATCCAGCTAGGAACGTGGTTTGTACTTATCTGACTACTTTGCCAACCGAAGAATCAAACATAGCACACCCACCGCAAAAGTCAATAACCTTGGGTACCTGATTTCATTTTGTTATTTATAAGGCTAAAATGTGGCTCTAATTAAGGGTTTTTTGGAAAGTGGTCAAAATTAAGATGGCTTGCTTGGGGGTTTCGGTTTCCATAAGCTTAATTCGGAGTTCTTTGGCCTTATCAAAGCCATTAATATACGCCTTAAAATGTTTTTTCATCACGGCAAAGGTTTTATCCCCCGTTTTTAATAGTTCTTTATCAAATATTTTTATGTGTTCTATGAGCGCGGATATAACCAAGGCTAGGCTTTTGGAATTACCAAAGGCCGAGTCTTGATTACTGAAAAACCAGGGATTTCCAAATACTCCCCGCCCCGCCATCACCCCATCACAACCAGTTTCTAAGATTCTCTTTCTTCCCTCCTCTAAACTTTTTATATCACCGTTACCAATCACCAAAATTTTCTTGTCACTTTTTTTGACTAGCTCCACCACCCTTTTTACATAAGCCCAATTTGCTGGCACGGCAGACATTTCTTTTTTAGTACGAGCATGAATAGTTAAGGCCTTGATATCTTCTTTTAATAATTCCGGAATCCAAGTATCAATTTCCTCTTTATTAAAACCAACACGTGTTTTTACAGATATAGGTAAACCGTTAGCACCCCTAATAGCTGCCTGGATTATTCCCCTAGCCAAAGCCGGAGTCTTTATCAAAGCGGAACCAGCACCTTGCCTGATGACGCTCCTGTCCGGACAGCCCATATTTATATCTATCCCGTCAAAACCAAGTTTAGAAATCAGTTGGCAAGCTTTTTCCATATTAACTGAATTAGCACCAAACACCTGAACCACGATCGGTTTTTCTATCTTGGAAAATTTTAGAATGTGCCTCAGGTTTTTCCTGCCTTCCTTATGACATAACCCATCCGCGGAAACAAACTCCGTCCAAAAAACTATTTGGCCTTTGTTCTGTTTATTTTTTCCATACTTGGCGAGCATATGTCTAAAAGCCACATCCGTTACATCAGACATTGGCGCCAAACAAAAAAACGGCTTTTTTAATTCACCCCAAAAATTCTTTTTATTTTTATTTTCCTTCTGGATTTTCATATCATTTCTTCCCCACCACTATCTTATTATCAAAACGTAAATCAATATAATTTATCTTATCCGCGTCCTTCTCCAAATCCAAATTCCCAGTCTGAATAGCAGAAAATAAATTTTGAAACACCTGACCAAAACCATTTTTATCATTAAATATAATCTCTGGTCCAGCTTCCAATCTAAAACGGAAATCAAAGCCATCATAGTAATAAGAAACGACCTCAATATTATTCTGCTCTAAAATTTGAATTAAATTAAAAATCTGGATATAAGTATACTTTGGGAGAAAATAACTACCTATAACCTCCGTAGAACTAGCATTATTTAACTGCCCCGGGGCAATGTCACCGTAGGACTTAACAAACATATTACCGGTAAAATCAGGCGCCTGGCTGTAAATATAACCCTCTTTATCCACAAAATAACAAGTTGGGTTAACAGCCTGAGAATCCTTACCACACCAAACAGAGTGCGGCTTCCGCTCCATAATAGAAATATTAATTGTCTGCCACTTGCCCCAGGAAACATTTACCTCCTTGATTTCTTTTAAACCTTCGAGTAAAAATTTCTTAATTCCAAACCTGGGGAAAATTAAATAATTTTTCCGAGAAAACAGACCCCAGTACCGCCCTTCCAAATCTTTATTTACAATTTTCAATATCTCGTCATTAGAAACGGAAGTATTGCCGGAAATGTTTATAGTATTAATGATTACCTTGTGATAACCGGAAAAAATAGCCAGGCCTAAAACAATAACCAGAACAAAAAATAAAATGATAGAAGAGCGTATCCAAAAAAGCCTTCGCCTCCTCAAGCGCATTTGTGACGGACCAAGATTTGGATTTCTTACTACTGCCATAATGTTAATATTCAGGAACTAAGAATATTTAATTTCAAAAGTCCTCGGGTTTCCTCGCTCAGAAGTCTCGGCCAGACATTTCGAAATCAAACATTCTTAGTTCCTTTATTATTACGATTTTGAAATCACACTTTTGCCCATGTATTTCTGCAACACTTCCGGTATCTTGATGGACCCATCAGCCCGCTGATAGTTCTCCATGATCGCAATCAGAGTTCGGCCGATAGCAATAGCAGTGGCGTCATTCATATGCACAAAATCTGGCTTATCATCTTTTCTCTTAAATCTAGTGTTTAGTCTTCTTGATTGATATGAGGTCATTAAATCCGCACTGTGAGTTTCTCGATATTTATCTTGACCCGGCATCCAAGTCTCCAAATCCAAATGTCTATGATCTGGATCACCCATGTCCCCAGTACAACAAATCACAACCCTGGTTGGCAGACCAAGCTTGCTCATTATATATTCCTGAATTGCCACAAAAAAGTCTTGCTCTTGATATGATTGCTCTGGTAAACAAAAACTTTCCATCTCTAATTTATCAAACTGATGCATACGAAGAATTCCTCTGGTATCCTTACCAGCGGCCCCAGCTTCTCTTCTGAAAGCTGTTGAATAACCCACGTATCTGACCGGAAGATTTTCAGCAGGAATTATTTCATCCATATGCATTGCGCCCAAAGTGTGCTCCGCACTACCAATTAAATACAAATCATCAGCCTCAGTGTGATAACGCTCATCTCTAGGCTCTAGTCTAGCCATTCTATTTAAAACAGCTGGCTTGATAAATACTGGTGGAATAACTGGCATAAAAGCTTTATTAGTAATATTTATGCCCGCGTCATTTTTGATTTTTTCCAAAGTATCCGCGCTCGTCAAAATATCCAGAGCAAATTGAATTAAGGCAAATTGCATCAAAGCCAGATCTCCTTTTAAATATGTAAATCTTGGACCAGTAACGTTGGCGGCTCTTTCATTATCAATCAGATCGAGTGCAGCACCAAGCTCCCAGTGTTCCTTTGGCTTAAAATCAAATTTTGGCTTATCACTAGTTTCTCGTAAAACTTTATTCTCAGAATCATCCTTACCAATAGGGGTATCCGCGGAAGGAATGTTAGGCATCGCAATCATCAAAGCCATAAATTCTCTCTCTAGATCCGGTAATTTTGCCTCAATTAATGCTGTCTCTTTTTTAATTGCAATTCCCTCTTCAATTGCTCTATTTTGAGCAGCAATATTCTTTTTCTGGTTCAGCTCATCCAACTGATTCTTAAGGCTTTTTCTTTCCTCGTAAACAGCCAAAAGCTTATCAATATCTACCGGTTTAGAATATTTATTTTTTATAGCCGCTTCAATAATATCTCGATTTTCCTTTATAAATTTTATGTCTAACATGTTATTTATTAATTATTTTTAATACTATTTATCTTAGCATTTTCTAAAAAAGTTATCCACAGGGTCAAGATTGTTTCTCTTATTTTTAATGTATATAATAAATATGGACAACGGCTTGGGACTATTGAGCCATAAGGGTTCGAGATAACCAGCCACAACACAAGGAGATCATATGATCACCACCATCCGGCGCCTCGTGCGCTTTCGGTCGATCGAAGCCTGATCCAAGGAGCGCGTGGGCATATATACTTGTTGTGAGCCGCAAGTAGAAAGCCTCAAGTTAGACCTGGCTCAACCCGACAACAGTGCCTGTGACTGTTGTCGGGATTGTTTTTTATCTAAAAATTATTATTAATACTGATAACGTGTTAGAATCACTCTAGAATGAAAATAATTCACAAAATGGACGAAGAATTTCCGATACGTGAATTAAAGAAAGAAGAATTCCCCTCTCAGCTTTTAGAAATCCCCCAGCCACCGGAGAAACTTTTCATCCGCGGTAATTTACCTGGACCAAACACCAAACTCCTCTGCGTAGTAGGCAGTAGAAGATATACAAATTACGGCAAAGAGGCCTGTGAGAAATTAATTTCCGGCCTCCGCGGCTATGACGTGGCCATTGTCTCCGGCCTAGCGATTGGCATTGACGGCATTGCCCACGAAGCCGCCATAAATACTGGACTAAGAACTATTGCGGTGCCAGGTTCTGGATTAGGTGTCAGTGCCATTCACCCCATTGCTCACGTAAACCTAGCAAAAAAGATACTAGATTGTGGTGGTTGTATGCTGTCAGAATATGAAGAAAATTTTAAGTCTACACTTTGGAGTTTTCCGCAAAGAAATAGGATTATGGCTGGCTTATCGTGTGCGGTTTTAATTATTGAAGCGGAAATAAAATCTGGAACATTAATAACCTCTAGGATGGCCACGGATTATAATAAGGATGTACTAACAGTCCCCGGAAATATTTTTTCTAAAACTTCCAGCGGTCCGCATATGCTTATTCGTTTGGGTGCCACACCCATCACCAAACCAGAAGAACTTTTAGAAGCTCTGGGTTTAAAAAATAAGGATTCCATACCTAGAAATTTAGAACTAGAATACAATGAATGCAGTCCGGAAGAAAAAGCAGTGATTAAAATTCTCCGTGAGCCCATGCCAAAAGATGAGCTTCTCCGCGCGCTTGATATGCCAGTGGGCCAAGCCAACGCCGTTCTGTCCGTCATGGAGCTCAAGGGTCTTATCTCAGAAAAGCTTGGGGAAATACACCTTGTATAATTCACTTGATAGATTATAATTAATATGGTGAAAGCCAAGTGGATCAGCGTCCCGGCCTGGCAAGGGTTAAACTCCCTTGCGCGAACATGCCTTCTGGCACCGGAGCCTCCTCGGATTAATTAGTGTTGAACGAGCACGCTAAATAATGCCGGCTTTCACCATTTTCCAGGCGCCTCTTTTTACGGGGCGCTTTTGTTTTTTAAAACACCAAATTTGGTGAAAATTATATTTTGTGCCATACTAGAAAACAAGATGAAATTATTAATTGTGGAATCACCATCAAAAGCTAAAACCATTTCCAAATATTTGGATGGTAAATATGAAGTCCGCGCCAGCGTGGGGCATATTCGTGATTTACCTAAAAGTAATAAAAAGGCTATTGATATAGAGGGTGGCTTTATCCCTCACTATGAGATTTCCCCCGGTAAAGAAAAGGTGGTAGCGGAAATAAAAACCCTAGCTAAAAAAGCCGAGGAAATACTATTAGCGACTGACCCGGACCGTGAAGGTGAAGCCATTGCTTGGCATATCAAGGAAGCGGTTGGTTTGAAAAAACCTAAGCGCGTGGTCTTTTATGAAATTACCAAGGATGCGGTTCAAGAAGCCATAAAACATCCTCGAGATATTGATGATAATTTAAAACAGGCTCAAGAAGCGCGCCGAGTGCTTGACCGTCTAGTGGGTTATGATTTGTCCGGCCTAATTTGGAAAAAAGTCCGTTACGGCCTTTCAGCTGGGCGAGTCCAATCCCCCGCTCTTCGAATAATTATGGAACGTGAACGCGAGATCCGCGCCTTTATTCCAGAAAACTTTTGGGTTATTACTGCTGACACGCAAACTAAAAATAAAAATAATTTACAACTTGTTTGTTCCGAGGAACCACGAGATGAGAAACTGGTTGATAAAATTTTAGATTTTGGCAAGAAAAATAAATGGCTAGTAAAGAATGTGACCGAGACAGAAACCAAACGCTCCGCCCGCGCTCCTTTTACCACGAGCACTATGCAACAGACCGCAAGCTCCCGCCTGGGCCTGGCTCCGTCCCGCACCATGGGTATTGCCCAAAAACTTTATGAAGCCGGTCTTATCACCTACATGCGTACAGATAGTGTAAACCTTAGTCAGGTAGCTCTGGCTCAGATTTACAATATGGTTGAGAAAAAATACGGTAAGGAATATTTACAACCCCACACCTTTACCGCCAGAAGTAAAAATGCTCAGGAAGCGCACGAGGCTATCCGCCCTACGGATATTAATAATGTAAATGCCGGTGAGAATGAAGAGCAAAAAAGATTATATAAACTTATTTGGGCCAGGACTATGGCTTCCCAAATGACTGACGCTAAGGTGATGCGCACCAAGATTTTTGTGCAAGTGGGTCAACCGGCTGAAAATCCAGGAAAATCCTCTCCGCTTAACGGAGTACCCAATCGCTCCGAGGAAATTCCTGAATTTTCAGCGAATGGTTCACGCTTGCTTTTCCCTGGCTGGCTTTCCGCTGATCCGGAAGGAACTGGTGATGATGTGATACTACCAAAAGTGGCGGTGGGTGAAGAATTAAAATTGATTGATATTAATGCGGAAGGTAAACAAACGGAGCCCCCAGGCCGATATTCTGAAGCCGGCCTGATTAAGGAACTGGAAAAAAGAGACATCGGCCGTCCATCCACCTATGCTTCTATTATAAAAACCATTGAAGACCGCGGTTACGTGGAAAAAATAAACAAAGCACTGGTGCCAACCGATACTGGAGATGTGGTCAGCTCATTCCTGGAGGCCAACTTCCCTAACTATATTAGTGATACTTTTACCGCCGAGATGGAAGACAAGCTGGACTTGATTGCGGAAGGTAAAGCGGAGTATTTAAAAACTTTGAAAGATTTTTATGGTCCATTTTTGAAGGAAGTAAAAGCAAAGGATAAAATAGATAAAGTGAATAATTTTGGTGAAGCTGATCCTAAATTCACCTGCCCAGTTTGTGGTGGGCCAATGATAATCAAACTTAGCCGTAATGGAAAATTTTTGAGCTGTGCCAAATATCCAGATTGTACTGGGGCCAGGAAAATAACCGGTGAAGAAATGGCCGGACCAAAAGAAACTGGCGAAGATTGCCCGGAGTGTAAAAAAGGTAAACTGGTTCTCCGCGAGGGAAAATTTGGCCAATTCATTTCTTGTTCAAATTATCCAAAATGTAAATATATTAAAAAAGATGCCGAGCTAGAAAAACAAAACAGTACCGGCGTAGTTTGCCCGGTCTGTAAAACCGGTATGATGACGGAGCGCCGTGGACGTTTTGGTATTTTTTATAGCTGTTCTAATTATCCTAAATGTAAGAATGCCATCAAAGCCAAACCAACTGGTGCTCTCTGCCCCACCTGTGGTGCCTTGATGATGCTTGGAACTAAAACCATCCCCGAACGCTGTTCTGTCAAAACCTGCCCAAACCACAATCCACATAAACTAGAGAAGATAAAATAAACTCCTATTTGCTCAAAAATTAGAGAAGGTCTATACTGGATATATGAGCGTAAAAGAGATTACAGATTTAATGGACTCCCCCACAACGGAGGATGTTGCTTTGATTGAAAAGGCTTATAACACAGCTGAAGAAGCGCATCGCGGAGTTCTCAGAAAATCCGGTGAACCTTATTTCATCCATGTTTTTGAGACCGCTAAAATTATTGCGGAATTAAAAATGGGCCCGGCGGTTATTTGTGCCGGCCTTTTGCATGACTCCATTGAAGACGGAGTTTTAACGGAAGAAAAAATCCAAGCGGAATTCGGCGAAGAAATTTTATTCCTGGTTCAAGGTGTCACCAAACTAGGTAAATTAAAATACCGCGGAGCGGAACGTCATATTGAAAGCCTGCGTAAATTGTTCGTGGCCTCCGCCCAGGATATACGCGTTATTATTATCAAGCTCTGTGATCGCCTCCATAATATGCGCACCCTCCAGTATGTCCGGCCGGACAAACAAACAAGGATTGCCTTAGAGACCCTAGAAATATTTGCTCCATTGGCTTACCGCCTTTCCATCAGAAGATTATCTCGTGAACTTGAAGATTTATCTTTTCCTTATGTTTATCCAAAGGAATATGAAAATGTTAAGGAATTAATAAAACAAAAGAGAGCTGAAACCTTGCCTCGTCTAGAGAAATTCATGAAGTCCGTTAAAACAGCCCTGGCTGAAAATGGCATGACAAATATCAAAACCGACTATCGTCAAAAAGGACTTTATAGTTTGAGTAAGAAACTTGCTCTAAAGGAAGGAAATATTGAAAACATTTATGACATTTTGGCCATGCGTATTTTTACAGATACCGTGGCGGATTGTTACAAAGCCTTGGGTATTATCCACGGCAAATGGCGTCCCCTGCCGGGTAGAATAAAAGATTATATTGCTATGCCAAAACTAAATGGCTACCGCAGTTTACATACGACCGTTTTTACTGGTGACGGTTCGGTGGTGGAAATCCAAATCCGTACTCATGAAATGCACCGCCAGGCAGAATTTGGTATTGCCTCTCACCTCTCTTATAAAGATGTAAAAAATAACAGCAATCTTGATATGAGCTGGTTCACTCAGTTTTTACCAAAATCATTAAATTCATTTTTTAAATCCAATACTCCAGAACAAAACACGCCAGCTTGGATGAAAGAGCTGGTTGAATCACACTCTCATTCAAACGGTGAGGAAATGTTGGAAGACTTGAAAACAGATTTTTTCTCTCAACGAATTTTCGTCTTTACTCCCAAAGGTGACGCCGTGGACTTACCTATTGATTCTTCCGTGATTGATTTTGCATATGCCATCCACTCGGATATTGGCAATCATATTGCGAGCGCGATGGTCAATCACAAAATTGCTCCGTTAAATGCCAAGTTAAAAAATGGTGATCAAGTAGAAATAATTACCAAGCAATCCGCCAAGCCAAACAGAAAATGGCTGGATTATGCTAAAACCAGCATGGCAAAAAAGTTCATCAAGAGCGCCCTGGAAATAAAAGAATAATTTAGACAGTAAAGTTATCGACAGAATATAAATCCTGTTCATCTTCCACTTTTTCCTCTGTGGAGCGGTCATCTAATAGAGCTGGTTCTGTCTGACCGGCTGTAACGTCAACTGCTGCTAGTTGATTTTCCGTATTTGTCACCTGCCTATTTAATAAAGCATTAGTTCCCAAATCCTGCTTATTATTCACGGCATCTAAAATAGAGCGTAAGTCATCATTAGTAAAAAAATCAATGGTAATTTTCCCACCCTTCACCCCTTTTTCAATATGAACTCGAGCGCCAAAAGTTTGAGCGAGTTTTTCCTCAAGCTCGGTAATCTCTGGATCTGGGATGCGCTCAATTTTCCGGGCACGTTCCACAGCAATTTTCCGGGCATTAAGCTCGGCTTCACGCACAGACATTTTTCTAAACATCATTTCCTTAAACAAAACTTCTTGCTCTTCTTTGCGATCCTCAAGCATCAGTAACGGCCTGGTGTGCCCCTCGGAAATTTTACCCGCTGCCAAAGCCGCCAACATATGTTCCGGCAAAAGTAGAATCCTCAAACTATTAGAAACATATTCTCGGCTCTTACCAACCTTTTTAGCGACATCAGAATGTTTGAAATGAAAATCCGTCACTAATTGCTGAAAAGCTTTGGCCCGGTCCACAGCATTCAAATCCTCTCTTTGTAAATTTTCAATAATAGCCAGCTCTAATTTTAGCTGATCACTTTCTTCCTGATCACGAATCAAAACCGGCACCTGTGATAAACCAGCAATTTTTGAGGCCCGCAAACGGCGTTCACCGGAAATAAGCTCATATTCTGTGGTCAAACCACCGTCCTCTTTAGTTGTTTCCTTTCTGGTCACTACCATTGGCTGGAGAATACCGTATTGACGGATAGAATCAGCCAAGTCTCTTAATTTTGCTTCATCGAATTCCTTGCGGGGCTGAAAGGGGTTCGGGTGAACTTTTTCTATCTCTACCCAAAATATGGAATCTGTAAAAAATTGACTCATGTTTCAAATTTAAAATTAAAATATCAAAAATAAAAATTCTTAATGCCAAATCATTGTATCATGATTAGTTGATTTTTACCAAAATTTTAAGTAAGATGTGTGTTCAGCCGGAGTGGCGGAATGGTAGACGCGCACGACTCAAAATCGTGTCTCGTAAGGGGTAAGGGTTCAAGTCCCTTCTCCGGCACAAAATGAAGAAAACCTCACCCCTAACCCCTCTCCTTAGAAAAGTAGAGGGGAACAAGAAAAAGAAAAATAAGCCAAAAATATTGGTAGTGTTGGGGCCAACCTCAACTGGAAAGAGTGATTTAGCGGTTATGCTGGCGCTTAAATATAATGGCGAGGTTATTTCTGCGGACTCCCGGCAAGTTTACAGAGGAATGGATTTAGGCACTGGAAAAATTACCAAGGCTGAGATGAAAGGTGTGCCCCACTACATGTTGGATATTGTCAGTCCAAGGTCTATATATAACGTTTCCAGATACAAGATTCAGACACAGAAAATTATTGCGGATATTTTAAGGCGTGGCAAGTTACCGATTATTTGTGGTGGGACCGGTTTTTATATCGACGCCGTGGTGAATAATATTACTTTGCCGGAAGTATTGCCAGATCAAAAACTAAGAGATAAATTAGAGAAAAAAACTTGCGAACAACTTTTTGTAATGCTTAAAAAACTGGACTCTGCCCGAGCCAAGAATATAGACAGTAAAAATAAAGTTCGGTTGGTACGAGCCATTGAGATAGCCAAAAGCCTTGGGACCGTGCCTAAAATCAAGAATAGTAAAATATACAGCCCTATTTTTATCGGCCTGGATTTGCCTGATTCAAGCCTTCGGGAACGTATTAGTGCCAGGCTTGTAAGGCGTCTGGATCAAGGTATGGTGGCCGAGGTGGCCCGTTTACACAAACAAGGCGTCTCATACCGCCGACTAGAAAAGTTTGGTTTGGAGTATAGAAACTGTGCTCTGCTCTTACAAAAGAAAATTACTAAGGAAGAATTAATTCAAAACCTAGAGCGGGAGATTTGGCAGTTTGCCAAACGCCAACGCACTTGGTTTAGACGGAACAAAGAGATTGTTTGGCTGAACCCTGATACTTATCGTCATAAAGATTTTCAATTTCTCGGGCAGATTTAAAATCTATTTCCGTTACTTTTTGACCGGAATGATAACGCTGGAGCCTAAACTGAATTTTCTTATAGTAAATTAAAATGTCCGGATGGTGGCCCATCTTTTCACAAATAGGTGCGAGCTCATCCACAAACCCTACAGCCTCCATAAAAGTTGGAAATTCAAACATCTTAAAAATTTCATCTTTCTCAAAAGTCCAACCAGGAAAATCCGCCAGGCGGTCATTTATTTCCACCAAGGTTAGTGGCCTCTTATCCCCCTCCCCCTCGCCGTCTTTTCCAAGACTATTTTTAACTTGCCTTATATTCGTATCCATGATTAATAACCTAACATCTCAGGTTAAATTTGAGATTAAAAATTAATATTTAATATTAAAATAATTTAACTTAAGCTGAAGGAATTATCTTTTCCACTTTAACTAAAATAGCACCCTTGGCTGGTAAACCAGCATTGTCAGGTAATCTTTTTATAAAATCTAACCATTTACCTTCTGAGAAATAAACAGCTTGACCAATTATTTTATAACCCTTCATCTCACTATCCCATACAAGCAAACAAACATTTTTATTGGAAATAATATCTTTTGGAGTTTGATTCATATAGTTATCGGTAATTACTATTTCTGAATCAGAAACTACCTTTACACAAGCTACCCCAACAGCATTAGGCCTACCATCTATCATTATACTAGAAAGAGAGACGGGATTATTTTCTATAATATTTTTTATTTCCGCAAGATTCATAAATTTAATTTGCGGGGGATGTAGGAATCGAACCTACACTAAAGCGTTTGGAGTGCCTTGTGATACCATTTCACTAATCCCCCGTCGAAAGAAATATAGCATAAAATAAACCAAATAAAAACCCCTCACGCGAGGGGTTTTTATTTTAAAATTATTTTTTGCTTTCTTTATGAGGCGTATTCTTTTTGCACCATTTGCAAAACTTCTTGAGCTCTATTTTGCGCTCAACTTTCTTCTTGTTTTTCCTGCTGTAATAATTAGTCCTTTTGCAGGTCTTGCAAGCTAATTTGATTAATTGATCTTGTGACATCCCAGTTGTAAAATTTAAAATATTTATAAACTATCTTTCTTACCGCTCTTGTATTTCTATATCTTTTCTTGCTTTTTACTCACTCTCGCTGAATTTACAACGGGACAAGTAGTACAGAGAGTATAATATAAAACTGATTATTTTGCAACCCCGCTTTAAAATATGAAAATTAATTAGCGTAAACGAAAAAGGTCCCGAGCGTGCCAACATGCACACGCTCGAGATCCTTATGATACCTCCTTTTGACACCAACACAATCAAGAAAGAACCGCCTTACTCGCCCTTGCCGCCGCCACCGGAATTCGAGTCATAGTATAAAGTGAAATCCCCTTGCTGTTTGCAAACGCCGTCCAACGGGTCTTCGTAGACAAATCGAACGTACGTCCGATCTGGAATTCCAAACCCGTTTCCACTGTTATCGATAAGCGGGACCATGATCACACCCTCATTGACGTCCATATACCGGCTAAAGTATTGGACGTACTCACCAAGATTTGGATCATAGTTCTGCAACGTCACCATCAACTTGAACGAGCTGCCCTTGTTGAAGGTGTTATCACATACCAAGACTTTCGCGCCGATGGTTTCATCATACTGCACCCGACTCACGAATATCTTCTGTTCATTCGGCCACGACAGATCCCCTAAATAAGAGATCCCGTACGCTTGTGACGGAACAGTAACTGACGGGTCCATATCACCCCCATTGAGAATGATAGGTTTCCCATAATCAAAGGTCGGGTCAGTACTTACAACCCACTGCCCATGACCGGCCCACAAGATATTGAGACTGGTTAGATTCCAAGGCGCAGGAACGTACGCGTTCCAGAATTCACCGTCAAACCACGCTCGGCTTCCGTTCACCCACACTTCACTATCAGTGGGCACACCAGGCAGTGTAAACGTGATATTCCGCCAGTACGAAATGTACATGGGGAAATCCAAATAGTTTACGCCGCTCTCAATCTTCTTTACTGAACCATAGGATGAAAACAAAGCGTATCCGTTTTCATCTTCCCAGTAGGACGCCGCCCGATAAAGGGCTGGCCCCCAAGCCAAGTCAATCGTGACTTGCGCGACACCGTTGACAAACGGTTGTTCAACACCAGCGGACCAATTATGGTCAACGTCACCCATCGTACACCAAAGGGTTGTGACGTCATCAATGGCGGACAAAGAATACTCCAACTTCCGCTCCTGCTCCGTCGAGGCCATAACACCAACCGTACAGACCAACATGACCAACACTGACAGCCAACAGGTAATCTTTTTCATTGCCTTTTCTCCTCTTTGTTTTTTCAGACACGAATCACAACATTTACTGTTTCTGTCTTTCCTCCTCTAATTTTTTCGCTAGCTGATCACGGAACTTATTACGGTCCGCACTCACCACTGCCACAGTCGAACCGGTTTTTACCATGCTCCCTTTAGAAGCCGTTGGTTTTATAACCTCTGCTTTTTTACCAAACACCACTACTGCGGCATTTGTTTTTGCCACAGCATCGACGTTCGTCGACGGCCCTCGAATCAACGCCTCCGTCGCCTCATGCTGCCAACCAGCAGATGGAGACGGTCGCGCAACCACCACTTTTGTCTGTGATGGCTTGTGACTCTTACCGTAGTAATGAGCCACCCCTAGGGCAATAACCGCGAGAAGCAAAAGCCCAATCACGAATATCGCCATAGCATTCCCTAACCCCGAACCTTGATCGTCTCTACTCATCGTCTTACCTCTTCTTTCTTGCTTGAGTTGTCAATTTACCATTAAAAATAAGGGTTTCCCCCTATGTACCTTCCATTAACAAGTATAGCACCTTTCATTATAAAAGTCAATAGCAAAAGAGGTTACGACGCCTCGTAACCTCTTGCTCTCTAATATTTCCTTTTTTGTGCTTTTTTTGAGAATTGTCAGATCAAGGCCTTGCCCATGTACCAATGATACCCCAACGTTCCTCCATCACTCATAATTCCCTCCTTCCCCTGGAAGGAGGCAAAGGAGGATCGCTCCTCCAACGTGTTCTGATAGATGAAATTGGCATCGTCGCCTTCAAAGGTGCTTGGCCCCCGACCACCACTGAAGACGCCTAAGCGATAGTTGTGGGTTAGCACTTGATCCAAAAACGGAACCGCTTCCTCAGCATAAGAACCGACGCCGGACATCATCCATATCGGTATTTTATCCTGTAAGAAAATCAGCGTATCCACACAGATGCAATCTGTGTACGGATTCGCAATGAACCGAGTAACGACCTTGAATTCGCCAACAATAGCGATGGCCTGCTTTATCCAGTCCACTCTGGATTCTTCAAAGAAGTCGACTTGGCCTGCCTCGATTACGCCTAACCCATGGAGTCTCGCCTTAAAAAAGGCGGACAACGCACCATCCAAAAGACTGACCCGAGCGAACGGAAGTGGCTGTTTATTCATGTGACCTGGCTCCTTATTATGTTGTTGTTTGACACTCTTTATCCGATAGAAAGAGTACACCCATTTACCTTGTCTGTCAAGTTATGTTTTGTGGCTAGCCTTTTCTAATGGCCATGACTTTCCTTACTACTTGAATAATAATCCACATGCTGGCTGCGGCCAGTAAGAGTAATTCTGTCGTTTGTAGGACGGTCAATCCTTGGGAACCAAGAAAAAAGCCAGCCAAGGCAAAGACCAAAACATCAAGCACCTCCCCTATCAATTCAAATTTTAAATACTGGAAAAATGGAACAGGTACTATTCCGCAAATAATATTTACTATCGGATTGGCCTCCGTTACAAATCTAGAAATAATAATTGTTATGGGAGCATATCTGTTTACCTTATCCGTATAATAATCATATTTGGGTGAATTAAAAAATCTCTTAAATATAGATATCTTTTCCAAGGTCCGCTTACCGTATCGATACGCCAAACCATACATTAATAAATCACCGGCAATATTTCCCAGTAAGGCAATCCCAATGACAAAGTAAATATTAAAAACGCCTTGGTTGGTAAAAGAGGCCGCGGTCAGCACGCTCAGGTTTGACGGTAACGGAAAAATAAAAGCAGCAAAAAAAGTAATGACAAAAAGAGAAAAATACCGATAGGCCAAGAGGAATGATAAAACTGAGGTAATAATAAAAGTCATAATAAAAATTAATTTACATTATGTTACTTGATTCCGCAGATATTTTTCAGGGCGGTCAAATCATCCGCCGTTAGTTTTTCATTCAAGCCTTCATTCAAATAATACATGATCGCCTTTGGATTATCCAAATGCTCCAAACCCAAGGCGTGACCCAGCTCATGAGCCAAAACCCTGGTTAGCTGGCTGGAATTACTGAATTGGAAAATACTGATTGTCGCGCCGGCAGAATCATTAACATACTCCCCTTCGTTGAAAGTCTGCCCAACTGAGGCACCGGTAGTATTGTATTTATCCACCTGTAAGTTGAGCTCTACTATTAGCTTATTAAGAACAATCCGGACGGAATTAATTAAATCAACTTCCTGATTCAGAGAATCCCCTTTCTCATTTATAACAGAAATCTGCCGGTTAAGATCCAGCCTTTTTTGTTCCAGACTATTAAATTCTGTCTTTGGCGCCCCGCCTTTTTTGTTCCAATAATTCACCTCATTCTCATAAGCAAGTTTTGCCTTACTATAACTGGCGGTAAGTACATTCAGCCTAGCCTTATCCGTATTATATTGAGCATTTAATAAATTATACTTGGCTTTTAATATTTCATAAGTTGATCTGTCATCATTAATAGTTATACCAATCTTGTTCAAAGCCACTGTTGCCTCCTGACGATAATCATAAATGAAGTTAATGACCAGGCTTCCGTTTGGTGAATATTCAAATAATTGTCTATTTATTGGTGTCTCCCATATTTTTTCCGCGGTATTAATATCCCTTATTAGTTCATCTTTTGTTAAGCCAAACCGCGGATCAATATTGCCAATAGAATAAAGAATTGGTTTTTGACAGGGCTGTAATTTATTTTGAAAGGTTAAATAAGCATTTGTTATTTCCGCCCGGTAATAATAACCGCCGCCAATAAGCGCCAGTAAGATAACGAGATTAATAAAATATTTTACCCGGTTATATTCCACAATTCAATTGTAGCATATTGGGGTAAAAGAAGAATCATATTCCAGAAAACTTTTCCTTTATTTCTATAATTTAATTAATACTAAATAATAATATGATTGATATTACCCAAGGCATTAATATGTTATCCGGAGCATTTATACTATCAATAATAATAACCGCCAGTGATATTATAGCTATAGGGATAATATCCAATTTAACTCCAAGAGCCTGACTTATAATAGTCAGACTGATAAGGACTCCAAGAACGTTTCCAATTGCCCCTAAAATGGTTTTATCCTTATTCCAGAATAATTTCCCTTTGTGGATTAATACACCTAAAATATGTCCGCAATTATCTGCCAATATATATATGATAATAGAAATTAGAAATATTGTTTTAGGAAAAACAAAAAAAAGTATTGTCGTGGAAAATAAGAAAACCGTAATGTCAGATAAAAACTTATCATTCTCATAAGTTTCCGAGGGATACATATTTATAACTCTTTTAAGGAAAGCACCGCCATTTTTCCTTCTGATCAAATCAAATATCAAGGCTAGTAAGGCCAGACCAATAATAAAATAGGCAAATACCTTTGCCGGTAAGTGCAAATCAAGATAGAAAATTATTAATACAAGTAGTATACTTAGTAATCGTCGTTTAAAATTTATTTTATTAAGTCCAGTCAATAAATGATCAAATACCATATGAAAAATTATATCATCACTCCCCTAAAAAATATAGTGCTTCATTCCAGACTGATAGTAGAGCTTTATGTCTTAATGGCTTTTTTCCTGGCCTTGCTGCTATCAAACTCAAAAATTGATTTAACTGTTTTTATTTCCATGTGCTCATGGTTTCTCCTGTCCACCGGCTCAACCTTGTTTAATGACTATTATGACAGGGATAAAGGCGTATTATTAGGCCTGGATCATCCGCCAAAAATTAAAAAGTATATATTATCAGCCTCGATAATTGCAAAAGCTGTTGGTTTTATCTTATCTATTTTATACCTTCCAATAGTCTTTTCTGCTATATATATTTTTGGAATACTGGCCTCCATTGCCTATTCTCATAAAGAAATCCGAGTAAAGGCCATGGCTAGGACATCAGTTTTATTTAGTTTTTTAAGCGGAGCAGCCACTTACTTTGTGGCCATAATTATTATTTTTAGAGAAAACTACTTTGCCATCCTAAATAACTTTTATATTCACCTGGGCGGATTACTAGCTTCCGCTTTTTTTCTTTCCTCCTTTCATATCATGACCCAAATCCACCAAAAGAAAGAGGATGCTGACCGAGGAGATAAAACCCTGACCGTTATTTACGGCCGGGAAAAAGCTCTCTTAGTTGGCTTAATTTTCTATACAATATCTACCATAATAATAGCAATCATTTTCCTAGCCTCCCTATCAAAAATAATTGGGATAATATTTATAATTTATTCCATAATTACTATTCTATTTATAATAAAATGGATGAAATATTTTTCCGCCAGAGAAGATAAAAAGAACATGCAAATAATTACCAGATTCTCCTTAAATGTGGTCTTCATCTTTTTGATCATCATTTACTTTTATTTGGTCTATTTCAATAGAAATTAGCTTTAACTTTTACTTTACTGATTGTAGCCAACTAACGGTTTACCATCGATTATTTGAGCTACTTCTTCAAAGCCGGTTAAAAAAGCAAAGTTATAACGAGCTGGCAAGGCAAATACATAGGTAGAATTACGCCCTAATTCACTGGGTGGTATGGGGGCAGCGCCTAGAGATAATTTTTCTTGTTGAACCAGACTCCACTGATCAAGAGTGAAAATCATGATTGGAATATCCTGCCTAGGTTTATCTGCTGTCCATGATGGGTGTCTGATAGAAATTTCCGGACCGGTCATTTTAGCAGCACTGGGAGCGTCAATCAAATTCCCTTCCCAATTGCTTTTTATGACAGAGTACCCCTTCCAGCTCAGTGGAAGTGAAAAAGTAAAGCTGTAATCAGTGTTTTTGTATTCTATCTGAGTCTTGTTGGAATTAATAAACCAATATGCGCCAAGAATAACAATCAACACAAAAACAACGCATCCAATAATGATTTTTATCTTCATAACATTATTATAGCATATTCACCTAAATTAAGTATTAATTTAGGCTTTTATTTCTGGTTTTGTACCAACCAATAATTATTGGTATAACAAGAGTTAGTAAATAATATATATAGACATCCAGTTTGTAATAGTTAACAGCATTTAATAATTTCACCAGAAAAACATAGTCTAGTAGCACTGCCATAATTGTCCAAACAACACCAAGCCCCACATAGCACCTAAACTGTTCCCTCTTAATTTTCTTAAATAAAACCCAAAGGGTAAAAACCACTCCAAAAGGCATAATATACCAACCCAAGGCATCTTTTGGCACAAAAACAAAAAAGATAAAACCTAAAATATAACCAAAAAGCCAAACCATAAATCCCCACAGCACCGTGTTCAAAAAAATCTTTCCTTTATTTGTTTCCATAATTTTTAATTAAAACGAATAATTGTAATTATAACATATTCCTCATTTTTTATTTTAATATAAAAGATAACGCCCTGCTGTTAACAGGGCGTCTTATTATCCAAAATACCAGTTAGCCGGAGCTAAGCTGTTGTCTTTTCCGTCTCAGCCAACAGTCCTTTGATAATCTTATCAATTGTTCCCTGTATATCACTTCTGATAACAGGCCTCCCTGTCCTGACCACTTTTGCCATATCGTGATCACCAATTATTTCGGACAGATAAATCCGCACCCCCTCTGTATTAGCCTTGGCCTCAGTTATTAATTTTTTTAGTGATTCCTTATCCCTATTCCCAATAAGAATCGCCTCAACAAAAAGACCAATCTCTAACTCACTCATTTTTTCTCCTTATGCATTAGACCTGTTCTAACTATTAAATTACTCTTTTTTATAGGAAATGCAATACTACAAAAAACCTGTTTTATCAGGTTTTTTGTTTAGATAATTACTCAGCTCCGTGGGTAGGGATCGAACCTACGACCAATCGCTTACACTTAATTCACTATTACTAGTGGCGTGGACTATATCATATCCTTTCTTTTTCAAGATTAAGGATCGAGGGGCTTCGTGTCCCGATGTTCATCGGGAAACTACTCCATAAAGGATAGTCTCTACACCTTTCTGTTAAAAACAGATTTGGCTCGGGATTGTCCGCATTGGGATTTCCCCGAATTCACCTCGTTATTCGATCATAATTTCTTATGAAAGCTGCAAGAACCTTACAGGCGATCGCTCTACCGCTGAGCTACCACGGAATATTATTCTTCTGTTAAAAGAACTTCGGATATAGTAGCAGAGATTTTAAAATAAATAAAGGGTAGTATCTAATTTTGCACGTATAGCTTAAGTGTTGATATTAAATAATTTCTCGCTGATATTGTGGTATACTCTATATATGTATACCAAGGTTGAAAAGAGAACTTATGCCGACCGTGCTGTTTATATGCGGGCCGCCGTCAAACGCAGAAGAAAGAAACTTCGTGAAATGGCTAGAGCCTCTAAAGGCAATAGGTGTATGTTATGTGGTTATGATAAATGCCAAAGAGCACTTAGTTTCCACCATATCAATCCCAGTAAGAAAAATTTTGATCTCTCCTCCAGGGGCTTAACTCGTTCTTGGGAAAAAATAGAAAAAGAAATTAAAAAGTGCGTTCTAATTTGTGCAAATTGCCACATGGAAGTACATGATGGCAGCACACGGCTTCCTAAAATAATTAGACCAAAAACTTAGGGCTAGTTCGATCCCTACCCACGGAGCTCTATAATTATCTAAGTAAAGAAACCTTGGCACCGCGAGGTTTCTTTACTATATTGCTTTTTTATATCAAAAGAGTAGTCTTAATACTGGAGAGTAAATATAATAGTGTTTTTTCAAAAACATTTCTATTGAAAGGAATATGATATGAGCGTTGAACTAAATGAGAAGGAACGTGTTTGTCATGAAGTGCACCGCCTCTCTATTGAAGCGCTTCTCTCTCGTCGAAAGGAGCCTTACACAATATTGATTCGGGAATCTGGGTGGCTTGCACCTCCAGTCCGAGCCTTCTGGTGGGGACCTCTACGTCTAGAGAATGATGAAACTCCTTTAGCCTTATGGCAAAAACTATGCCCAAAATTACATTGTACTATAAATTTTGGCGGTGAGGACCAGCCGAAATTCGTCGTTTTATTTGGTCACCATAGTTATCAGGAGGTTAGTGAGATCCTCGGTTTTGCAGATTTCACTCTGAAGCAAGTGCTTGGCCGGCACCATATGGACCTGCCGTTCCTTCCGTGTAACATGTAATATCGCAACCCGCCCGAACAAGGAGTTACCTTCCAGTTCGCTGGCGGGTTTCTTCTTTTATATAAAAATTTCTAACCTTCTATCACCAACAGTATTTATCTCCTAATTGGCAGACGAATATAAAAAGAGGAGCCTTTGTTTATACCAGCAGATTCTGCCCAGAGCTTGCCTTTATTATGAGCAACTATTTTTTTAGACGTATACAAACCAAGACCTAATCCCCCAGCATCAACCGCACGGGCGTTATTAGCTCGGAAGAAATGACTGAAAAGCCTTTGGCGATCAAAGTAGCTCATCCCAATACCATTATCCGCAATCTTCACTGTCACATATTTATTATTTGTCTCAAAGGAAACGTGGATAGCTCCATCTTTGGGTGTATATTTCAAAGCATTATCAACTATCATATCAACGGCAAATTGGATCTTTTGCTTATCCACAATCACCGGGAAAGCATCCCCGTCCAGACCAACAGTAAATTGAATATTCTTACTTTTCACCATCACCATGTTTTTATTCAAAGAATTATTTACTATTTCCCGCAAGGAGACAGATTCAAAAACGTAATCCACCCTCTTATCAAACCTGGCAAAACCAACCAGTAAATCCACAATCTCCATCAAGCGCTCATTAGCCTTTTGCATTTCTACCAGCAAGTCTTTTTTCTCTAGCAAAGTCAGATCTTTTTGGAGCATGTCTATAGTCCACCTGATACCCGTTAATGGTGTCTTTATCTTATGAGTGACAATGGTAATGAATTGACTAATTATCTTATTATTTTCAATCTCCCGGTAAATAAAAAGAAGTATAATAAAAGCAATAAGAATGACTGAGATGGCCAGAACGGCCTGCTCCCCAAGAATAACCAGGTAAATAGAATAGCGAAGAAAATTTATACCCACTAGAAAAACTAGGGCTAAGAATAAAAAGGAAATAAAAAGAAAAGTACCTCTATTTTTCATACTCAGATAATTATAATATAAATACCCTTTTTATGCTATACTATACCTATTATTAAATTAATCTAAAAAAAATATATGGGACTATTTGATATATTATTTGGGGGCTCATCAAAACCTAGGGTAACGGACAAGGAATTTAAAAAGGTTCGTGGAGACATGCTGAACCAAGGTTTTAATAAAATCCAAAGAGACAGGGTTGAGGCTATTTTTAAACCAGATTTGTATGAAACGCCAACCACTACCCATAAGAGAGGTCTGGAGGAAAGTGAAATAGACGCTAGAATAAGATGGATGCGTGAGAATAAAGGCAAACACAATTTTAATGATCATCAGATAGACGAGATGGAGGCTGATCTCAAAAAAAGATTATAAAATTTAGGCCTTTAAGGTATTTATAGTATCCCTGGCAATCTGACCCATCTCATCAGTTTTTCTGACCAATATTTTTACCCTGCTATCACCGTCAGAAATATCAACGTCTACCCCTTCGCTTCTATTATTAATTTCCTGATTAATCTTAATACCCAGAACCCCTAGATCATTGCAAATTCTTTCCCGCATAATAAAGGAGCGTTCCCCCACTGTGGCGGTAAAGATAATAGTATCTAGTCCACCAAGAATGACAAAATAGGAACCGATGCATTTTTGGATTTTATAGGCGTACATATCCAGGGCGAGCTTGGCCTGAGCGTCACCCTCTTTTTCTAGTTTTATCAAATCCCGCACGTCCGAGCTTTTACCGGAAACACCCAAAAGTCCGCACTTTTTATTTAAATATTCCTTTAACTTTCCTGTTTTATTAAACCAACCTAGAGTATCAGAAATAACTGCCACTGTACCAGGGTCAATATCTCCACCCCTCGTTGCCATCATTACTCCCTCAAGCGGAGTATAACCCATACTGTTTTCAATACTCTTGCCATTTTTAACGGCGGTAATAGATACACCGCTACCAATGTGACAAATAATCAATCTCTCTGGAAGTGAACCTTCAGTTTTTAACTTATTTAATATAGATTCCACAGAAATACCGTGATAGCCATATCTCTCAATCTGATGTTTTTGCGTGTCAGCCCAAGGCAAGCCATAATACCTGGCTTTTTCCGGTATGGTGTCATGAAAATCACTATCAGAAATACCTACAATTGGAATATTCTTAAAAGTTTTCTGTAAAAGTTTGATCATCTCATAAGTGGGCTTGAGGTGAAGCGGAGCGTCATGAATCACTTTTTTAATTTCCGTCTCATAAACAGCATCAATTATTTTATCATCCTGAAAATGTTTGCCGGGGGCTACAATCCGGATGCCAATCCCCACAATTTCTTTCTTGGCTTCCTTCACATTCTTCCCAATAATTATTTGCTTATCAAGAAAAGTTTTCAAAGCATAATCCAGAGAATTATTAAACTCCTTTTTTGTCACACAGGAAGAAAATTCCGAAATTTCCTCGGAGCGATTAGGTACTCCGTTAAGCGGAGAGGATTTTTCGGAATTTTCTGACGATTTAGTAATAAATAAAGTGCTGACATAATCACATTTGTCATTTTCTGCTTTTTCAATATGTAAAAAAGCCAAACATTTCTCTTCTGTATATACGGCATATTTCTCCGACGCGCTTCCCCTGTTCACAATTAAATATTTCATATTATTTTTATTTATTTTCCTTGCCACTTCCAATTCAATATATCCTCCGGATCATCCCCTACTCGCATAATGTAATCCTTGTGATCCCGAATTTTATCCTGATAAGTAAGGACGAGACGGTTGGCTTTCTCCTGTTCCACCACTCCACTCTTAGCCATCTTCTCTATAGCCTCAATAAATAAATTATAACGATCAGTTTTATTTCTGATATGAATATCTAACGGCGTGGTGGTAGAACCGCTTTCCATATAGCCATGAACTTTGAGACGCTCTAAACTATTCTGATAATAGAATAATATTTGTTCCAAAGTCTCCGGATAACCATGGAAGTTAAAAATCGCCGGTTTATCCTTAGTAAAATATCTTTCAAACTCCTCTTCAGAAAGCTTGTTGTAATGACTGACGGTATTTGGTGAAAGCTCTAAAATATTCAGGAACCTTATTTTCACCTCCGGTGCTTCTTGTCTCAAAATATCAATGGCGGCCAAAGCTTCCTTCACTAAATATTGTCCGGAAGCGGCAAAAACCACGTCGGGATTTTCATCACTGACAAAATCCCAAATAGACACACCACCCTCAAGCTCCTTCTTAGCCTGAGCGGGATTCAACCAGACTGGTTCAATGGTTTTCTCCACCACAATCACATTTATTTCATTCTTGGAAAGTAAACATTTCTCCGCTACCAAAACCGCTTCATTGGCATCCGCCGGGAAATAAACATTAATAAAATCATGTTTCTTTAATAATATATCCGCGATAAAACCCGGGTTCTGATGAGAAAAACCATTATGCTCCTGGCGCCAACCGGTAGAAGTCAAAATATAATTGAAGGAAGGAACATCACCACGCCACTCTGTTTTCCGCGCAATCTTTAGAAACTTACTATATTGATCCGCCATACTGGAAACGATAGGGATGAAAGCTTCATAGGAGGTAAAGAAAGAAAAACGGCCAGTCAAAGCATAGCCCTGGGCTAAACCTTGGAGAGATTGCTCAGAAAGCATTTCAATAATTCTGCCATCACGGGACATATCAGCATCCCAATCTTTTATTTCACCGACAAAAGACCGCGTGGTTTCCTTAAACATATCTTGCAGGCGGTTAGAATAAGTTTCATCTGGTGAGAATAAACGGAAATTTCTTTTTTCTTGATTAAGTTTTACCACCTCAGTCAAATACTCACCAATCTTTTTCATCGCTCCCACGCACACGGTCCCAGCATTATCAGATTTAGTTTGGAAATTCTCAATATTTGGCAAATTTAAATCCCGGCTGGTATCGCCTTTTTTAATTCCAAAAGCAGTCTGATTATCACCCATACGCAAGCCATCTTTTGGCACATTGTCCATAATATCTTTTGCAAAACCAGATTGTGAATTAAATAATTCCTCAAATTTATAGGACTTCAACCACTTTTCCACCATCTTGAGCTGACCTTTATCTGTCTTGGTTTCCTTACCCACCACTTGATGAGACAAAGCATTCCCCTCAATCTTGTCCCCGTTCCCTTCTATTTTTGGACCCGGTAAATATTTAGGGCCGGTCCAACCTTTTGGTGTCTTCATTACAATCATCGGGAATCTAATATAATCATCCAGCTTCCGGTTAGGATTTTCCCGAGCTTCTTTTTGGATTTTTCTTATTTTGGCATAAGCTTCATCTAAAGCCTTGACCATTTTTTCATAAACCTTATCATTATGACCCTCCACAATTATCGGATCATAACCGTAACCTTTAAATAAAGATTTAAGATCCGCATTCTTCATCCGACCAAAAATAGTGGGGCCGGAAATCTTATAACCATTCAAATGTAAGATAGGTAATACGGCGCCATTTTTAACTGGATCAATAAATTTATATAAATGCCAAGAAGTGGCCAAGGCTCCAGTTTCTGCTTCACCATCACCCACTAAACAGGTAACGATCAGATCCGGATTATCCAAAACCGCACCATATGAAGTTGATAAAGAATAACCAAGTTCCCCACCTTCTAAGATCACGCCTGGGGTCATAGGGCTACTATGGCTAGGAAAACCATAAGGCCAACTGAAATTCTTAGTAATGTAGGAGATTCCCTCTTCGCTTAATTTGGCCTCTTTATAATATTTACCGAGTGTTCCTTCTAGAAAAACGTTTGATTGAATGGCGGGAAAACCGTGGCCAGGACCAAGGACGAACATCATCTTGGCATCCGTCTTAATTATCAAATTATTCAAACAAGCATAGACAAAGTTAATGCCCGGACAGGTGCCCCAGTGACCAAGCAAACGGGACTTGATATGATCAAAAGTCAGCTTATCTTTTAATAAAAAATTATCTTGTAAATAGATTTGCCCAACGGATAAATAATTTGCGGCGCGTACAAATTTCTTTATCCTTTCAATTTCATTATTCATGAAAGAATTATAACACAACCACCTCGACTCACAAAGCTTCGCCACTCCTCCTTGACTAAGGAGGAGAAAGCGGAGTTATCTTCTTTAGTTCATATAGAAATTTAAATTAAGTTATAAAAAGTAAATTAAAAGTCCCCTTTCCCCGCCTTGGTTAAGGCGGGGTGGACATTCTGATGGACGGGGCGGTTGTGTTTTGTTATAATTATCTAATGCTAAAAGAAACCACTCCAACTGTTCAAATTAATACCCAAAATGTAACAGGTCTTCATCCAGAAGTTTTTGGGGACTTTGTGAATCTTCGCGGGGATGTCTCTAAAATAAAAGGCAATGTCAGTATTCATAAAATTATTGGTGATACTTCAAGGATTTCCGGTGATATTCATGGCTTATCCGGTGATGTGAGTAATATAAGTGGTGACATTACAGATATAATTGGTGACACTTCAAATTTACGCGGTCTTATTTCCCCTATTGCCGGGGACATCAGTGGAATAATCGGCAACGTTTCCAATATCTCCGGGGATGTCACTAAAATTCGTGGTAATGTCAGTAAAATTTCCGGTGACACTTCAAATATAATTGGTAATGTCAGTGATATCTCCGGTGATGTCACAGGTTTGAAAGGAAACATTACAGATCTAAAAGGTTATGTCAGTAACATTTCCGGTTTTGTTACAAATATAAAAGGCGACGTAACTAATATTTACGGTGATGTGACTGGCCTCGAAGGTGACGCCACCGGCCTGGTTGGTGACGTGCGGGAGCTGTTGGGGAAGAAGTAAACAACTGCCCCTAACCCCTCCTTAACTAAGGAGGGGGAGAGAGTTATTATTTAGTAGACTGTGGTTTATCCAGTTCTTCTTTTACCTTCCCTCCTCAGATGAGGAGGGATTGAGGGCAGTTGAATCTAGTTCCTGTTTTATTTTTATTAATACGCCATCAAGATTTTGATTAACTTCATTATTCCAAAATCTTATCACCTTAATCCCTAATGATGCAAAATACCAGGTCCGTTCTTGATCATACTCTTTATTATCTAAATGTTGGCTACCATCAAGCTCAATTATTAGTTTTTTCCTAGGACAATAAAAATCAGCGATAAAATTTCCAATACTGTGCTGGCTTTTAAATACATAGCCAAGATTTTTTCCCCTCAATTTACTCCAAAGAATTTTTTCCTGTGATGTTGAGGTGTTTCTTAATTCTTTTCTGGCTTGTCGTAAAAATTTTAAATTATGAACATGATCAGTCATTAGCAAATAATAACACAACTTCCCTCAGTCCCCTCTTAACTAAGATGGGAAGGTGAAAGAAAAATAAACTTAAACGAAGCAAATCTCCTCCCCTCCTTAGATAAGGAGGGGCTGGGGGCAGTTGAAAATATACAAAATTTTAGCCCCGCGCCCACCAATGTGGAACGCGAGGCTTTCTGGGTTTTACGGCAGCCGACCACTGGTAATTAAATTACCCACAAATCCGGCCGTTGCCATAATTCCAACACCGACAAACGCAGTATTCTGATGACCTGTACGCAGGCCGACAATGAGAACGATCAATCCCACGATATAAGCAATTAGTCCTATCATCTGACACCTCCAGTTCGAATTTTCCACTCCGTTAGCATTACACTAACCTTACCCACAAGTATACACCTAAACACAATATTTGTCAAATAGCTTCCTTTTTAATTAAAAGTATGCTTTAATAGAAACTCACTTATGCGCTTCGGCGCTTTTTGATTACAAACAATATGGAAATACGAAACATTGCAATTATCGCTCACGTGGACCACGGCAAGACAACCTTGACGGATGCCATTATGAAGCAAACGGGTGCCTGTGAAGAAGGTGTCTCCATGGACTCAAACAAACTTGAGCTTGAGCGTGGTATTACTATATATTCTAAAAATACTTCTATCTATTATCCCCCCGTGGAATCCGGCAAGCCAGTAACGAAAATAAATATTGTGGACACTCCTGGTCACGCGGATTTTGGCTCGGAAGTGGAGCGCGTGTTACGTTCTATTGATACTGTTCTATTAGTGGTGGATGCGCAGGAAGGCCCCATGCCCCAAACTCGTTTTGTGTTGAAGAAATCCTTGGAGCTTGGTTTAAAACCAATTGTGGTTATAAATAAAATTGATAAAAACGCTGCTAAACCAGAGTGGGCCCATGAGCAAGTCTTGGAACTTTTTATGGAACTTGGTGCTAATAATGAACAGCTAGACTTCCCCACTATTTACGCTGTCGGTAGAAAAGGTGTGGCGATGAAAAACCCAACGGATGAACAAAAAGATTTGACGCCCTTATTAGATTTAATTTTAGAAAAAGTTCCACCCGCTTCAAAAGCTGGAGATGAAAAACTTCCCTTGACCGCGCAGATCTTTAACCTGGCTTATGATAACTTTATGGGCCGGCTAGCTATTTGTAGAATTTATAAAGGTACCTTAAAAAAAGGTGAACGGATTTTTGCCAAAACCCATGAGGGCGCCTCCCGATCATTTAAAATCACTAAACTCTTTACTTTTGAAGGCTTAAAAAGAAAAGAAGTGGATGAAGCCACCGCTGGTGATATTGTGCTTTTTGCCGGACTGGATGATGCCTATATTGGCGAGACCGTTTGTGAAGATGAAAAACAAGAAACCCTTCCTTCTATTAATATTGATGAGCCTACTATTTCCCTAAACTTTTTGGTAAATGATTCTCCTTTTGCCGGCCGTGAAGGAAAGTTTGTGACCGGACGCCAGATTCGTGAACGTTTGGAAAAAGAGCTAGAAATAAACGTTGGTCTTAAAATTGAATTCACTCAAGATACTATGAAAGTGTACGGCCGAGGCGAGCTCCATGTGGCAATATTGATTGAAAATATGCGCCGAGAAGGTTATGAATTACAAGTGTCCCAACCTCAGGCCATTATAAAAGATATTGATGGAGTAAAAAGCGAGCCTTATGAAGAAGTGACTATCGATGTGCCAGAAGATGCTTCCGGTATCGTAATTGAAAAACTGGGTAAGCGCCGAGGCATTATGCAAGATATGAAAACCAAGGACAGCCAAGTCCGCATGATATTTGAAGTGCCGACTCGCGGACTACTTGGTTTCAAAGGACAATTTATTGTGGACACACGCGGTAACGGAATTCTCTGTAGCCGTTTTGTAGGCTTTAAACCTTTTGCTGGTGACATTCAAAAACAAGATTACGGCGCCATGGTTTCCATGATGGGCGGAAAGGCTTCCGCTTTTGCTTTGTGGAATTTGCAAGAAAGAGGCGTGCTTTATATTGAGCCTGGAACCGAGGTTTATGAAGGAATGATTATTGGAAATGTCACCAAAGGTGAAGATATGGATGTGAATCCAATCAAAGGAAAAAATTTGACCAACGTTCGTAAAACATCTTCTGATGAAGCTATTTATTTGACTCCCGCCATGCCAATTGATATTGAAAAAGGTTTGGAAATTATGGGTGACGAAGATTATTTGGAGGTCACCCCGGAGAATACCCGTTTACGAAAAAAATATTTAACTAAAATCGATCGCGCTCGCGCCGTGAGATAAAATATTTAAAAAGTTTAATTAAAAAAATAATTTAAAAATGCGCACGGTCCAAAGAACCATGCGCAATTTTATTTTGAGCGGCTGCACTATGGTAGCCCTACTCTGACTCAAAATTTTGCTGATACCCCTTAGTATCGAGCAAGGAACAGTCGTTGTTAAGCCGCCAAACCCTTGTGCACGCACGCCAGCGCCATCGTATTCGGCATCATGTTTCTCGGGTTGAACACTCGAGGCACGATGTGGTGGTTAAAAGTACCACCATCAGCACGAGAGACTATCCGTGTTATGATAACTCCGTCTACTTCCCCATCAGGAAAGGCGATAGCTAAACTGTCGCTCATCACCACCGACTTCCTGGCCGCAGCCGCGATATACATCGCCCGAAACATCTCATGAAAGCGGTCAACACTATGGTGACTAATGATCAATTCACCATGGTTAGCCTGAGCTAACGCAAAACCAAGAGATGAACTGAGTTCAATCGCCTGCCCAAGGGTAAGATCTCGCCGGGGGTAGAGTAAGTCCAACGACAAGTTCCCGCGGTACGAACTTACCCGCACAAAATGTTTAATGCACTCTCCAACTTTTTCAACTGACATATACCAGTCTCCTACAAACTTAACCAACGATTAACTAAACATTGTGAGACACAACAACTTTTGTTCTATATTTACCTCCTTTGTAAAGACCAGACGTTATAAAAACCAGACTTTAGCCTACCATAACAATACAAAAAAGCAAGCCTTGCGACTTGCTTTAATGTTTTTTGAATTTAGCCCTTCTGTTTAAGAAAACATCAGGATTAGATTACTAATATCTTGAACCACCAGATCGGTTGTTGTCAAAATTTCTTCTTGGAGGCCTCTCGGAAAGAGGTTTTGCCTCGTTTACGGTAAGCTTTCGTCCTTCCAAATCAGCTCCGTTCATTTTCTCTATAGCTGCATCTGCTTCTGCATCATTGACCATAGATACAAATCCGAAACCTCTGGAACGGCCGGTCATCTTGTCTGAAATAACACTAGCTGACTCTACCTCGCCCATTGCTGAGAAAGCATCTTTTAGAGAAGCGTCAGTGGTATTGTAAGAAAGATTTCCAACGTATAATTTCTTTGCCATTGTACTTTTTTATTAAACTTATCGATAGAGCGACCACCTACACTGGCTAAGAAAATTACTTGCTTAAACCCGCGAGAACATCTACGACGCTAACAGCATATCATAGTTCTTTTTATTTTCAAAGCCAGCGTCGGGAAGCCAATTTCTGCCCCTATGGCCTGCGCTAAAGAACGCATATAGGTGCCGCTGGTACAACTTACCTTGATGGTGAGAGTGGGCAGGGTAATATCCTCAAATTTCTCCAAAGTTTGCTCCCATTTTAGCCAGCACATATCCTGTCTAAAATTCCCCTTCACACTAAAAATACTTTCCAGAATAAAATCATGTAAATATTTTTTGGATACCAAACCAAATGATTGGAAATCTATCTTTTTTATTTTTACTTCTTTTTCCGGAATATCATCATCACAAATCCCCTCTTCTTTGCTTATTTGAAACAAAGGCCTTCCCCCAACCGTCTTGGAAGAAAATCTGGGGTATTTTTGTTTGAAAGTTTTTTCAAACTTTTTTAATAAATTTTCAAAATCCGCCTTTTTATAATTCCCTAAGGCATTCACTGCCCCCACTTTTTGCTCTTCAACCAAACCCAGCACATCCTGAGTATCCGTACTAAACCCAAATAAAATCGTGAGCTCATATTCTTTATCCAAACCCAAATATTTTTCCTTTTTCTTACATTCCTCCCCCACCAAAATCAAAAGCACACCGGAAGCGAGTGGATCCAGACGGCCTGCATAAGCCATCTTCTCCCCCTCATACTCCGGATTCTCCCCCTTAAACCTATTCATACACTCCAAAGGTGTTTCCCCCGGTTTTTTATCTAGTTTTAAAACACTCTTCAATTTTGACATGAAGGAGTTATAACATAAAAATAGGGTAAATAAAATTACGCGGCGTCACGGACAAGGCGAACAAAGCCACTCGGATTCTCTTTGGGGTTGTAATACGCATTGCCATTTTCCATATCAACGTGACCAGCGCCGATAGAAACAAATGGATGTGTAGTGCCAGACCAATAGTAATATCTTCGAAAACCAGATGGAGTTGAGTTTGTCTTTTTGAATTCAGCTTGCAATTCCTCTATAGCAGGTAATCTCCAAGGTTTTTCCCCTTCAGCTAATTCTGAATTTAGTTCTTCAATTTTTGCCTGTGCTTCATCCCAAGACCCAAGACCAAGTTCTGGTCCCCATTCCAATTTCTGTCCTTCAGCTTTTGTTTCAGCGACAGGCTTATCTTTTTTATCATCCTGTGGTGCCTGTGGAATCTGTAATCCTCCTTCTTTTGACATATTTTTAAAATTAAATTATTAAACTTTTTCCCGACTTAATACCTATTTTACCCCCACCTAGGAAAATTGCAAGTCCAAAACAACCGCCCCTACATACACCATGGTGTATCTATAACTTGTAGAATTACTAATAATTGTTAGTAAATTAAGATTATCTTCCCTTCTCAGTATAGGGCTCGGCTAGTTTAAAAGTTTTAAACTGTTTTAATAAGCCAATAGATCTAACATAATCAAGAAAATCTTTAGGTAATGGTGAGGGTCCAAGCCAGACACTTTTTTGAACCATAATATAACCAAACTTTTGTAAATGACGCCGAAACCAATCTCTTTCCTTTCTTTTATCATAAGGTATATCATAAACCACAATCATATCTCTTGGTGAATTTAAGGTAAAATTAAAATCAAAACATCTGTGAAAAGAATATACCCGTTTTGGCACAGATGATATTTTCTCTTTTTTATCAGAACTGAATACCGGTATACCAAGGGCATTAACCGTAACTCCTTTATATTTAAAAAGTCTTCCCATCTCTTTATTATATCACCAATCCATAGATACACCATGGTGTATCTATCAATCAATTACAAAAAATAGCCACCCTGATGACCGTTGATAGTCACTAGTAAAGTGTGAGTGATGGATTTCAAAATTTTTCTAATTAATGCTACAATACTCAAATGGAGAAAAAAACAATTAAATTAGGCACGGAGGCCTATAAAGGCGTGAGGGATTTTTATCCGGAAGATATGTTTATCCAAAACTATATTTTTGGCAAATTTAAAAAAGTCTGTGAGAGTTATGGTTATAATCAATATGATGCTTCTGTTCTAGAGCCGGCTGACCTGTACCGAGCTAAAAGCGGTGAAGAAATTGTAAATGAGCAAACTTATACTTTTACGGACCGCGGTGACCGCGAGGTGACCCTGCGCCCCGAGATGACCCCCACTGTGGCCCGTATGGTCTCAGCTCGCAAGCAAGAATTATCTTTCCCTCTCCGCTGGTATTCTATCCCAAATCTTTTCCGCTATGAGAAGCCCCAAAAAGGACGTTTGCGAGAACATTGGCAATTAAACGTGGATTTATTTGGTGTAGGTGATACCGCGGCTGAAGTGGAAGTAATTTCTCTGGCTTATTCCATTATGAAAGAGCTTGGCCTTAAGGATACGGACTTTCAGATTCGTTTGAATAGCCGAGAGATCATGAATTTTATCTTAAATGATCTGATGTCATTGGATGAAGCTACCGCCCAAAAAATATGCAAACTGATTGATAAGAAAAATAAATTAGAGCCCAAGGATTTTGATGATGGTATCAAGGAATTAATTACGGATAAAAGTGCGGAATTCCTCACCCTTTTAAATTCTAAAAACTTTGAAGAATTTATTTCTCGCCTACCAAAAACATTGGAAGTATCAGCTAAAGTGGATGAGGTACGAGAAGTGATGGCGAGCTTGGAAAAACTTGGCATTACCAATACCGTTTTTGATCAGACATTAATGCGTGGTTTTGATTATTATACCGGTATTGTGTTTGAAGTATATGACAATAATCCAGAGAACAGACGCTCCGTGTTTGGTGGTGGGCGTTATGATGATTTGCTTTCTATTTTTGACGGAGAGAAGGTTCCGGCCTTTGGTTTTGGGGCTGGAGATGTGATTATCCGAGATATCCTCGAAACCTATGGATTAATGCCGGAATATAGGCCAAAAACCAGCCTATATATCTGTACTTTGAAAAAGGATTTTCTAGAATATGCTAATGAACTGGCTCAGAAACTGCGAGAAGCTGGTGTAAATGTCGCTATAAACCTGACAGATAAAAAGGTGGGTGATCAGATAAAAAGCGCAGACAAGCAAAAAGTCCCCTACATTATCTGTATTGGTGAAGATGAAATTAAAAGCGGTGAATTTAAATTAAAAAATTTAAAATCTGGAGAAGAAAAAACCGTCACGGAAGACACGCTGGCTAAGGAATTAAAATAATGCGTAAGATTATCTTTGACATTGAAACCTCAAATACTTTTACCGAGGCTGGTAGTTCGGAATCCGCAGACTTAGATCTATCTGTCGTGTGTATTTATGATACGGAAACTCAAAAATACAGCTCCTTCTTTCAGGAAGAATTAAAAGACTTGTGGCCTATCCTGGAAAAAGCGGATATGATTATTGGCTACAATTCCGATCATTTTGATATTCCACTTTTGGGTAAATACTATTCTGGTGATTTAACTAAAATAAAAAGTCTGGATATTCTAAAAGAAATTAAAAATTCTCTCGGCCGCCGTCTAAAACTGGATACCATTGCCGAGGCTACTTTAGGAATAAATAAAAGTGGTAATGGTCTGGAAGCCGTCACTTGGTGGAAGCAAGGGAAAAAAGAAGAAGTAAAAAAATATTGTCTGGATGATGTAAAAATTACTAAGGAAGTTTACGAATACGCAATGAAAAATGGTATTTTAAAATACAAAGATGCTGGTATAGTCAAAGATATAAAATTAGATACATCTAAATGGGAGCAGAAATCTAGCTCCGCTATTACGCATACCTTGTTTGGGTAAGAAACCCCCAACCCCTTGTCAGGGGCTATGAAAAACGTCTTCCCCACCTGACAAGGAGGGGGCAGGGGGAGGTTTTTTACTTAAATAAAGATTAAAATCAAAACAGCTAAAATAATCCGATACACGCCAAAATAATTAAGCGAGTGGTTTTTGAGGAATTTGAGTAGGAAATGAATAGCCAAGAGACCGGAAATAAAAGCAAAAATGCTAGCAATAAATAAAGAGGATTCAACTTGAGCCAGGGCACCGGTTTGATACAGATCGAAAACCTTTTTCAAACCAGAACCCAAAATAATTGGAATTGATAGTAAGAAAGAAAATCTGGCCGCTAGTTCCCTACTAAATCCAGAGAATAAACCTCCTGATATTGTTGAGCCAGAACGTGACATGCCGGGAATCAAAGCCAGACATTGAAATAAACCAATTGTAAGAGCTCGCCAAATAGAAACATTTGAGAACTCTTCTCTTTCGTTTATTGTAAGCACACAAAGTTGATCTTCCTTAGCCTTACTCTCTCTAGTATCTTTAGCGTCAACGACCATATCAGCTGCCAGATTTTTAAAAGAATTTTTCTTGGCCACTTTTTCTGCAAAATAGAATAGAATGGCGCCCACAATCAAAGCATACGCCACCACCTGTGTACCGCGAAACACAGTATCCATATATCCCTGCAGAAATAATCCTAAGACAAGAGCCGGAATTGTACCAATAATAAGCGCCAGCAGTAACCTCCCCGTTCTTTTATCATCGATACTTTTTTCCTTTATATTTTCTTTCTTCTTAAAATAATCGGCAATAAAATTAAAACAATAACTTATAAGTTTCCAAATATCACTCCAGAAATATATAAGGACCGCCAAGCCGGTAGCGAGCTGTAAAATAGCATCAAAAGAAAGTGTTCCGACTAAATCCAAACCCATAATTTTCCGAGCTAAAATAAGATGCCCAGTAGAAGACACAGGAATGAACTCTGTCAGACCCTGTACTAAACCTAATACCGCTGAATGTATAAAATCCATATTATTTACCCTATTACGGGCAAGTTAAATTGATAAATATTAAATCTTACCGGCTAATAAATCTTCCTCAAACTGCTCTATCCCCTCCACATCTTTACTATACTTACTCACATCTGGTAAATCCAAGTTCATAATTTTACCATACACAATACTGATTAATTTGGAGAGTCTTTCAACCTCTTCATCAGTAATTTTCTTCTCCAAGGAAATTATTTTTCCATTTTTAGGCTCAATAAAATCCAGCAGGCCCTTATCCACCTTTAATTTCCCCGAAAACTCCCGAGAATTCTCCACTAATAATTTATAATATACCAATTGCCTTTGATAATTTTGAATTTTCTTCTTCTTATAGGGATCACTTTCTGTCCAACTCTCAAGCGGTTTACCCGTCTTATAATCCAGCACCATACAGTGACCGAAACCCAAATCAATAATTCTGTCTATCTTACCGGATAAGTGTGCGCCATCAATCATCACGCCTTGTTCCTTAAAATTAAATTCCACCAAATCTTTTAGCTTAAAGGTATCCTTTCTCTGTTCAAAAAAAACCGCCAAATCTGAATAACCTTTACCCACGTAAAAATCATACTCCGCGGGTGCCAAGCGTTCTTTCCTTAAAAAAGTGACAAACCATTCTATAAAATCCTTTTGTTCCGGCAAGCAATTTTCTTTTCTCAAATATAAGGACAACTTTTCCATTGTATGATGTACGGCGGAACCGTAAGAGCTTGGACCGGTCTTGGCCTGGGGAAATTGCAGTAAGTTTTGTTCCAAAAAATACTGTGGTCCACCTTTTTCTACATCTAAAAAGTTATTCAAATGAGTGATGGGCATCTGATAATCCGTGAGCAAAGACTTTAACAACTGCTCTTCCGAACCAATAAATGGCGCAGTGTGATATGACAGCCAGGAGGCCGTTAACACTTCATGAGCTTCCGGGACAGCTTCACTATTATTATCCTGCCTGCCAAAATATATTTTTCTCAAGCTTTCTTTTTTCATCGCTTCTTGCTCCCCTTCCTCAGCAATCAAAAAACGTAATTTGTCAGAATTCTCTCCGTTTTCTTTTTGTAAATAGGAAGTGAGATATAAATATTTCTTGGCCCGAGTGAGCGCCACGTAAAACAAGCGAAGTTGATCATCTTCTGTATCACCGGCGGGCTTGATGGGTAAATTACTTGGCAAAGAAAGCTTACCGGAAATTGGCCGGCCGGCCCAAATATCCTCCTGACAAGACAGGACAAAAACGGTTTCAAATTCTAAACCTTTGGCCTTATGAGAAGTTAATAGATTCACCGCTCCGCCAAGCTTGGCAAACGGACTTTGATCGTTCAGAGCGATATTATTCTTTTCATGTAAATCCACAAATTCTATCAAATCTTTTAAAGATAAAATCTCCCCAACCTTATATTCTCGCAACGCATTAATAAATACTCGCAAGCTAGAAAGAAAAGCTAGATATTCCGCTCGGGCATGTTCAAATTTTTCTTTACTGAAATAATAATTCTTGAAATAACCGTCAATAATTTTATCAAGTAATTGCTCTAAAGGTTCTGACTGCGCCTGGATACCAAGATCAATTAAAAATTTGGCAATCTCTGTTATTTTTTTATTAGAGGAATCAAGCATCACTTGAAGCCAAGTAAGGCCCTGATCACCGCGGCGTGCCAAAAGGGACACCCGCCAAATATCTTCGCGGCTTATCTGCCAAAAAGGAAAACTCAAAATCTGCGGTAAATATTCATCCGCTTCATCCTTATTTTTATCCGCCAAGGTACTGATAAATTTAGAAATAATAATCAACTGAGCAATATGCGGTTCCTTAAAAACATTCTGCTCCCGCTCATAACGGATAGGTACACCCACCGCCTGCAAATATGGTACAAAGGCTCCCAATTGTTTATGTTTGCGGGCGATCACAGCAATATCCTCCGCTTTCTCCCCGGCAGCAATTTTCTTTTTAATTTCCCGCGAAATAAAATGATATTCATGTGCCACAGTTTGAAATTCCATATTCACAATATTTCCCTCTTTTAATTTTGGATTAGAAGCTACCAAATTTTTCTCAATCTCCGGTAGAAATTTTTCCAAGCGTTCCGTCCCCTTTTTTATAATGTGAGAAGCCACATCCAGAATATCCTGGGTTGAGCGATAATTATCCGTCATCGTCACGATCTCCACATCCTTGAATAATTTTTTAAAATTTAAAATATTTGAAAGTTCCGCTCCTTGAAATTTATAAACAGCCTGGTCATCATCACCCACGGCCATTATATTTGGCCGACCCTCATTTACCGGCGCATCTGTAATATAGCGTAATAGACGCATCTGAGCGTCATTGGTATCTTGGAATTCGTCCACCAAAACATATTGATATTGCTCTTGGACTTCATACCGTAAAGCGGGATTATTCTTCAAGGCCGTAACCACGTCCAAAATCATATCATCAAAGTCATAATACCCTTTGCCGTGCATTATTTCCCGATATTTAGCGTAAATTTGGCCCAAAGCAAGCATTTTATCCAGACTAACACTATCTTTGAGTAAGCTCTGACCAGCATCATTTTTACGTAACCATTTGGCCTTCCAAGCACTAAGTGGGGTCATTTTTTCTTCTTCTATCGCCTTATCTACCGCTAGCTTTAAGGATTCAGTTATGACGACAGAAACCGGAGAGAAAAATTCTGAAGGGAAATCTTTTCTGTCTTCCTCGGCTAATTTCAATAAGTCGGTAACCGTATTACCTATTTTATGTAAATTATCTTTATTCAATCTTTCTGATAAAGTGGCGCTGAGCACCTCATCTATTTTGGTCAAAGATTTTTTATTATGATTAATTATTTTTTCAAACTCCACCGGATCCAAACCGGCTTTTTTCAAATAACTAATTACCGCCAAAACGTCTTTCAAATAAACATAACCTTGTTCCGGATGGTAGGAAGAAAAAGGATGATCATGTGAAAGTTTCTCAAAAATTCCTTCCATAATTTGCACTTGAGCCAGTTCATCCGCTGGTGAAAAAAAAGCTCCGCCATAAAAATACTGCGGATACCGCTGAATTATTTCCACGCAAAAATTATGAAAGGTGTGAATGGCCACCCGATAAGCCTCGGAACCAATCAGCCCAGCCAAACGTTTCCGCATATTCACCGTTGCGGATTCCGTAAAAGTCAGGCACAGAATATTCGAGGCGCGAACCTGAGTTTGCTCTAAAATATTCCCTACTCTCAGACTTAAAATCTCTGTCTTCCCACTCCCCGGCCCCGCTACCACCAACAGTGGCCCATCAATGGTATCCACCGCCTTTTTCTGCTTTTTATTCAGTTGTGCATATCGCTCCTTAAAAGTCATCCTCTAATTCTAGCATAAACGCCTCATTGGTGCTTCACCATTCAGACAATTATGCTATACTATTTTTATGTTTAAACCATTTGCGGAAAGAAGTGATAAAAAAATGAAAGAGGTGCTTTTTAATCCCGAAATCTCCGGACCAGAGGTGCATTATTATATGATTCGTGGGGGGAAAGATAAAACTAATATCACCGTATGGGAAACCGGCAAGGTGGGTAATGAGTATATTAAAACTTATGGGCATTATCACGTGGGTGATATTTCCGAAACTTATTCCATCATCCAAGGCACTGGAATTTTACTGTTACAAAAAAGAAAAATAGGTGATGACGGTCAGCCGATAGATGATGAGATAGAAAGTTTTAAGGCTATGAAAGTAAGAGCGGGTGATAAAATATTTATTGAGCCGGAATTAGGTCACCTGATAATAAACACCGGTGATATCTGGCTGGCGACTTCTGATGATAGCCCAGTATATCCGGATGATGTAGACCCTGTGAGCTTACCCGGTCATGCCGATTATAAAGCGGTGCAAAAAATGGGTGGTTTTGCTTATTTTGTCATTGAAAAAGACGGTGCCCCTTCACTGATTAAAAACCCTAAATATAAAGTGGTGCCAGAAGCTTCCGTTGAATAAACGTGCTATAATAGACGCATATGGCGTTTTTATTTTGGAGAAAAAAAGCACAAATTCTAGAAAATCGCCCTTGGGGCAATTTTGAGGTGTTAAGTAAAGATGGCAACATTACGATAAAAAAAATTATCGTTATGCCCCAAAAAAGACTTTCATACCAGTCTCATAATAATAGAGCTGAGCATTGGTTTATCACTCAAGGTACTGGAAAAGTTACCAACAATGATGTGGTATCTGACGCTATAAATGGTATGAGTTTTGATATTGCAATACATGCCAAACACCGAATTGAAAACACTAGTGAAAAAGATAATTTAATTTTTATTGAAATTTCTACTGGAGATTTTAATGAAAATGATATTACACGATATGAAGATGATTTCGGCCGAAAATAATTTATGATATCAATTGAGAATGAAGGAATAATCCTAGAAAAAAGCAACCTTGATTTTGAAAACCAGGCTGTCTTAAACCCAACCTGCCTTGAAAAGGACGGCGTTGTTCACATGTTTTATCGGGCAGTCAGGAATGGAAACTTTTCTACTATTGGTTATTGTCAATTTAAAAATAATAAATTGATTTATCGGGCCCCCGCCCCTATTTTAAGACCAGAATTTGATTATGAAAAGCAAGGACTAGAAGATCCTAGAATAATATTATTAGAAGGAATTTATTATCTGTTCTATGTGGCTTATGACGGTAGAAATGCACGTGTAGCCCTAGCGACCAGCATAGATTTAATTAATTTTAAAAAACAAGGAGTGATTACCTCTCAAATGAGCTATGACAAAGCCGAGGATCTCTTTGCAAAAAATGTGACTAAAATTTATAGTCAGTTTGAAAACAAAACAACGCTTCTTTGGGAAAAAGATACTTTTATTTTTCCAGAAAAAATTAATAGCAAATTTGCACTAATTCATAGAGTTTTACCAGGAATACAGATCGCGTATTTTGATTCATTTTCAGAATTAAATAATGAATTTTGGTTAGAATACTTCCAACAACTAAAAGATTTTATTATTCTGGAGCCAAAATTTGCGTTCGAGAACTCTTACATCGGCGGTGGTTGCCCTCCAGTTAGAACAAAAAAAGGCTGGCTTCTTATTTATCACGCAGTAGAAGAAAAAGACGGAAATAAAACATACCATGCCGCCGCCGCACTTCTAGATATAAATAATCCGACAAAGGTTATTGGCCGTTTAAGTTATCCTTTATTTTCCCCCACTGAAAATTGGGAAAAAAATGGCACAGTAAATAACGTAGTCTTCCCCACTAGTGCCATCCTGAATGGAAATAATGTTGATATATACTATGGGGCAGCTGATTCTGTTATTGCAAAGAAAACAATAAACCTAGATTCCTTGCTGTCAGCATTAATTCAATAGCCAAATAATAAAATGAGGAAAAATAATGAGACAGCGATAGCGTATCTTTCTACTTTTCCACCACGAGAATGCGGCATTGCCACTTTTACTACCGATCTGACTGAGGCTTTTGATAATCTTTTTGCCCCCCGGATTGGATCAGAAATTATAGCGATGAACCAAGATAACCTGTCCAAATATGATTATTCAAAAAAAGTAATCTTTCAAATCTGCCAGGATAATAAACAGGATTATATAAAAGCCGCCTCAATTATAAATGGTGATACAAAAATAAAACTAACACATATTGAACATGAATTTGGTATTTACGGTAAGGATTTCGGTGTTAATCTTTTATATTTTATTAGAGAATCAAAAAAACCGATAGTGACCACCTTACACACCATCCTCCCTAACCCGCCGGCGGAAATGAAAAAAGTCGTAAAGGAAATCAACGACGGGTCACAACTAATTTTCGTAATGACTGAAACTTCAAAACGAATACTTATCAATGAATATCAAATTAGTGAGCAAAAAATTAAAGTGATTCCCCATGGTATTCATCATAGCTCATTCTCACCGTGTTTAAGGGATAAAAGGAATCTCAAACTCAACAATAAAATAGTCCTCTCCACCTTTGGTTTATTGGGGCCAGGAAAAGGGATAGAGTATGCAATTGAAGCACTACCAAATATCATAAAAAAATATCCGGAGGTTACCTATTTGATCATTGGGGCCACTCATCCTGTTGTCATAAAAAACGAAGGAGAAATATATCGTAAAAAGCTTATGGAAAAAGTAATTGAGCTTAAATTAGAAAACTATGTTCATTTCTATAATGAATATTTCTCAAAAGATAAGTTGCTAGATTTTCTCAAAGAAACAGATATATATTTATCACTATCTCTTGATCCAAATCAAGCCGTTTCTGGAACCTTATCTTATGCCTTGGGTGCCGGTCGGCCGGTAATTTCTACCGCTTTTGCCCAAGCTAAGGAAGACATAACAGATGAAGTGGGGTACTTGGTAGATTTTAGGTCTCCAATCCAGATAGAAAAGGCCGTGCTAAAATTGCTTGACGATCCTAAGAGACTCGAGCAAATGAGTAAAAATGCTTATTTTCGAACAAGGAATATGGTCTGGCAAAATGTGGCTCTGTCATATATGAGAGAAATAATGAACGTCCTTCCAGAACTGAACGATAAGGACAGAAACAGCCCCAAATTAAAACTTGAATACATGGCAAAACTTACAAATAGCTTTGGAATACTTCAATTCGCTGAGCTGACGGAGCCAAACCCAAAGTTCGGCTATACATTGGATGATAATGCCCGAGCTCTGATTGCCGTTTGCCGATATCATAAAAAAATCAAAGACGCCGAATCTTTAAAACTGGCAAGGATCTATCTTGAATTTATTAGTCATGCCTACAAGCAGACCGGCTTAAACAACTACATAAACTATGACCAAACCTTTAATGAAGAACTGAATAAAAAAGAAAACCTGGAAGATTCTCATTCTAGGAGCTTACAAGCCTTGGCTGAAGTGGCAGCAGCTGACAATCTGCCGGCAGATATTAAAGTTAAAGCTTCGGAGCTTTTTGCCCTTGGCCGAAGAAAGATAACAAAACCCCTAACGTCTCCGAGGGCTGTTTCTTACTATATTATCGCCCTATGCCACTGGCACGACAAAACATATCTTAAGGAAATAAGAGAAGAGATTAATTACTATAGCGAATATTTAATTAAACTTTATCACGCAAACGAAACAGAAAACTGGCAGTGGTTCGAAGATATGCTGGCCTATTCCAATGGCATAATGCCAGAAGCGCTTCTTTTTGCTTATAGAATAACTGGTAACCAGAAGAATTTTAATATTGCAAAAACAACTCTAGACTTCTTAATCTCTCACTCATTTAAAGATACAATCTGCATCCCTATTGGCCAAAAAAAATGGTTTAAAAAAGGAAGTGATAGAACTTACTTTGATCAACAGCCAGAGGAGGTATCTTCCTTGGTCAGTGCGCTATGTACCATACACTCCATAACGAAGGATTATCATTACTATGAATTAATGTTTCTTGCTTTCAATTGGTTCCTAGGTAATAATCTACTTGGCCAAATAATTTATGACCAAGAGACGGGTGGTTGCTATGACGGTATTCAGGAAAAAAATATCAATCTAAACCAGGGCGCGGAGTCTACGATATCATATTTAACAGCCAGATTAATAATATAAAAATGACAACAAGGAAACTAATTGCTTTTGATGTTGATGGCACTCTATCAGAGAGCCGGAGCCCAATTGACTCAGAGATGGCTGATTTATTACAAAAATTACTGGAAAAGAAAAAAGTGGCAATTATCACCGGTGGAGCTTTTGCCGATATTAAAAAACAAGTACTGGATATGATCGGTGAAAATGAAGATAGAAATAAAAATCTAACCTTATTACCCACAAATGGTGGTGGTCTATGGATATTTGATGGTAAATGGAAGGAAATATCAGCTCATAAATTAACCGCGGAAGAAAAGGAGAAAATAATTAACGCGCTCACAGAAATGGACCAAGCTGATCCTGAACTACGGGCCAATAAGAGTTATGGCCGGGAAATTCAAGACCGCGAATCAGAAATAACCTACGCCGCCCTGGGTGAACACGCACCAAATGAATTAAAAACTGCCTGGGATCCTGATTTTAAAAAAAGAATTATACTTCAAAGCAAGTTAATGAAAAAATTACCAGAATTTGAAGTCAAAATTGGCGGTAAAACCTCTATTGATATAACCGCCAAGGGGATGGATAAAGCCTATGCTATTAACAAATTAATTGAATATTATAAGTTAAACAAAGAGGATATTGTCTTTTTAGGTGATGCAGTTTATGAAAATGGTAATGATTATCCGGTCTTTGAAATGGGGGTAGATACCATCAAGGTTATCAGCCCGGACGAGACAAAAGAGCGGTTGATAAGACTCATAAAAAATGATACTATTTAGGCATGTTTGTATTACCAAACCTGATTGTTTGTGCCATACTTTTTGTCTCAGTTTTTTTTGAGGTTTTTCTCCTATTAACCTTCCTGGAAAATAAAAATAAAATGGGTAAAAAAGATGATATTTTACCGGTTGACTTACCCACCGCCACCATTGTCATCCCCTGTTTTAATGAGGAGGAAAGTATTTTTGGCACGGTGGAATCACTCCTGGCCCTGGATTATCCTAAGGATAAATTAAAAATAATGATCATTGATGATGGGAGCACAGATAATTCCTGGAATCTGATGCAAAAATATAAAGATCATCCCTTGATTGAGCTTTATAAAAAAGAAAATGGCGGCAAACACACCGCATTAAACTATGCCATCAGCAAATCACAAAGTGACATTATTGGCTGTTTAGATGCTGATTCTTTTGTCAGCCCAAACGCTCTAAAAGACATTGCTTCGTATTTTTCCAACGCGGAAACAATGGCTGTCACTCCAGCCATCAAGATCCACGAACCGGATAATATCCTACGTAAAGTTCAAAAGGTTGAATATGACTGGGGAATATTTTTGCGAAAAATGCTGTCTTTTGTTGATGCTTTATATGTTACCCCTGGACCTTTTTCTTTTTTCCGCCGAGAAGTTTTTGAAAAACTTGGCCCCTACAAGAAAGCTCACAACACCGAGGATATGGAGATGGCGATGCGCCTTCAAACCCATAATTATAAGATAAAAAACTGCCATACCGCTTTTGTTTACACTATTGCCCCACATAAATTTTCCAAATTATTTACTCAACGTCTTAGATGGACCTATGGTTTTCTAAAAAATGTTATAGACTATAAGCATCTATTTTTCAATAAAACTCAAGGTAACCTAGGCTTCTTTGTCCTGCCGGTCATGATAATTTCTGCCGCCTCCACCTTGTGGCTCACTGGGTCTTTTGTTTGGCACCTTTTTTCTAGAGTAAATAATTGGTTTCTAAATTGGCAGGCGGTGAATTTTAACTTACGCCCACTAAATATTTTCCATATTAATTTTGAATGGTTTTATTTGAACACTAATATTGTCACCTTTGTGGCGATTTTCAGCGTTATATTAATGATTACCTTTGTTTTGCTTGGCCGAAAAATCTCCGATGGCAAAATTAAACTTAGAACTGATCTTCTATATTTCTTTGTTATCTACCCCTTTATTGCCCCAACCTGGTTGGTAAAATCCGTTTATAACATAATAATGTCTAAAAAGACTTCCTGGCGTTAAATCAAAACGATGCAAAATCTTAACTGGAAAAAATATCTCTGGACATTCTTAATTACCTTGGCAGTATTCATTACAGCGATTATTTTAAGCAACTATTTTAATAACAAAAAAATTACAAACCTAAAAGATATTGAAGATAAGATATCAACGGATATTATGTCATCTGAAACGGAGTATGATTTACTGGCTGAATCCTCCTGCAAGGACCTTTCTAGTGATATTCTTTCCCAAGAGTTAAACGCCCTGGCACAAAAGCTCACCTACACTGAGGAAAATTTTGGTAAGAATAGCCCGGATCTATTAAGATTAAAAACTTATTATACTTTACTTCAAATCAAGGATTATCTTCTAATGAAAAAAATAAGCGTCAAATGTGGTACTAAACCGGTATTCATATTGTATTTTTACACCACGGATTGTATTCAATGTGAACAACAGGGCTATGTTTTGACTTACCTTCGTGAACAATATCCTGATCTACGTATCTATTCTTTTGATTATAATCTAGATAATCCAGCCCTCCACACGCTTATTTCTCTCTACAAGGTGAAAGAAACCGTACCTGCTATAGTGATAAATGACAAAGTGTATAATGGTTTCCTTGATAAAAATAAACTAGAAGGTTACCTACCCGCCTGGATGCTCGCCACCTCGACGGCCAGCACCACTAAAACAACGAGTACTAGTACTAAGAAATAAATTTGGAGCCGCCTCTCGGGCTTGAACCGAGGACCTATAGTTTACAAAACTATTGCTCTACCAACTGAGCTAAGGCGGCAAATTATTTAACTGTCAAAACCTACTTCTCTATCCGGCCTTCTGGCAAATTCTTCTTGTAATCCGAAACATTTTTTAAAAAGAAAGAGGCCGAGCCTTTTCCTTTTGTAATATTTGGCTCTCTTTTTGTAAAAAAATGTGTCTGTTCATGATCAAACCTCCGCTTGATACCAATGGCCAGGGCTTTTATACTAACTACAAGCCAGGAAAAAATCAAATTGGCATTTTTAAAATTCACGTGGCTCCACCAGAATTTTATTTTTAACAATATCTTGGCAATCCAGGCGTCAAAATTCTCAAACTGCTTTTCCAGAAATATCTTCCGACCTTGATAAATCTCCAAACTCTTCATAATAAACAGAAGGGCAAGCAAGACCAGGGAAATTATAAATATGACAAGGGTAACCATAAATTATTTTTGACCAACACCTATTCTGGTGAACCGGCCGATTTCCGTACGCTCACCAAACTTTTGAATGAAGGATTCGATCAAACCATTAACTGTCACTTCCGGATTCTTAATATATTCCTGTTCTAGAAGAACCTTATCTTTAAAATATGAGTTTAACTTACCCTCCAAAATCTTAGCTTTCATCTCAGCTGGCTTACCTTCTACTTCCTTGGCAAAGACCTCTTCCGCCTCCTTTCTGGTGGCTTCTGGAATATCAGCCATCTTCAAATACAAGGGATTTGTGGCGGCAACTTGCATGGCAATATTATAGGCCAAAGCCCCAAATTCCTCGTTTTTAGCCACGAAATCTGTCTCACACAAAAGCTCTACCAAAGTGGCAATATTACCGGTAGAATGCACATAAGCAGCCACTCGGCCGGCACCAAGATTACGATCAGCCTTCTTAGCAGCTATTCCCGCGCCTTTCTTTTGTAAAAGAATGACCGCCTTTGAAATATCCCCCTCTGCCTCCTCCAAAGCTTTCTTACATTGCATAATAGACAAACCAGTCATATCCCTCAACTCTTTAATTTGCTCAGTTGTTATTGCCATATTGTTATTTCTAATTATATTAATAAGTGTGCCTAATTATAACACATCCGCCCAAATATAAAATAGAAAATTTAGGCCTTAATAACCTTAGCTTTTTGATAAGCCTTGGCAATTTCATTTACAAAAAATGTAATGCTGGAAACGGAAGAGTCATTAGCGACAATTGGATAATTAATATTAGTGATATCACAATCAGTACCGGAAAGCGCAACAACGGGGATATTCATCCTTCGGGCCTCCATGACCGCAATGATTTCTTTTTTAGGGTCAATAACGACAACAGCTTTTGGTAAATCCTTTACAGAAGAGATACCAGAGAAGAATCTTTCCAGATTGGCAATTTCTCTGTCAATCATCAATCTCTCCTTCTTGGTATATTTTGAAAGCTCGCCTCTTTCCTTTTGCTTAACTAAATCCTCTAGTTTCATCAATCTTTTTTTAATCTCAGGAAAGTTTGTCAAAGTACCTCCAATCCAACGTCCATCAACAAAAGGCATACCGATAGATTCTGCCGCAATTTTAGTCGATAATCTGGCTTCATTCTTACCACCAACAAAAAGAATTTGCTTACCCTCCTTGGCCAAACCGGAAATGAAATTCAAGGCTTTTTCCAATAAATCATCTGTCTTTTCCAAGTCAATAATTTCAACTTTGTTTTTAATGCCAAAAATGTAAGGGGCAACACTAGCATGGCGCCTAGTTTTGGAGTAGCCAAAATGAGCTCCAGCCTTAAACATCTCGTCAATCCGCTCGTTATTTATCTTTTTTTCTTCAGTCATATGTAGGGGTAGCTTAACAAATAAAGGCAAAAAATGCAACAGGGATTACTCCTCATCATCTGCCTTGCCGTCCACAGGCTTGCCGATGTTTTCCCCGACGTATTTAATAATGTCCCCCACACTTTCCCCGGAGAGGATTTTTTCAATGTTATACCAACTTTGCTTGACCCGGTGATCCGTGATTCTATCCTGTAAAATGTTATAGGTGCGGATTTTTTCTGAACGATCCGCGGTACCAATCTGATCTTTCCTTTCCTTGGCAAACTGAATGGCATCAGCCTCATTTTTCTGCTGTTCCAATTTAGCTGTCAGAATCATCATCGCCTTTTCTTTGTTTCGGCTCTGGCTGCGCTCTGCCACACAACGCACTTCCAGGCCAGACGGTTTATGCACAATACGAACGGCCGTTTCCACCTTGTTCACGTTCTGTCCCCCCTTGCCACCGGCCCGAGAAAATTCTATCAATAAATCTGATGGTTTTATTTCCACGGAACTTTTTTTACGAATAGGTAAAACCGCCACGGACGCTGTACTGGTATGCACCCGGCCGTTTTTCTCTGTCTCTGGCACCCGCTGAATCCGGTGCACCCCTGTCTCATAACGAAGTTCCTTATAAACGTCCAAACCTTTTATTTCAAAACTGGCTTCCTTGTAGCCTCCAATATCATTGATAGATTCATCTAAAGGGGTAAAACTCCAGCCTTTTATTCCCGCATAACCGGCATACATTTTAGCAAGCATCTCCGCAAACAAAGCCGCCTCATCCCCGCCCACCCCGGCGCGCACTTCCATGATGGCCTCATTGGGAAATTCTTCTTCCTTTTTTTCTTCCTCTAAAATTTCCTCCATTTGTTTCCAAATCACCTCTTTTTGAGACTGCAAATTAGCCAGCTCCTCCTGAGCCATCTCTTCCATACTTTTATCCGTGGCAGACATTTCCTTGACGGACTGTTCCTCCTTATCAAGCCGTAAATATTCATCTGCCAGATAACTGGTTTTTACATTATTTTTAAATTCTTCAATTGTCATAATATTATTTTAGCACAAAAAAACAGGGCTAGGTAATGTGTTTTAGGAGGCTCTCGGAAGACGACGGTCTGAGAGTGAGTGAATTTTTCAGCAGAAAAATTACACGTGCTCCAAAAACATATTACCTAGCCCCGCTTCGCTACTTAGCTTTCTTTTTTGCACCTGCTTCTTTACGAGCTTTGAATTTCTCAACACGGCCGGCAGTATCCAGCACTTTGTCATTACCGGTATAAAATGGGTGGCAAACAGCACAAATTTCCACATCAATATGCTCTTTGGTAGAACCGATCTCATATTTTGCACCGCAAGCGCAAACGGTCTCGGCTTTTGGGAAAAATTTTGGATGTATATCTTTTTTCATAGTTTTAAGATTCTAGCAGGTTTATCACAAAAACACAAGCGGTTAAATATTCTTTAGGAAATCAATGTCCGCTTGGAATTTTTCGGCTTTAGCAATAACGGAATTACCATAGGCGGTATTGTAAGGCTTAACATTATCACAGGCTCGCCCAGAATAATACCTGCATGCCGCATTACGCTCCCCAGTATAAGTACCGCTTGAAGCCCCCAGATCAGCAATATACATGGCAGTGGCAGTAATAGCGTGCTTTGGATCCCAAGGATTAGGTAAAGAAACTCCCAGGGCATTTTTTAACCGAGGAGCAAATAACTGCCAAGTAGAAGGGATAAATTGTGACGGTCCCATACCACCACCAAAACCTCGCCCCACATAATAAGTGGCACCCAAAGGACAAGAAACTGGGGTCGTAGCCCAAGTTAAACCTAAACCCTTAGTTATCTCACCAAATGGCACAGTATCTCTTGGCGCCTTCATAACCTGCTGAAAAGGCGAGCCGGTATTCTTCCCCACTCCATTACCGGTATTTAGGTCTGACACATAACAGGAACCAATATTCTTACCCAGGTCAGATTCTTGAGAAAGGATGGCTAATATTATGGCCGGCCTAACCCCCGTCTTTCCTCCAGCAAAAGTGGCATATTCGAGTGCTTTGGCAAAAGAAATACCGGTGGTATCACGTAAATCAAATAATGCACTTCTGATAACCTCAGCCTGACGTTGTCTATCAGCTAGAACGGTTTGGTAGTTTGACTCTACTTTGGCCGTCACGGTCAACAGCTCTTTTTTTTCTGTTTGATTCTGGGTAATTTGTTTTTTCTTTAATTCCACTTCATATTTAGCGTCCAACTCTTGATTCTTTTTACTGTCCAAAGCTTCTTTTTCTTTTTGCGTTTCTGTTTTTACATCACCAAGCTCAACAAAAAGATCCTGTAAACCTTGATTAATTGAACTAATATTATCAATATCTGTCATTAAATTTGATAAGTCCTTGGATGAGAGTAAAAGATAAAAAATAGGTTCCACCTCGTTTTGATCCTTCTTTTTTAAAAGATTGGCCAATAGATTTTTATCACTACTGATTCTACTTTCCAGAGAACTGATATTTTTTACCTTTTGATTAATTTCCGTATTTAAAGTAGTAACGGTAATATTTCTTTGTTTTATCTCTTTTTCTGCCTTGGCGATCTGAGCATTCAAAATAGTCACATCACCCTGTAGGGTATTTTTCTTAGCCTTGGTCTCATCTAGCACTTTTTGCCATTGAGCTATCTCTGTTTGTAAAGCATCATACTCAGCCTGTAGCCTAACTTTATCCTGAGGTGACAAGGTTTGAGAATAGCTAATTGGAGCCTTAATTAAAAAGACTCCAATAAACAATATTAAAATAACAGTGACAAATTTCTTCATCACTGTTATTTTAACATAAATTTAAATATTAAGCTTATTTTTTATCTTCTTTCTTCCCTTTTACTTCGGCCGCTGCCCCGCTTACGGCCTCGGCTCCTCCACCGTCGGCCTCCTCACCTTCTTTTGCTTCCTTACCCTTCTTTTCTACTTCAATAGCAGTCAAATCTACCGGAGCTTCAACAACTTCTTCTTTTGGTTCATAAACGGAAGCAATTACTTCTTCCGGTTTAACCTTAAGGGTAACACCAGCCGGTAATTTAATTTCCTGAGCGGTAACAACACTATCAAAATTCATCAGAGTAGAAATATCAACTTCCAACTTGTGTGGCAAATCCTTTGGCAAAGCCTCAATCTCAATTTTATGAAGAACCTTGACCAAAACAGCACCCAAGTCCTTTACGGCCGGAGACACACCAATAAACTCCAATGGTACGTCCACGGATAGCTTCTTGCCTTTCTCTATAGCATAAAAATCCACATGAACAGGAACGTCTGAAACCGGATCAAGGTCAACGTCATGAATAAGAACTTCTGCGTCAATGCCAGAACCTTCCAAAGAAATAACGGTTGATTCCCCAGCTGTTTTCCAAGCTTTTTTAAAATCAGATAAAGTTAGCTTAATAGCAGTGGAAGGATCCTTTGGGCCGTAAAAAACTGCGGGTAAAAACCCTGACTTTCTCAAAGCATCCACACTTTCCTTCAAATCTCTCTTTTCAACTTTTAATTTAAACATGGGGGTAATTATACACACATTTTAATAAAATGCAATTAAAAAAAGGAGGGGTAGTCCAGTGCTATTTTGTATCCTGAATCGACAAACTAAACCTTAATCCTATAAACATAATTAGTCCCAAAATTAAAAAAGAATATTTTAAATCGAAATTTAAAAATGTGAACATTAAGGTGGCTAAAAGTGGTCCAAGAATATAAGCCGTAGGACCTATCATCCGATAGGAACTAATAATATTAGTATCAAGACAATCTACTTTTTTGAAAAAATAAGTGTCACACATTATTTCGATGATTGCCGCCCCGATCCTAGTGACAAACAAAATAATTGCCCATAAAATCAAACTATGACTATCAATAAAAGATATAACGCCGGTAGAAATGGCAATTAACACAAAACCTGAACTTAACATCTCTTTTTCACCCCATTTTTTATCCGCCAAGCGACCGACAGGAAACTGCACAAAAACAAAAGGTAAAAGCATAATACTAAAAATAATTCCTATTTGCGTCCAGGAAAAACCAAAATTCTTGTGTAAATATAACGGCGTATAAATGGTCATCCAGGAATAGAAGAAAAACAAAAGAAAATCCGCCATAAAAATATTAAAGAGATTTTTATTCTTCCAAACTATCTTCATAGTATGCCAAATATGGGTAGCTTCATATTTTGAATCCTTAAAGTGACTGAGGCTGGTCATCAAGATCAAGATGACCGGAACTAAGAAAACAAAAGAGGCTAAATATATTTTCCAGTAGTCCCCATTCGCCAGAATCAACCCGGCCATGATCGGAGAAAATGCCCAGGCTAAATTTACCGCCGTCAAATATATCCCCCTAACAACGCCGGTCTCCTGATTACCGGAAAAACCCTCTAAAAACACATCCATAGAAAAATAAATAATTGGTATGACGGCAGCATTGATAATGAAAAGGGCGATTAACCATAAAGGATTTTGGAGGAAAGCCAAACCGAATAAAACAGCGAGGTTCAAGATAATTAAAACTAAAGCGGTTTTATAGTTACCAAATCTCCTCAAGATAAAAGGCATAGTTAAAAAACAAATGATTGCCAGAATATTTGCAATAATATAGATGGAACCGACCAGATTTTCAGAAAGGTAGACATCTAAAAAACTTGAATTAATATAGGTTGGTAAAGCTGTATGAAAAGCGAATAAGAAACCCAAAAGATAAACTAAAAATAAACTGTGTTTTTTATAGCTCGTTAACATTTACTTTTTCTTTATTGTTGTGGTGGGGACTATTGGTAATAATCTGGTAGTTGTGGACATAAGTTTAGTAGTACTGGAAAAACTAAGTGGGGTTTTTGGCTTTATAGTATTCACCCTCTTTGGTGTTACTACCGGTGCATCAGATGGCCCAAAACTTTTCGTCTGCTGAAGTAATATTGCAAAAATAACTCCGATCAAAATAACCATCATTATCAGGACGTATTTGTTATTTAGAACGGTTCTCACGGTATTAACCCGGCTTAAGTAGCCCATATTGAAAAGATTTAACCTATTTACAGAATTAACCTCTGAAGCCGGAAGCTTTTTAATTAAATTAATATCTCTAAACTCTCCACTGGCCCCAAGCATTCCTAAACCAATTACATTCGCGTACAGAGGATAAGGATTTGTTTTACTACTCAAAAAGCTTAAATTAATATCATAATTACCCGTACCAATCTGAACTTCCCTCTTAAGGCCGTCCCTTACTCTTTCGATAAGACCTGGGGCAAGAGCAGTACCACCAACTAAATATATATTATCTAATTTCTGCTTATAAGTTTCCTCGTAATATTTTATAGCATCGCCTGTTTCCTTTAAGATACTTTCGAGTAGCGGTAAAATAGCTGGCAAGAAGGTGTTTTCCGCCACCTCTTTAAAGCCATATTTAATCTTTAAGGCCTCAGCTTCAGGTTTATCAATCTTCAATTTATCCTCGATCGCCGTGGTTATTTGATCACCAGCCACGGGGATAGTCATGGACATATTAATCTTATCATTACTATCAAAAAAACTAAGGTTTGTGGAGCCGGCTCCAATATCAATTATCAGACTTTGTTTGTCAGAACTTTTTAATAGAGTCCTGGCTAAACTGAGTGACTCTATACAAAGGGAAACAACTTCTAGACCGATAGAATTACAAAATTTAACATAGCTATTAGCAATATCCTTTGGGACACTAATAAATACTATTAACTTTTTAGTTTTATCTGCTAAGGTATTTTCCGTAAAATCCCAGTATGTCTTATCTATATTAAGCGGTGATGAAAGCCTTACTTTATCTAAAACAGCAACAGAAAGAGCGGCCCTTTTTAGACTAGCCTCTACCTCAAAACATTGAATATAAACTTGGGATTCTGGAAGTGAAATAATAACTTTGTTAGTGGAGACTCTCCTGGGCTTAACCTCTTTTAAAAGCTTTTTGAGTTTTTCTGCTAAAATATTTTGATCTAAAATCCTACCATTTTCAACAACTCCTTCCGGTAATTCAACCCGTCCGTAAGTAACTAGAGAGAATCTGAATATTTTGTCCAACTCAATAATTTCAACGGAGCGATCTCCAATATCCAAGCCAAAAGCCTTATCAAATTTTATAGTTAAGACCTCTTTTAAAAAACTCTTATAATTCATATGATTAAAAATCAGCGACATAATTCCAAGAGTTGATTTTTAGGCTTGGAGTGTTAGTGGCCACTTCTATTAAAATTTTCCTGGTAAATGACGCTACGGTACTAGAAGCTTTTATTAATTTAGCGGTACCACTATCTGTCACCCGATAAATATAACATGAATTACCGCTATCACCAATGTCATCTAACTCCTGACCGGTTGTGCTGGCATAATTCCAATTAACAGCTGTGGTGGTAGTTGAGGTTGAGGAGGCAATCATTTGCAGTAATGCGTGTTCACCACAGGCATTTACAGCACTCCAAGCTTTTAATGAATTTTCCGAATCCGCTGTTTCTCTAACATCACTAATTGCCCGTAAAAGAATACCGGTAGCTATTGCCAGGACCACTGCTCCCGACAAAAGGATAAGTGTTAAGGTAATAAAACCTTTATTATTTTTTTTAATAGAACCCATAATAATTTATTACATTATTGCTGACCATTTATACCCTCTGAATCACTAATAGTACTACTAATCTCGTCCAGAACTGATCTGGTGCTTTGATTTACTTCCTGGATAGACTCTATCTTTGCCTTGCCAAAAATAGAGTTAAAGGTAAATCCACTGACAAAATATAAAACTGTACCGGCAATTGCTAAATATAATATTGCTTCTATAAGAGTAAAACCTTTTTTAGTAAAATCTCTTTTCATACTGTTGAATTATAACATATAAAATTTAATTATCTTTCCAATTCGTAAAAACAGTATTCAAAACAGCACTGACTGTGCGTCCAGGTGAAGCCTCCCAACTAACTGTAACTGAAACATTCTTCTCTGGAACATTAGCTAAATCTGTATCAGAAATACTTATTATTCTAGTATATTTATTATCAATAAGGTCTGAAGTGCCATTATTAAAGGTTGAAGTGGCACCGCTATTATCTAAACCATGATCCTGATTAGTTAGTAAATCCCAGCTAAAATCCCGAATCGATCTGGTAGCTTCTATTCCCTCTTTGGCATAAGATAAGGCGATAGTTCTTTCCTGACTTAATCTGGTACTAACACCGGCATCAATAAGCATCGAAGTAATAGCGTAGGAGACAATAGAAAAAATAGCTACCGCCAAAATAAGCTCTATTAAACTAAATCCCTTTTGATTATTTTTTATATTTAATTTAATGATCATAAAAATTAATTTATATTAGAGATAGCCCCCGACGGTTCAATCAGAATTTCCCGAGAAAGATTACTAAAAGTTAAAGTGGTGGTACTAGTGGTACTGGTTTGCCCAGTAAGTTTTGAAAAAACAATATCAGATAAGCCAGAAATAGTAATGCTTTCATTTATAGGAAAGACTTCATCAAGACTTGAGTCTCGGCCATTTTCACCATCCTCATCATTATAATTTGAACCCTGAAATAAAATGTAGGAATTATTTCCGGCATCAAAATGAATACCAAAAGCACTGTCGTTTTTCTGCAAGATGGCGTTATGTTTAGCTCTTTGTAAGGCATTCACCATATTACTTTGAGCTTCCCCGATAATCTGACTGTTATATAAATTCAAGGCCAAAGGAGCGGAAAAAGCAAAAATTATGCCAACAATGGCGATTACCAGAAGCAATTCAACTAATGTAAAACCTTTATTCATAATGATTATTATAACACATTTTAACCCCTCCCAACCC